>Ga0081455_10000383_pt1 | contig 58498 bp, 85 predicted proteins | sample TabmetS3T2R1_FD_70207 | JGI IMG/M metagenome (GOLD analysis project Ga0081455, IMG submission 70207) | Tabebuia heterophylla rhizosphere microbial communities from the University of Puerto Rico - S3T2R1 | ecosystem: Host-associated > Plants > Roots > Rhizosphere ...
CGGGGTATTGCGGGGTGGAGCCGATGGTAAAGCCGCCGGGGTCGAAGCCGCGGGCGAAGCCAGGCCACGGGAATGACGAGGTAGAGCCAAGCCGGACGTGCAGCGGGTCGCCTCGGAGGAAGTTCGCCACCCCGCTCATGAACCCACTGCAATCCCACAAATCGGGACCAACCGACCCCCAGTGGTAGTCGTCGCCGACCTGCTTGCGGGCCCACGCGATCGCCGCCTGCACCCGGGCGCTGCCGGAGCCCATCGCCTTGACCATCGCCCGCAGGGAGGAGAAGTTCGACAGCACCCGGGCCCACGGATAGTCGGCGTCCAGCGCGAGCGCGTCCGGCATCCCACCCTTGGCCAGCCGGGGGACGATGGTGGCCCGGCCCTCGTTGAGCGCGTGCATCGCCGGCACACCCTCGCGGCTGACGGCCGAGGCCTGCTGGACGAACTCGCCTCGAGACAGTCGCATGTGGATGCTGTCAGACGTCTTGGTACCGGGGCCGTCGATGTAGCCACCAGTCGCAGCCTGCCCGCCGGGGACATGGATGGTGTCGGGACCGAAGAATCCGGGAGAGACGGTCTTCAGTTTCTTCCACTTCTGCTCGGTCCACCTGACGAAGCTCTCGACGTCATGACGGGCCTTGTTGTCCTCGAAGTGGGCGTCGGTGCGGATGTCTTTGGGAACGTCGTTGTACTTCTCGATCAACTCCTGGGTCTGCTGCTTGGTCAACCCCATCTGGTGGGCGACGTCGCGAAGCTGCTTCTCGGTCAGGTCGGCCTTGCCCTTCAGCCTGACGTTGGCATCCTCCTGATCGAGAATCGCCTTGGTGAGTTGGTTGGAGTCGGCCCGGGTGAGATCGAGTTGCTTGCCGAGCCGGCCGAGCACGAAGTCGTAGTGCTCCGACGCATCCCCGCCACGGTTGGTGTTCTCGGTGAGGTCCCTGTAGAAGCGGATCAGCCGCTGGATCTCGTCACCGGTCAGACCGAACCGCTCGCCGAGCTTCTGAAGCTGCTTACGGTTCAGCTCGGCCGATCCGGTGTGCTCGCGGGTCTTGTCCTCGAGCTTGGCCATCGCCCGGGTCAGGTTGTCGGCGTCTTCCTTCGACTTGGTGGTCCGCTCCGACACGTCACGCAGGGTCTTGACCTGCCCTCGCATGGCCTCGACGAGCTGGTCGTTGGCTTTCTTGTCGTCGATCAGCGCCTGGGTGTGCTCGTGGACGGCGTCGGAGGCTTTCTTGTACTCCTCGGCCGAGATGGCGCCGCGCTGGAAGGCCTGAAGCAGCGTCTTAGTCAGTTCCTTGTTGGCCTGGAACCCACCGGACAGGACGGCGTCGACCACCTTGTCGAGCGGGATGCCGGCCTTGGAGAAGATGTCGAACACACCGGCCCGTTGGAGCTGTTCGGCGACACTGGCCCGGGTCGCCCTGGTGGCCGCCGACGACAGCTTGTCCAGGGTGTCGATATAGGACTCGACCGGCGGGATCCCGTCGGTGGCCGCCTGGCCGCTCTGCCCGAAGGCGAACGCCAGTCCGGACAACGCGCCGATCACCCCGCCGGTGATGGCGCCGGGCGCCCCGAACGAAGCGCCGATCGACGCGCCGGTGGCGGCCCCGCCGATGGTCGACATCAGGGTCTGGAGGTTGGAGTCGGCGGTCTGGGTGGATGCCACCATCAGCCCGAGCCCGGCGACCCCGGCGACCCCGCGGAGGGCGCCGGCAAACCGGTTCATCCGGCGGACCGGGTCTCCGGACTGGATGTCGGTCATGAACCCGGTGATGCCCTGGAACAGCGCGTTGGTCTTGGTCACCTGCGCTACCCGGGAGGCCCGGTTGATCGCCGACAACCCGACCGCCATAGCGATCAGCGGGGTACCGAGCGGGGAGTCGGCGACGGTGCCGATGAACTCGGTGATGGCGGTCAGGATCGGCAACAGCTTCTCACCGACCGGGGAGGCCGCCTCACCGATCTGGAGCAAGGCGTCGGCGATCGACTCAACCAGGTCGATGGTGCGGGGTCCGTTGCGCTCGACGTAGTCCAGGAACTCCTGAAAGGTGTCGCTGAACCGGAGGTTCCGGCCCCACCGGGCGAAGGCGCGAGACCAGCCGAGGATCCCGTTCTCGACATCGGACTGGAGCGGGAAGAACGCCTGCTGGATGCCGGCCAGGCCCTCCACGAAGTTGCCGGTGGCCCGGACGATCCGTTGCATCGAGTCGGCGCCCTTGTCGCCCAGGAAGTCGAAATACTGCTGCCAGAACGGGTCGGTCAAGGCATCGGAGGCGTCTCGAGCTAGTTCGTTCCAGGCATCGGAGTAGTTGATCACCAGGTTGCGGGCCTGGGGTAGCAGCTCGTCGAGGTCCTTGAGTGAGTCGGTCAGCCCGGGGAGGAGGTGCTGCTGGGCCAGGCTACGCAGGTCCTCCAGCGCCGGGATCAGCTCGTTGGCGACGAATCTGACGAAGTCCCGGCCCTCCGGGGGCAGGGCGGCCAGGGCCCGTTGTAGCGCGAGCAGGTCGGACGCGGTCGGGTCATCTCCGGCCAGCCGGGACAGCCGCATCTTGTTCATCGCCTTGACGGCGTCGGAGATGCCGGACAGGCTGCCGGCCAGGACGCCGACTCCGACCCCGGTGGTGGCGATGGATCCGGCCAGGGCGGTCAGTCCGCCGGCCGCGGTGGTGCCCGCGACGACCGCGGCTGGGCCCAGCGCGACGATCGTGTCCAGCAGCAGGGAGGCGTCCTTCTGCATCTCCGAGACGCCGTCGATCCGGACACTGGGGGTGGCCCTGGTGCGGTCGAGCCGGTTCAGCTTGTGCTGGAGATCCGACAGTTGGGAGCGGGCCAGGATCACGCCGTCCACGTCGATGTCCGGGTCAGCAGTCATCTGATCGAGCTTGCGCATCTGGACGATGATGCGATCGATCTTGGAGCGGGCCTCGGTGTCGTCGGCGTCGATCTTGACCTCGGCGACGTCGGCCTCGAGCCGTTCCAGGTCGGTCCGGATGTCGGCCAGCTCTTGGTTGAACTCGTCGTCGTCGAGGTCGACCTTCGGAGCGTAGGTGGACTTGTCCAGCTTCTCGCCCTTGCGCATCAGCTCGTCGAGCTTGCGGCCGGTGCGATCAACCTGCTGGTCCTCGGTGCTGACCCGAAGATTCCACGACACCCTGCGGGTTGCCATTCAGTCCACCTCCCTCCTAGTACGTTCCGGTCGGGCCCTCACTCAGCCGGGACATCAGCCCAGCAGTGTCAGCGCCCTCCTGACTGGTGTAGATCTCCGACGCGCGATCCATCGCGGCCCGGGCGTGGCACCGGACGACCTCACCGCGATAAGCGAACTGGTTCTCCCGCGCCATCGACTCCGATGCCGGGCGACCACAACCGCACGGGCACAGGCCCTTGACATGCAGGTCGTAGGCAATGACCTTCGCACGATCCTCCGGTAGCCACTTCGGTTCGCCATCTGCCGGCACCCTCCCTAGGAACGCTGAATGTGGGATCCCTACTCGGTAGCAGAACTCGATCTCTGCTCGGAACGCCGGATCACGCTGGAGGCGCTGAGTGATTTTGGGACTTCCCCCGGCTCACGGTTCACCGGCCAGGCGCCGCCGTAGAACAGGAAGTCGCGCTGCCCGGACGACAGCATGTCCCGCCACCAGGGCTTGAAGACCTCGTCGTTGTCGAACCCCGACGGGGACACGCACGAGGCCTGCACGGCGGGGGCGGCGAACGTCTCGCCGTTGACGCCCATCCGGGTGTCGGAAGCATTGTCCTCACGGGGAGGGTGGGCGGCCAGCAGCTCGTCCCACACGTCGCCCGGGACCCGGCGGAACACGAACTCGACGGTGTGCTCCCGCATCTCGTCCTCGAGCTTCTGGATCCGCTTGGCCAGCCTGACCTCCTCGGCCGGCGGCCCCTCCTCCTGCTGGTTGATCCGGCCAGTGCGGCGCTGCCCGATGTTGCGCTCCCGCATGGCGTCGAGCTGTTCGTCCAGCCGCTGGTGCTCGGCGAACAGGTCACCGCGGATGCACAGGGGGACGACTCGTTCGGCGGGGGTGGTGTCCTTGACGACGGCGTCGAGGGTGAGGGCCACGCCGTTGGCCGATGGTCCGGTCGATTTCTTAGCGGTCACGTTGCCGCCTTTCTAGGTGAAGACCCGCCGTCCTGCGAGCCCGGGGATGTAGGTGCCGTAGGTGATGATCACCCAGTCACGACCGCCCATGAACACGCGGTCGACGACTTCGATCTTCATCTCCCGGGCGGTGTCGAGGTGGGTTGCCAGTCGGTCGGTCGTCGTCTTGTTGAGACAGTGGCCGAGAGCGATCACGTTGCCGTTCTCTTGGGCCATGGCTCATGCGACCGTGGTGGCCAGCAGGTTGGGCTCGGCGACCATGGCGAATCCGAAGACCATCGTCTGGTCCTCGTTCACCGCCGGGGCCGCCTTGTTCGGGTTGTCGCACTGCACCGGGTAGACCTCGCACTTCTGGCCGGTCGCCCAGGCGGTGGTTGCAGCGAGGTGGTCCCGGATCACCAGGAACCCGAACGCCTTGTAGGTCAGCGCGGCCTCCACGCCTGCGGTGTCGCCGACCTCGCGGACCGCGGTGATCGACAGGCTGAAGTTGCGGCGCCCCACCGACTGCGTGCCGAACGTGCTGTTCAGCTTGGTGGTGTCCTTGCGATCGGTGGTGCTGTCCCGGGTGAGGCCGGTCGGGGTGATCCTGGCCTCCAAGTCGACGCCGGTGATGATGGTCGCAGCCGACGGCGAGGCGATGTTCGGGATGCCCGAGGCGCCCGGCACGAATGCGACCAGATAGTTACCCTCATGTGCCAGATCGGACACAGTTCATCTCCTCTGAGTCAGGCCACGACTGCGTTGAGCGTGGGCTGGGCCCGCATGGCGAACCCGAACAGCATGGTCTGGTCTTCGTTGACGGCCGGGGCCGCCTTGTTGGGGTTGTCGACCTGCACCGGGTAGACCTCACAGGTCTGCGCCGCGGTCCAGGCGGTGGTGGCCACCACGTTGTCGCGGATCACCAGCCAGCCCAGCGCCTTGTAGGTCAGCGCCGCCTCGACACCGCCCGCGTCGACGGTGTCCCGGACCGCTGTCACCGACAGGGTGAAGTTGCGCCGGCCGACCGACTGGGTGCCGAACGTCGAGTTGAGCTTGGTGGTGTCCTTGCGGTCGGTGGTGCTGTCCCGCGCCAGTCCGGTCGGGGTAAGCCGGCCCTCCAGCGCGACACCAGCGTTCAGGATCGCCGTGGTGGGTGCGGCCGGGTTGGTGATGGTCAGCTCGCCGGCCACCCAGGTCACCCGATAGTTGGCTTCATGCGCCAGATCGGCCATGTCATCTCCTCAGTACGGTTCGGTCCGGTGGGGTGGACTTACTTGTCCGAGGACTTGGCCTTGGCCTGCGATGCCGGTGGCGGCGGCTCCGGCTGCCCACCGGGCTCGGACGGCAGCGCGCCCATCGAGGCCAGCTCGGCGGCGGTCTGCTTGGCCGACGCCTCGGCCGCCTCGGCCTTGACCTTGGCAACCTCCTCGATCTGCTTGCGGGCCGCCTCGTTGGCCTCCTCGGGAGTGGCGAGCACCCAGCCCTTGTGCTGGTAAACGAGGTCGAACGCCTCCCTCGTCACGAGCGCGGTCCCGCCGTGCTCGGGGTGGATGATGTTGGTGTCAAGAGCCATGACGCTCTCCCCTTCTCGGACCGGTCATGCGGCCTCGAATCGGTATTCCCATTGGTCGACGGCGGACATCAGCAGGTCGCCTCCGGTGTCGTCCCAGTCCGCCGCATCGCCGTCCTCGTGCGACACGATGTAGCACTTGCAGCCGGCCACGCTCGGCACCCAGTCCAGAAGCTGGGTCCGGACGTGGTTGCGGACGATGTCGGCGGACGGCCGGTCGCGGCCTGCCGAGTGGGTGAAGATGCGGATCCACCCCTTGTCGGTCACCTGCTGGTTCAGCTTGGAGCGGTACTCCTCGGGGATCAGCACGTAGGTGACGACGTACGGCGGGACCCGGACCGGGTCTGATTTCTTCCGGGCGCCGTCATAGACCGTCAGGTTCGCGTTATCCGTCAGCCTGGCGATCACCGCGTCGGTGTGTTCCCCGATCATCCGAGCAGCCTTTCCACCAGTTCGTCGGCGTAGGCCCGCATGACGTTCTCCTCGGCGTCCCCGGCCGGGAACAGCGCCGGCATCGGGGCCTCACCGATCCGGCCGGTCTCGTTGTACAGGCCCTGCTCGGTGAACAGGCCGAGGGGAGCCTGGCGGCGTGCCGAACCTGGAGACCCGGGTGGACTGGGCGGGGTGATCCGGGACCGGGTGAGGTCCGGACCGACCTCCAGCTCCAAGGCGCCGACCGGTTTCTTGATGTCGTAGGTCAAGCCCTGCGGGAAGAACTTGGTGTGGCCACCGAACCGGTGGTGGACGTAGGCCCGGTAGATCTTCCCGGCGTTCCGTTTGATGTTGACCCCACCGCGGCTCAGGATCTTTTTGAGACCGTCGGTCAGGTCCTCGTGGAAGTCCTCGGCGTCCTCGGCCCACTTGTGCAGTTCGGCTGGAGCGGCGCTCATACGATCAGCTCCAGCCATATCCGCCGTACCGCGGACTGGGTCTGCCCGGGGTACGGGGAGTCGACCCGGAAGGTCATCCCGGTGTCGAGCTGTGGGTCGTACGACGAGACGATCTCGACCTTGTCCTCGAGCGTGATGCCGACCGAGTCGACCGGGAGGTGGAGCAGGGCCCGGACGATCGTGATGCCCTGGTCGACCAGGTTGCGGTCGAGCGCGGAGGACACCCCGATCTGGGAGATCATCTTGAACCGGCACGGTCCGCCCTCGACGGGATCGCCGTACACGACGCTGTAGGTCGGGGTGATCTGCCCGGTGTTGGGGTTCATCGTCTCGCCGGTCTGGTGCCGGACGATGCACCGGTCCCACATCAGCGACTCCACGAAGCCGCGGGCGTCGAGAACGTCGGTCTCGCTGATGACGAAGTTCACCAGGCACCCCCGGGCATGAACATCGGGGAGGTCCTGATGGTCTGCACCGGTTCGGCGGACCCGACCGCGGCGAGCAGGTCGGCCTTCTCGTCGTCGGTCAGGAACACCGCCCGACTCGACACGTCACCGACCGCGCCGTGCTCCCAGCGGTCGGTTCGGCTGGTGTCGTCGAAGGCGCGGGTGGTGGACGACAGGCCGAGCGGGTTGGCCCAGGCCCGCTTGGCGGCGCCGAGGGTGATCGACTCCACCTCCGCGTTGATCACCGCGTCGTCGGGCAGCAGGTCGGTGACGAGCCGGTTGGCGAGGTCGACGATGTAGGCGGCCGAGGTGTCGGCGTCGAGCGAGCCCGCGGGGTAGCGAAGGATGGCAGCCAGGTCCGCTACCTCGATGATGTCGGTCATGGCTGCCCTCCTCTCCTACTCGTCTTCGTCGGACTCGTCGTGGGCCCAGGCCTTCTCGTTCTTGGCCAGGACCTCCCGGACGCCCTCGGGCAGGTCGCCGGCCTTGGTGCCGGCCTTGTAGACCTCGCCGTACATGTGGACGTCACGGACGAGGGTGCCGTTGCCCTGATCGGCATCGGGCACCTGGTCGAGCGAGTCGTACGAGGCCCGCTTCATCTGCTTGCTGGCGGTCCGGCTGGAGGCCGCCTTCTTGGTGATTTGCTGATCGGCCATCTGGGTTTAGCTCCTCACGCCCCATGAATCGGGCAGCAGTTTGGTCGCGTTGAGTGCGCGTGCTCGCTTGATGATGTGTCGTCGGGCGCGGCCCTTGTCCTTGGCCCGGCCGAAGGCCTGGATGGCGTCCTTCAGCTCGGACACGTTGCGGATCGGGAAGCTGCCGTCGGGCAGCGCGAACCCTCGCTTGGCGGCGAGCATCCGCGCTCCCTGACGGAGCCGATTGGGCGTTGCCATGACGACTCAGAGCACGTCTGCGGTGAACGAACGCTCCGCGTTGGCCAGAACCGGGAGCCCGATCGCGTCGGAGATGATTTCCTTCGAGTGCGGGGGCTTCATGTTCTGGTAGGCGCCGACCACGATGCCGGGCTGGTCGATGGCGGCCAGTCCGAACTCGGGAATCAGCGACGTGAGGGTGCGGCCCATGAAGGTCGCGCCCAGGTCGGTACCCTGCCAGTCGTCGGGGTCCACGGCCGGCGGGAGCAGCAGCACCCGGTCATCCGGCAGCACGTTCGAGACCACGCCGTCCACCTGCACGCGGCGAGTGTAGACGTAGATCGGCGGCAGCCCATTGGCGCTCAGCGTGTTCAGGAGGTCTTCCTGGGTTGCCGGGCGGGACGAGCCGCTGACGAGCTGGGTCTTGAACTGGTTGAGCGTGGCCATCGCCCGGACCACCCGGCGGGACGTGACGATCGAGCCGGGGCGTTCACCCGTGGCCGTCTCGTAGGTATCCGACCAGGTCTGGAGGTCGTTGAGGGCGTCGGCGGTCGCGACCGACCAGAGGGTGCCGGCGGTGACGGTGTGTCCGGCCGGGCGGCCGAAGTCGTCGTCGGAGACGAAGTTGTCCTGCGAGATCGTCGCCTTGCCGGTGTTGAGCACGATGCCGCGAAGCCGCTCGAGCTGGTCGGCCACCGCTCGCACCACGATGTCGGTGGTGTTCTGGAGCGTCTGGATGGCCTGCTGGTCGGACACGTCGCCGCCGCGGACACGAAGCTCCTCGTACTCGCCTGCGGGGATGTCCTGGCCAAGGGCCGGCAGTTCGATGGTGACGCGCTTGCCGGCGGCTCGCTTGCCGATCTCGGGCGGCGCGTCGTAGGCCCGCCACTTCGCCACATCGATCAGGCCGGTCTGGCCGGCGACGAATCGGGCGACGATGTCGGGGACTTCTCGGTTGGGCAGCCAGCGGGCCAGCGTGCCCTTGCGCTGCTCATAGTCGGCCAGGGAGGCGCGAGCGTATCCAGTCAGCGTGGCCGGGTCGATCAGATCGAGCCAGAGCGCAGTTGCCATCAGCTATCCAGCTCCTCAGATGTAAATGATCAACGTGGCGGCCTTTTTCGCAGCCGCGACTGGGGCGGTGAACGCGTTGAGGCCTTGCGGCACCTTCGCGGCCTTGACCCGACCGTGGTCGAGCACCGGGATGGGGAAGTCCCCTGTGCCTACGACCTTCTGGTCGGTGTAGAGGTGGCCGGCGAGCACACCGGCACCCGTGGTGGTGGCCTCGAGCGAGTCGTACGGCACCATCAGACCGGAGACCTTGGCCAGCGGCGTACCCGACTTGATGTACCCGTTCGGGTAGTGGGTGCCGGCCGTGAAGGTCGAGATGTCGAGGGTTTCGGTACGGGTCTCGTAGATCGAGTGCGTGCCACCGAGCCAGGACTGATCACCAGCGTTGAACTGGTCAGTCTGCATTCTCGGCATAGGACGACGCCCTTCGGGTCAGAGACAGACAGGGGGTCACGCAGGAGGGCGCCGGTGCCGAGTCGCTTATGCAGACTTCCCGGTCTTGCGCTTGCGTGAAAGCTCGAACATCTCTGCGCCGGCTTCTAGGCCAGAAGGTTTGCTCGACTGGCGTCGGCCGCCACCGTAGTCCGAGGAAGAACCCGTCGAGCCCATTGCGGTGCCGCCGGAGATTCTTGCCGCGACAGTCTTCACTCTTGCAGCGTCAACGTCGCCGTCATCGGTGATGAACGCGGCCAAGTCTAGGGCACCGATCGTGTCCTGGACAGCCTGCCTCTCGTCGGCGTCGTCGATGTCCCCGATCGCGGCGTTGAAGGCGGCCTTGACCATCTTGGGACCAAGGTCCCGGGTGGCGGCCTCCCGGCCGCGAGCCTCAGCGTCGGCCAGTTCCTTCTCCCGGTCCGACATGTTCTGTCGGCGCAACTTCTCCAGTTCGGCCTGATCCTCGGCGTACTGGTCGGGGTCGACGTCACCGAGCTTGCGGGCCTTCGCCTCGTTGCGGCGGGCCTGGTGCTTCCAGTAGGCGACCTGTTGCCGAGGCTCCATGTCCTTCGGGTCGGTGTCGGCCGGGAAGCCTGGGTCCGTCGGCGGGTCGGCCGGTGGATCGGCGGGCGGATCGTTCGGCGGGTCGGCCGGGTCCTTCGGCGGGTCGGCGGGCGGGTCGTTCGGCGGGTCAGCCGGGGGGTCGTTGGGCCCGGTGGTCATGCTGTGGTCCTCCTAGGCTGCGATCTGCTGTAGGCGCTCGACGAGGCGTTCCTGGTAGCCGAGCACGTCGGAAGGGGTGTTGCTGGCGCGCATGTCAGCCAGTACCGGCAGGGTCTGGTCGAGCATCCGTCGGGCCCGGTCGACGTCCTCCTCGAGCGGCTTGACGTCAGCCGGCCCCTTGAACTCGTCACCCGCCCGGGAGATGACCGGACCATACTCGCCGTGATCGTTGATCTGGTAGCGGGTCTGACGCAGTTCTTCGGCCCGGGTGGAGCCGGCGTCGGCGTAGAGCTGTTCGAGCGCGAGGTTGTTCAGCGAGTTGCCGGGATCTACCTCGCCCTCCACCGGAGCCGTCGTGCAATTACATCCGGGATGCAAAGGCATCAGTTCGTCGGTCGAGTAGATCCGGTCGGAGGCGACGATGCACAGGCCGCAGGTTCCGGTGCGGGCCAGTTCGGGGTGGACGATCCGGCGGTACTGCCCGATCGTACGCCGGCCCCCGTCGTCGTGGCGGACGCCGTACTGGGCGAGCTGGGCGTCCCGGGCGGCGATGGCCAGGTCCATGTTGGTCATCCGCTCCAGCCGGCGCAGCGCCTTGGCCTCGGCATCGGCCGGTGCCTCTCCGACCGCGACCAGATGCCGGTACCGCTCGGCCGGCCGGCGGTAGACCCCCACCAGGTCCGCGCCGTTCCGGGTTTCGGGGAGCCTGGTGGGGGGGATCGTGATGGCCTCGCCGGTGATCTGATGCAGCACGTTGGCAGCGTAAGCATCGGCCAACCCCTGCACGATGTCGATGTCGGCGACCAGCAGCCGAGCGGTCTCGCGGGCGATCCGGTCGACCAGATCGTCGTTGTACCAGCCGCCGAACCCGGCATACAGCACCCGGAGCGCGGTGGCCAGCCGCTCCCTGATCTGGTCCATCTGCGCGGCGAACTGGTCGACCCAGATCCCGACCGCGGCGACCTGGGCTGCGGTTGCGGCCATCAGGCCGTCCCGGCGGGTTGTCTAGCCGGCGGCCGGTTGCCGTTGGTCGGGGGCTGGTTGCCGTTGGTGGGCGGCGGCGCCACTGGACGGTTCCCGGGAGTGTTGGTTGGGGTGACGGGCGGCGCCGCCGCTGTCTGGGTGACCAGCAGTTCGCGGCCGATCATGCGGCGAAGGTCGGGGATGGCTGACGGCGGGTACTGCCAGACGTCCATCAGCAGGGCCTCGATCGGGACCACGCCCTTGGCCTTGGCGGTGGCCTCGCCCTTGTCGGTCAGGCTGTAGCGTTCGATCGGCCCCCACAGCGGCTCGATCTCGCCGGGGTCGGAGCGTTGCTGGGCCTCGGAGTCGGCGTCGTACTCCAGCATCTTCCCCATCACCTGGCACCACACGCCGGACACCCGGTCGCGGCGGTCCTCGATCTTGAAGATGGACTCCTCGCGCTTGTTCTCCGACCCCTGCGCGGACTGGTTGTCGGCGTCCGGCATCAGGGTGTGCAGCGCGGTGGCGGTAACCACGGCGAGCCGGGCGATGTCGTCCTTGATGGCCTCGATCACCGGGCGGATGTCGACCGGGGTGGACTCCCAGAACTCCGCATCCTGCGGGATCCGCCACATGGCGCCGGGGTCGGAGACGAGGATCTTGGCCCACTCCTCGTCGGTAATCGTCTCGCCGGTCTGCGGGTCCACATCGGGCAGGCCCTTCACGGCCCGCTGGCGGAAGGCCTGCATCTTGGCTATCCACCACTCCGACACGATCTTGTCGTTGATCCGGTCGATGTGGCCCAGGTGCTGCTCGAACTCGCCGACCCCTTTGCGGTTGCGGAACCGGAACACCGGCAGCGTCTTGCCTTTGATCGGCGTGGACCGGTCGTCGTTCCAGTCCCAGGACTTGGCGGTGAACCGGAACGGGGCGTCCTGGATGGTGGAGACGCCTTTCTTCTCGGCCACCGACAGGTGCGGCTTGCCGGTGGGCCGGCCGGTCGAGGAGTACGAGGTGTAGTGGTAGACGTAGGCCCAGTCCATCCGGGCGTCCTCGTCGCGGAACAGCTTGAGCGCGGCGAGGATCTGGTCGGTGGCCGGGTCGTGGGCAGTGATGAACTGCTGGGCGGACTCGGCGGTAAACAGGGCGTGTTCGCGACCGGCGCCGGGGTCGGCCGGAGCGACCAGGCCGTAGGAGTCGGCGTGGGCCAGCATCCACTCGTGGGCGTCCCGGATCTTCAGGACCATGTCGTTGGCGCGCATGATGGCGCGAACCTTGGTGTCACCGAACTCGTCGTCGGCCGCCGACGTTCTGAAGTCGCGCAACTGCATCCGGTTGGCGGTCGAGGACACCAGCAGGTCGGCGACGTTCAGGCGGCCCTTGCGGATGAAGGCGCGGGCGTAGTCGGCCCATTCGGTGGCGACCGGGGCCAGCGGCGGGTTGCCGTTGTAATAGTCGTCGAGCAGGTCGATGCCGGGTCGCAGGTCGGAGTCGAGCTTGTAGACGCCGGTGGAGTACCGGGTGGTGCCGAGCCGTCCGCATCGCCGGTCCTGGAGGCGTTTGGCGAGGGTCTTCATCCACCAGCCGGCTGAATACGGGGTCTCGTGGTCGATCACCTGTGACCCTCACTTCTCGAGGTCATCGGATGCGGCCGAACCGAGTGGATCGGCGGCTGGGCTGGGCGTTCTTGCGCAAGGCGTCGAGCCTGGCTGCCCAAGAGAGTACCGCCGCCATGGCCGCATCGAACACCCGCTCGCGCTCGATCTTGCACAGGATGAACAGCGGGGTTCCGTCGTCGTCGACCAGGTTCAGCTCGTCTTTGCCGGCGGCGGCGATGTGCCGGCCGAGGGCTTCGGCGTAGGTCTCGGTGCCGGCGGCGTTGGCTACGACCCGGTCGTCCCAGGTGTAGGTGACCTCGCCCTGGTCCATGGCCTCCCGGTAGGCGCGGCAGGCCTGTGCCATGGCCTTGTACCGGTTGGTCCACCACTCCTCCACCTGCTCCCACATCGACGCCCAGGTGGCCACCGACTCGGTCCAGTGGGGTGGGTCGCAGTTGAACCGCCACACGTCGAAGGTGCCCATCATCTTGGTGACCGAGGCGCGGACCCGCAGCTCGTCGATCTCCCACCCGTCTTGGCCTCTGGGCTTCTCCCACAGGTCCCAGAGCTGTTGTCGGCCGGTCTCGATCTCGGTGATGACGATCGCGGTGGAGTCCTTGAACCGGGCGCCGTCGAAACCGGCTACGACGAACGAGCCCGGTTTGATCAGGCCGGGGGTGAACAGGTGGTGCGGGGAGCGCAGGTCGACCTTCAGCGGGTCGAAGGCCTGGGCGGCGGCAGCGGTCCACCGGTTCAGCCAGACCCGCTCCAGGTAGTTGAGGTCGGCGCCGACCCGGTCCCAGCGTTCGGCGATGTCGCGGAACTGGCCGGGCCCGTACTCGCCGATCGGCCCGGACGCCTCGGCGATGGCGGCGACCCGGCCGTCCATGGTGGTCAGGTCGTGACCAAGGTCCTCCCTCGACCGGGCTATTGGTCCCGAATCACGGTGGATGTAGAACAACCGGGGCTCTTTGACCTTGCCGTCGGCGATCTCCTGGGCCTCGTGGTGCAGGTTCTCCGCGACCGACTTCTGCCCGGGCCGGCCGGCGGTGCCGACGTACAGCGACCAGGGGTCCTCCAGTGGCCGCTTGGGGAGGTTGGCGTCCATCGTCTCGTGCGCCTCGAGCAGCCTCGGCAGGTACAGCCGATGCGGCTCGTCGAAGGCCTGGAAGGTGGTGCGGGCGCCGTCGCGGGCGTTGGGGGAGGTGGACAGCGCCATCGCCTTGCCGCCCTCGCGGCCCCACTCGTCGAGCCGGACGATCCGTTCCTTGGTGACGTCGAACAGGTCGGCGTCAGGGCCTTCGGAGACCATCACCTCCAGCGCGTGGTAGGCCAGCTCCTCGGACTGCTCCAGGTTGAACGACAGCAGCGGGATGTAAGGCCCTGCCACCGGACGGCCGACCGGCTGGCCGTAGGCGTCGAATCCGTCGCAGCGGACCGGAGCCTCCGGGTGCAGTTCGCCGAGGGCGATGACGGCGAGACGTTCGGTCTTGCCGATGCCCTTGCGGATCGACATGCCGCCCCGCTTGAACCGGCGTCGTCCGGCCCACTGATGTCCCTGCGGGTAGACCTCGTAGATGCGGTAGATGAACGCCTTGAACTCGGGGTCGACCCGATACGGCTGGCCCTTCCAGGAGCCGGGGCCGTAGACCGCCTTCGCCTGGTAGAAGTCGACCATCTGCGGGCCGAGCGTCGGCCACGGCTTGTCGTCCAGCTTGGGGACGATCAGGGTCGCCACCGGCTACTCCACGGCTCGCAGCACCTCGCGGGGGTCTTGGGCCGGATCAGGCTTGGGCGGTTCTGGTGCCGGCTTCTCGGCGGCCCGTCGCTTGCGGCCCTTGGCCTCGGCGCTGTCGGCCTGCTCGATGGTCCAGTACAGCCGATGCCGGTCCAGCGGGGACAGGCCGAGCGCCTGCCTGGCCAGCCGGATCTCCGATGACAGGGCCTGCCGGGCGTAGGGGGTGTCGGCCATCCAGAAGTCGTTGTAGAGCATCGCCAGCATGTAAGCGTTGTGGATGTCGGAGTCGTCCCACTCCGGGCTCATCGGCGAGGCCCAGATGTCGTCCCAGAACTGCTCGGCGATCGGGTGCCAGGTGACACCCTTCGGCAGATCCTTGCACACCAGCCGTCGGATCAGCTCGTCGCGGTTGCCGCCGACCTTCAGCCCCCGTTCCCGGAGCCGGTCCTTCAACTGGGCCTTGGTGAGCCGCCTGGCGTCGGCCAGCCGGTCATCCGACGTGAGCGTACGGAAGTTCTTGCTGCCCCGCTGGCTGGTCTTTCTGGGAATCCGGCTGGCCATGCAGGGATTGTAGGCCCACGAACTTGTGCGCCTGGGTCTGATGCGGGTCGGCGATGCAGACGAACCCGCGGTAGCGATGTCCACAGATCCGTCCACAGCCGGTGGAGTAGTTGTAGGTCAACATCTTCAGGGTCCTTACTTCAGCAGATTGGTGTTGCCCCAACCGAGTTTCAGCAGGGGGTGTTGCGAGCAGTTCGGGCGTCGGCCCGGGAGATCGGCAGGTCGTATCTGATGGCGACCTTGAGGTAGTGGCGGACGTAGTCGCAGGTGTCCGCGGTGTTGGGTGGCAGCCACTCCGACGGGGTGTTGTCGGACTTGGCCATGTTGGCCGGGCCGTCGGCGGCGACCAGGTTGCGTGGGTCGTTGGCGAAGTCGAGCCGCTGGGCGTCGGTCCATCGTGAGGCGCCGTAGTCCCAGGCGGCGGCGAGCGGGTAGCGATGATCGATCTGGACGGCCATCGGGTCGTCGTGGGTGAAGTGGATGGTGTGGCCGGTGTACGGGTCGTGCAGGACGCCGTTGTCGACCGTGCAGCCGTCCGAACCAAGCTGGTCACGGATAAGGTCGCGGCGCAGGATGTACTGCCGCATGTCGCAGCCGTCGCCGGTGGAGCGCCAGTCGGAGCCGAAGTCGTCTCGCTCGTAGCCTTCGGCGAACGGCTCGACCCGGATGATCTCGACCTGCTGGAGTTGGCGGGTGATCGCACCGCCGTTGGCCTGGGTGTGGTGGGGCCGCTTGTGGTGGGTCTGAGCCGGTGGGTCGTCGCCGTCGAACGGGTTGAGGTCGGCCCAGGAGGGGGCGTGGGTGGTGGCGTACCAGGTGATGCCGGCGATCACCGCCACAATCCCGCCCAGGATCTCCCAGCCGACGTGCGACGAAATCCTCATGCCGCATCCCAGGACTCAGGCAGCGTCTCCGTCGCATTCAAACCTCGAGCGCGGGTGATGACATGTTGCCGAGCGATCTCGCGATCAGCCGGGGTGATGATCGGCTCCGTGAGTGCCAACCTCTGAGCCTCCCGGGAATGGTTCCGGTCGTTGATGGTGTCGCCGAAGACGATGGCGAAGATGAAGATCCCGGCAAGCAGGCCGAAGCAGACGGCGCAGCCGATGACGAGCCAGTAGGTGTTCATGACGTTCTCCGCAGTTGGATGAGGAGGTGGATGGCGAGCAGGAGGAGCAACGGTGGCCAGGCCGAGATCGCGCCCTGCGTCCAGGCCGGCAGTACGTAGGCCGAGGCCACGTTGGCGATGATCGAGAGGGTGACTCCGAGGGCGAGACAGGTCCAGGCGAGCCGTACCGACTGGCCGCGCTGACGGCGGACCAGCATCACCATCGTGGCGACCAGCATGAGGCCGTCGACCGCCAGCGGAAGTGCGTACGACATCACGCCCTGGCCGTTGGCAGATGCCAACACCTGCATGTGGACGTAGCTGGCGGCGGCGGCGATCGCGGCCACCACGACGACCCCGACCACCGCGGCGGCGTAGATCGCCGGAGGCACAGGCGCCGTTCTGCGGGCCGCAACCGGCTTGGCGGGGGTAGTGGTCCGGCGCGGTGCCGGTGGCGTGGCAGGGGCTGGGCGCAGCGTCGTGACGTTGCCGTTCTGCCGATCCCTGGCGGCCTGCTTGATCTTGCGAGCAGTCCGCTCCCCGAATCCGGTGTGCTGCTGGATGTCGGTGGTCGACATCTCAGTGCCGTCGGCGGCCTGGGCCAGCCAGTGCTGGATGCCGGGCTCCCAGCTTGCGGGCGTACTCACGAGGTCTCCTCCTGGGTTGAGGCGGCACGGCGGCGCTCCCGCGGCGTTGGGGGGACAGCGACTTCGGGGCGCCGCCGTGCCTGGCCGATGTCGGCGACGTTCTCCGGCAGCCGGTCCGGCAGCCACAAGCGAGCGTCGTCGGGATAGCGGGACGGATGCAGGGTGAGGGGGATCTGGACCCGGTGCATCTCGTCGGAGAGCCGGACCACGCCACGACCCTGGATCCGGCCGTCGTGGGTTCCGGCCACGGCGCGGGCGGCCCGCCAGTCGTCACCGAACATCATCCGGGCCGAGGTCTGCTCGGTGATGGAACCGAGCAGCAGGCGAGCGGTGAGCTGGTCACGGACCAGACCGGGCAGGGACGCTACGGTGTCGGGCCGCAGCACCGAGCAGATCACGGTGATACCGGCCTCGCGGCCCTGACGGCAGATCTGGGACAGCGGCTCGATCACGTCGTCTCCGGCGATGTTGGCGATGTCGACCAGCTCGTCGACCACCACGATCACGTTGTCGGCCCAGTCCGGCTCGGGGTAGGTCGCAGTGTCGCCGCGCCAGGCGTTCTTGTTCCAGCGGCGCAGCTCGGCGTACCGCTTGTCCATCTCGGACTTAGCCGAGTTGATCGCCTCGACCCACTCGTCCGGTTCGTCGAAGCCGTCGCGGGCGTGGACCCCGACCCGGTGCTCCAGGAAGGCGAGGTTGCCGGCGCCCTTGCCGTCGAGTGGGTAGATCTCGATCCCGCGGCCCTGGCTTCGGGCGGACAGGATCAGGGAGTAGATCAGCCAGCGCAGCATGGTGGTCTTTCCGCGGCCGGTGGCTCCGGCGGCGAGGATGTGCGGGTCGTGGTCGAGTCGCCACGGCGCCATGCAGTGGTCGCCGACCTGGGCGGGACATCCGGCGGTGGACTCGGTGACGCCGAGCATCACGATGCCCTTCGGCGGCCTCCACTCGTGGCTGGCCTCGATCACCTCGGGCAGCGGCCACACCCGGCGGACCCGGGCGGCCGGCTTGTTGCGCGGCCAGTTCAGGGCGTAGTTGCCGTAGCGGTTGAGCCGGCGGCGGATCTCGGCGTCGAGTTGATCGATGTGCTCGTCGTCGCCGCGGCGCCAGGACTGGTTGATCGGCAGCACGGCCTCTTTCAGCGTGGCGGTGCCGAACTCCCAGGAGCAGTGCGGGGCGGGCTGCTTGCGGTGCCGCTGCTCCTCGGTGGGGTCGCGGCGCAGGTTGCCCTTGGTGACCGAGTAGGCGGCGTACTGCATGTCGCGGCGGAAGTAGTGCCGCTTGCGGGCGACGTAGGTGGCGGCGGCGATCGACACCCACAGAGCGGCGATCCACAGGGTGAGGGTGATCCAGGTGGTGTGGGCGGCTACCCACCAGCAGCCGAGGCCGGTGAGGCCGCAGGCGACCAGGAACCCGACCCAGACATCGGCCTGCCACAGCGTCAGCGGGCCTAGCAGTCTGGCCCAGCCGGGCCAGGAGCGGGACCACCACAGGTCACGCGGCAGGGAGGCGCAGGCGGACAGCTCCCACCACACCCAGGCCGGGCACCAGTGCGGTTTGCGGGGCGGGCGGATGATCATGCCGCTGCCGCCGGAGTCAGCAGGTGGCCGGCGACGTCGTAGGCGGCACGCTCGCGACCACGCTCATTCCGGTCCGTCTCGTTCGACGTCCAGGTCTCCGGCCGGCGCCGAATCAATGCCGTTGGGTAGTAGTCCCCGAGCTTGCCGGTGCCGCCGTTCTCTGGCAGATGCCGCCTGCCGTTGCCGTCGGCCGGGATCGGCACGGCGTCGAATCGGCCGATCACGAACCAGGCCACAGTCCAGGTGATCAGGAAAGCCCGGAGTACCGATGTATGGCCCTTGCCGCCCTGCGGCCCGGTTGGCAACTCCACCGCAACCCCCGGACGCCCATGGCCCATCTCAACCGCCCGGTCATATATCGCATCCAGGTGAAAACCGATCCTCTCGGTGTAGCCGTAGATCGCATCGGGTTCCATCCGGTCATTGGCCCTGCGGGTGCCTACCGGGCCGAGAGTGAACCCGTCGACTGCGGTCTCCCCGATCCTCAGGACTCCACTGGTCCATCGCCAGCCAGGCTTGACTCCGATTACGGCAGTCATACGGCCTCCCGTGTCTCGAGCCACCGGTCGTGCCACGCACGAGCCTGTCGACATGACGGGCAGTTGCATCCGCGACGAAGCCGTTTGTTCGTCACGTTGTGAAACGGGTGCTCGGTGCGGATTAGGCGACGTTCTGCCGCCCGGGCCAGCTTCATCGAGGGGTACTCCTCGACCTCGACATCGAGTGCATCAGTCCACCACCGGGAGTCTCGTCGGTGTTCGCGCAGTCGCTGAGTCACCTGTTTGGTCGATCCCACATAGATCACGTTGTCGCCGGATCGGGCCAGATATACGTACCCGTTCATGCCGCCACCACCGCGGCACGACGGTTACGGGGGGTGGTGAGGGCGACGAGCATCCGCGGCGGTTGGCGCAGGGCCTCCCGCTCGGTACGGGTAAGACCACCCCACACGCCGTACTCGTCGCCCTCCAGAGCCCGGCACAGGCATCGCCATCTCACCGGGCACCTCGCGCACGCGGACTTGGCCCGATCGACTGCGGTGGGCTCCGCGTCCTCGTCGAACCAGGCGGGGTCCAGGGTTTTGCAGGCCCGGTCCTCGCTGTCGAGTGCGCACATACAGGACAGGATAACAGGCTGACGACATGATTTCCGATAGGATGGGGGTCATGACTTTCACCCTGAATCCCCACGATCTGGACACGCGGAGTGCGGTGCCGTTCTGGAAGCAGCTCGCCGACCGGCTTGCCGCCGCGATCGACACCGGCGAGTTGCAGCCCGGCGACTCCCTGCCGTCGGAGCCCGCCATCGAATCGGCACTCGGCGTGTCGCGGCCGGTCATCCGGCAGGCCTATGCCGATCTCGAGCGGGTCGGCAAGATCGTCCGGCGCCGCGGCACCACCCCGAAGGTTGCCGAGCCGGCACAGGAACGGCACATGGATGCCGCCCGGTATGCCGAGGAGCTTGCCATCATCGACCAGCTCGCCGCCGGCACGCTTGCCGAGCACCCGTACACCAGCCGGTTCGCCCAGGAACACGGCGTGCCGCTCGAGCAGGTCTCCGTCTCGGCCGACTACTCCCAGACCTCGGCAACCGAGGCCGATGCCGCGGCACTCGGCATCCGGGCCGGGGCGCCGACCATGGAGCGGCTACTGGTCAAGTGGGTGGACGACGAGCCGGTCCAGATGCAGCGGTCGGTGGTGCCGCGCGGCATCGCGATCGGCACCGTGCTGGCGGATTCATCGGCCCAGCCGGTACCGGGGGGCACGATCATGGAGCTTGCCGAGGCCGGCTACCGGGTCACCGCCGTCGGCCACCGGGTCCGGTTCCGACCGGCAAGCGAGGACGAGCGGAAGCAGTTACAGCTCGACGGCTACGACGCCGTGATCGACGTCGAGCGGATCTTCTACGCGGGGGAGCAGGCCGTCGAGGTCTCCCGGGTCATCCAGTCCGCCACCGGCACGGTGCTGGTGTTCGACACCGTCCTCTAGCAACTGCGCCAGCATCCGGGCTGCCTGCCGGGTACGGCCCTTCTGGGTGGCCGCCACGATCCGGGCCGACCGACGGACCACCAGACCCATCGCCAGCCGATCCTCCGGCCTCACCTCGCCGAGACGCCGCAGATGCGCCCGCAGGTTCTCCAGCTCCCGGTCTGTGCTGTCCCAGTGCGTGCCGTCAGTCGTCATCACTGGCCTCCTGCTGGCCTGCTCCGGGTTCCCATGTCCCCATCATATCGTCATGACGATTCGTCCCAATGTGACTCGCTGGAGTCGGTTGAAGGACTAGGCTCTGATCGCGAGTCGTCGAAGACATCGAGCAATCAGACCGATTCCCCGATAGGTTCATGTGATGTCCGGTTTGTTCTAAAGTTGGTCCATGTTGCAGATTCAAAAATGACCAGACCCCGGCGGTCCTCCTCTGGTGGCGGGGGCGGGGACGCCGGCCCCCGGTCGCTGGCGAGGCCTACGGCGACCGTGGCGAGGCCTGCCGCCGCGGCCTGGCAGCGTGCCCCTGCTGCGCTGTGCGGCGAGCGTGGCATGGCTGGCACACGCCCCTGAGCATGTGAGGCCTGTGGTCGTCACGGTCCCCGATGTGGTCGACCTCGCAGCTCTTGACCTCGCAGCCTGGCAGTGCGAGCCGGCATATGGGGTCACGTGCCAGGACGTAGGCCACCACCCCTGCCCATGACGCAGGCAGTGTGGCTCTGCGTGTGCTCCCCTGCCAGGCCGGCCTTGTGTGGTCAGGGCACGGCATGAGCTGGTCGCAGTCAGGCCGGCCACATCGCTTGGATGCACGTGGCATAGTCGAGATCCTGCCATTCGATTGTCAGTTTCTCCTATTGCTAGCTGCTGCTATCTGCTGCTTAGATGGGTGTCACAACAGCAGAGCGAGGACGGGACACGCGCCCTGGCAGTAGACCAGCGACACGCCCAAGAGAGCAGCCTTCGCGGTTAGAAGGTACGCGCCATGGCAGTAGACCAGCGATACGCCCAAGAGATGCGACTCCCGTTACCTCGCTCTGCTGTTGCCACCCCGAGAGAGGACACCACACCATGACCACCTACGGACTCCGCACCAGCGTCGCGTACCAGACCGCGCAGGCCGACAAGGGGAACGGATACCGGACCGACCTGGACTCGGCTAGCACGTACGCCGCGTTCTATCGGACCGGAGACACGGCGCAACAACTCGCCATTGTCTCCGGTGACCAGGCACGCCACATGCTGACCCACAGCGATTCCCCCGACCGACTGAGCTTCACCCGGATCGGCTGAGCCGCCATGGTGCGAGGCCTCTGCGGAGGTCCCGTGCCACGGAAGCTCACCCCGAGCACCCGAGAGAGGACACCACATCATGACGTACGCAACAGCATCCGAACGACAGGCCCGAGTGACTGAGCTGGCGACCAACCACGGGACCGCCCGTGGCTCATGGGTCGTTGACGGGACCACGGGGGAGCGCTGGATTCGCGACCTGCTCCGTAAGTACGAGGACGGCGACCCTGAGGCTTTCGACCTCGAGCCGGCCCCGTTGTCGGGCGAGTGGGCCGACGAGCCGACCCCGAACACGGTGTACGCCGAGATCGGCATGTCAGCCGAGGACATCGATCGGGACGACCCCACTGGGCAGCTCATGACTGATTACGAAATCGCGTTCTCCGAGGCGTTCTGGGCCGAAGTCACCCGGTCAGCCGTCGCCGCCTTCGGAACGCAGATCCTTCCTACCGACTGAGCCGCCATGGTGCGAGGCCTCTGCGGAGGTCCCGTGCCACGGTCGCTCACCGAGAGCAACCGAGAGAGGACACACACACATGAGCAAGCCGAGTATCTGCACAAGAGTCAGCCGATTCCGGCGCCGGGTGCACGAGGCAGTCGTGCCATGCGCGGTCAGTGCCCTGGTGGGCCTGGCCATGGGCGCGTCGGCGACTGCGCCGAGCGATGCCGCGACCGAGCAGGCCACGGCGAGTCACGTCCGGCAGTACCCCGCGTGCGCACAGGAAGACGGCCAACTCTGCGTCTTCCGCAACCAGGGGCCGGGTTATTCGTTCGTGGCCGGCAAGGATCGGGACCCGTCCGTCCGCGAGGACATCGCCCGATTCCGGGTGCGCAACGCACTCGCGGATGAGCTGATCCAGCGTGACAACTGGCATCCGGCCGATCACATCCCGTGGGCGGATCTCGTCCACCCGACCCGATCCGGTCAGACCGTGATGCGACCGGGCCGTCACGCCGTGGTCAGCTACGGCCCGACTACCTACGTCATCGATGGGAGGCTGGTCGCCAGCAGTTGATCTGCCGTGGTGCGAGGCCTCTAGGGGCCGGAGGTCTCGCGCCACGGAAGCTCAACACCGAGCGTCACCGAGAGAGGACACCCGAACCATGAACATGCAAAACCGATACCGAGCCGAGCAGGCTTCCCGAATCAGCAGCACCTACGGCACCGGCGACACCCGGGCGCAACTCAAACTCCGCGATCAAGCCGGCCAGACGCACTGGCTCAGGGTCTCCGCAACCGAGCTGGAGACGATCAAGGCAATTCTGCGAGGCGTAACCTTCGAGGCCTGCCTAGGGTGTGGCCGGTCCGAAAGCGATTGCATCGCCGACCCCTGCCCCGACGTCATCGCCGACCGTCAGGCCTAACCGGTTGCATTTTGCTGCTAGCTGATGCTAGACTAGGCCCGAGGCAACACCGAGAGAGGACACCACACCATGGCTTCACATTCCGACACCTGCGACCGTTGGGTTAGGCGCGTGCAAGGCGCTGACCTTCGCGAGCTGCAAGGGTCCCGAATCGTCGCCCGCGGCGACCGGATCTATTCGTACGGTACGCATTTCGAGCTGGCTCGGCCGCTGCGAGACAAGCAAGGCGCACTGGTCGCATGGCTGCTCAACGGTGACCGTTACAGCGTGAGCACCACGCAGCACCAATCACACATCCGCGATGCGATCCGGCGTCTCGGCGGGGGACTGCCGCTCGTCATCATCCCGCACAGTGCGTTGGCATCGGCCGGCGTGGTGCTGGATTCCATCGAGATCATCGAGGCCACCCCCGACACGATGGTGCCGGTCCCGCGCAGCTCCACCCGGCCGCACAAGTGGTGGCACCGGGACGACCGCGGCCGGCTCTGGACCGCCAACCCGCAAGGGGGTGGACATGAGGTCACCGAGCACTGGAACGCAGACGGCGAGGTCACGCACTACACATGGACGGCCGAGCGGCACCGCTTGGGCGAGTCGCTGATTCGAGCGAAGGTGCATGGCCGGCGCAACCGGGCGTATTTCCTGTCCGGGTTCGACATGCAAGAGGCTAACCCGCTGTATTTTTTCTGCGAACTGCCGCGGGGCGTGCATCCGGCCACGGTCGCCGAAGCCTACGAAGCGCTGAAGCCAGCCACAGTCAAGACGGCCGAAGCGATGGGCCGGACCGTGCATCGTCAAGGTGATGTGTTCGCCGTAGCGCTGACCGGGACCACGAAACGAGACCTTCGGCGGGACGGTGCAACCTTCGCCAAGCGTGGCCAGCTCTTGGGCACGAACCATGAGGCGTCCGAGGTGGCGTATCTGCCGGACGGCACCACACTGGCCCGAGGCACGTTGTGGCACACACCGCCACCCTGGCGGGACCCCGACCACAAGCGCGTCACCATCGGCAGGGCCTGGCACGTCATCGTCAAGAACACCGTTCCCGTGAGTGTGTGACATGGACACCGACGCCACACCGGCCGGCCGGATCGCCGTCAGGGTACGGGAGACGCGGGAGTCGATCGCCCGCATGGAAGCCGAGCTGCGTCAGCACGAAAGAGACGCGGCCGAGCTTCGATGGCTTATCCGAGACCAGCGCGAGTATCTGACGTTTCTGACTCGCACGGCATGGCCCGCCATGGTGCGAGATCCCTCCTAGGGGGTCTCGCGCCACGGGAGGTCACCCGGACCGACCGAGAGAGGACAACCGACATGTTCACCACCGACACCCGTGGCGTCACCGTCACCGACCGGACCCCTGCCCTCGCCGATGTCGCCGCAGAGCTGGACCCGGACGCAATCTACGCGGACGAGATGCTGACCGAAGCCGGGGACGACCTGCTCCGCGCAACCGCCGCGGCCGAGCGTACAGCCAAGGTTCACAGCGCCGGCCGGCGTACCTTCGGCGCGAATCAGTCGCACTCGGCCCGGGCATGGACCGGGGCGGGCGAGGTCGACTGAGCCGCCATGGTGCGAGGCCTCACCTCCCGAGGTCTCGCGCCACGGCTGGTCACCCGACCACCGACACTGAGAGAGGACACCACACCATGAGCTATGACGGCACCATCACGACCACCCAACCGGACCCGAACCTAGTCGAGACCTTCACTCATGAAGACGGGTCGAAAACCTTCATCGTGCTGGACACCGATCCCGAGCTGAGCAATCCGCGAGATTTCGAGAACGCCGGCACCATGGTCACCCCACACCGCCGCTACACGTTGGGTGACGAGAGTACGTCGGGGGAGATCCCCGGCTACAGCGAAGCTCTGCGGGCGATGGAGCACTACGCCAACCGGCCCAAGGCGGTCGAGCATGTGGTCCGGTACCTGCGTATCTTCGTCGGCGCGACCGTGGTCCTGCCGGTCGGCCTCATCGACCATTCCGGCCTGTCGATGTATGCCAGTGCCGGTCCGCACTGGTCCGACCCGGGCGGCTGGGATTCCGGCACCATCGGCTTCATCTTTGACACGCCCAAGGGGCGGGAGCTGGCTGGCTTCACCACCGACGAGACCGAGGGCATCACCGAAGTCCTGCGGGGCGAGGTGAGCGTCTATGACCAGTACTTGCGCGGCGAGGTGTACGGCTTCCACCACGTCATGCCGGACGGCACCGAGGAGGATGTGTGGGGCCTCCTGGGCTACGACAGCCTGGCCGACATCGCCCGCGAGGCCACCGACTCACCGATCACCGAAGGGGAGTGAGCCGCCATGGCCGGGAGCGTCACGCCACGTTCCCGCGCCACGGTCGCTCAACACCGAGCACCGACACCGAGAGAGGACACCACACCATGACCCGAACTGTTCACACGCTATCCGTCATAGTCGAGGTCGAGGCCGAGTCTGCGAGGGATGCCGAACACTATCTGGCGTACCTGGCCTTCAAGGACGATGACGATGTGGCCGTGATCGCGGCTCAGAGCTTCGCCAGCCGGCAAGAATCAGACGACGACACTCAGACTGAGCCGGCGCGCTACACCGAGGGGCGGGCCAAGGATCTCCGCGTGGGTGACACCTACCGGGAAGACGGCCTAGACGATTGGGAAACCGTCGCCAGCATCGGCGGGCACGGCGACACCGTGCTGGTCACCACCACCGAGGGTATCGAGCACGGCCTAGACATCGACCTTGGCGTCGACATCGCAGAGGTCGGATCATGACCACTCAGACCGGGCGCGATCCGGAGCCGTTCGGGCACACGCCGACCTGCGGCTGGATCGAAACCCGTACCCCGGACCCGCAACGGTGCGACAAGTGCCGGTGGATGATCCGCCACGGCGCACCCGACCCCCGGCACTCAGACCCCGCCACCGATGGGGCGCTGGACGCCCGGATGGAGAGCGAATCATGAGCATCCTGACGCCTGGTGGCGGACCGGGTTCACCTGTGGCGACCGCGAATCCCGCCCACCAGCCGAGAGTGCCGATGGCGGGTGGCGTTCCCCCGTACTGCTCGTGCGGATTCGTCGGTGGCACCCGACCGGGCGAACTGTTGGCCGACCATCTGCGGGAGCATGACCCGACCTACGGCGAGAGGGCACAGTCATGAACACTCAGCATCGAATCTTGGCCGAGACGGTCTCACCACAGTCCGTTCGGGCGCTTCACAATCACGTGGTGTCGCGGGGTCCTGAACCCTTGCGGGAATGGCTGGCCTACGTCAGCGAAGCGCTGCGATACGGCCACAACCTGACCCTCACCATCGGCGACCCCGAAGTCGACTCAGATGATATCCGAATCTGCCCGGACCCGACCGAGCACGCTCACGGTGCTCCTCGGAGGGTCAAGTCATGAGCGTCTTGATCGTGCTGGGGTGCGTGCTGGCGATTGCCGGCGTGCTGCACTGGGCCGGAGGGGATGACCGATCATGAGCTTCGGCGTGTTCCTAGTCGTGCTGTTGCTGGCGGCGATCCTGTTCACCCTGACCCGGCTTCGACGCACTCAGACCGGGGCGACCGCTCAGACCGGGGCGACCGCTCAGACCGAGCCGGGGGAGGGCGAGCTTCCCGAGCATTGGTGGCGGGATCTCGGCATCACCTTCGCCGTGGTGCTGGTGCTGATCGGTGCCGTGATCGGATGGGTGGTCGTCACCTCAACCTAGTCTCCGGGCTGGCCCGCGTGGTCGGATTGGTGTCCTCTCCCCGCGGGTCGGCCCGGTCAATCCTTCACTTGTAACAACCACCCCAGCTCTCAGACCGCCGGCCGGCCTCAGCCACGATCGGCACCCCGCCCCACTCGAACGTCATCGCCGAGACCATGGCGCGCTCGATCTCGTCGGCATCAGCGGCCGGCACACTCGCGACCACCTCGTCATGCACCACGGCGCGCAGGTACGGGTGGTACTCGCGGGGGAGCCGGAGCAGGCCCTCCATCATGAGGTCTCTGGCGCCGCCCTGGCCCATGAACGCGGGGCCTTGGGTCCAGGCGCGTTGGGGGTCAGGGCGCATCGGGCGGCCGAATCCGTTGTTGAGTAACTGGCCGGAGGCGGCGATGTCGGCGATCTCTCGTTTCCACTCAACCAGCCGGGGGAACTGGTCGCGCATGGCCTGGTCGTACTGGCTGGCGGCCACCATGCCGAGGCCGGTGTGTTCGGCCAGCCGCGACACGCCCATGCCGTAGTTCCAGCCGTGACCCAGCGGCTTCGCCTCCTCGCGCCGGCCCCGGTCGCCCCAGACCCTCTCGGCGATCTCGGCGTGCAGGTCCCGCCCGGGCGCGAACAGGTCCATGTAGGCGCGGTCCTGGCAGTGCGCGGCGACCGCCCGGGCGTCCACCTGGGAGTAGTCGATCGACAGCAGCACGTGGCCGGGATCGGCGCGCATGATGTCGCGTTCGACGTGCCGGCCGCCGCGTTTGCCCATGACCGTGAGCCACAGCGACCAGCGGCCGGTGGACTGGTCCATCGACACGCGGGGATGCACCCGGCCGGACTCACGGTCCAGGTGCGAGTCGGCGGTCTGGTAGATCGTGCGCTCCCCGGTCACCGCGGCCACCATGGCGCACAGATCGGTAATCACCTGGCCGTAGGGGTGGTCGGTGGTCGGGTACTGGGCGGCCAGTTCGGCCATGGCGTCCCCGGTCAGCGACAGCGCGCCGGTCTTCGCGGTCCGGGGGAGGTCGTCAGGGTTGACGCCGAGCTGGACCAGACGGGCCTCGAGCGCGCCCTTGCCGGCCTTGGTCGCCAGCGGGGACAAGTACGGCTTGCCCTTCGGGTCCTCGAGCGGGATGCCGTGCTCAGCGTGGAGCTGTTGCTGGATCTCGGCCTTGCGTTCCCGGCCTTCGGCGAGCTTGGCGTCCAGCAGGTCCACGTCGACCGCGAACCCGTTCAGGCCGAGCTGGGCGGCGAGTGCAGCGACCTTGTGCTCCCGGGCGAGATATTCACGAGCCAGGTTGTCTAGCTGACTGTCCAGCCGCCGATGGACTTCGGCGAGCAGTTGGACATCTCGGGTGAGGTAGGCGCGGTAGTCGGGGTCGTCGGTAGGGATCTGATCATACCCGCCGTGAGCCTTGGCCATCGCCTTGAGGTCCCCGGCCTTGCCGGCCAGGCCGAACCGGTCGGCGAGCGCGTCCAGGTCGTACCTGCGGCGGGCGCGACCCTTGGCGCGAGCGAGCGGGGGATCGAGGTGGCGGGCGACCAGCAGCGTGTCGCAGACGGCGCCGCGGCTGACCAGGTCCCACAGGTCCAGCTCGTGGTAGCGGGCCAGGGCGACCAGGTCGAAGTCCATCGCGTTGTGAGCGACTATCGTCTCGGCATTACGCAGTGTGATCGCCAGCGTGTCGGCGTCGGTGGAGATGTCAGTCCAGTCGGTGCCACCGGACAGGCCGGTCAGACGGACGTAGCCGGGTCCGTAGGTGTGAAGGTCGTCGGCATTGCCGGTTTCGATGTCAAAGTAGGCGGTTTGTAGGCCACCCATGGGGGCTTGGGGAGCATGGGAAGTGTCCTCGCCCTCTCCTATACGTAAATACGTACCCTCTATAGGCTCTAAAGAGGAGGACAAGTTTTCATACGCGCTTGGGTTATATGACTTCCCTTCCTCCCCTCCCCCCATAAGGGTTTGACCCTGTTGCCGGGATTCGTAAGAATCTTCACTGCCCGACCACTTTTTGAGGGTATCGACCTCTCCCGACGACTCCGACACCATATCTTCCCCAGATTCACCTCTCACCTGAATCGTCCACTTGGCGCTGTGGCCTTGTGTGCGGCCGGTTTTGGCGATCCGATACTCCCCGATCCACCGTCCGGCCATGTGGGTGTACGCCACGCCAAGTGACTGTGAGTAGTTTTTGTCGGCCGGGTCGGTCAGTCGCGGAGGTGGCTCGTAGGTCGTCGGGCTGGCCAGTGCCTTGTCTCTCAGCTCCCGGGAGGTGAACTCCTCGGCCCCGAACGCCCCGCGGGCCCATGCCAGGTGGGTCAGCCAGTAGCCGGTCTCGGTGTCGGTCTCCGAACGCCAGCCGGCCAGGTTGTCCAGGAAGCCGGGTTGGCCGGCGTGGTCGCAGATGCCGCCGACGATCCGCCCCCAGGTCTCGAACGACCCGAAGGCTGCCCCCCGTTCGCTGCCCGGCTGGCCGGCGGCGAACCAGCCCCGGATCAGGGTGAGCGCCGCCGCCACGAGCTGCGGCCGGTGCTCGCGGGTCCAGCCGCGCAGATCGGGGTGGGCGAAGTCGCTGGACGGCCGGTCCATCGGGTTGGCGACCTCCGGGGCCAGCCGGATCCGGTAGACCCGCCGCGACATGTCGCCGTACAGCGAGACGTTGTTCCCGAGACTCACCCAGGTCACCCGATTGGGGAACTTGGCCATCACCGAGGCCCCCAGGATCCGGTCGGAGTAGAACTCCGCGGTCAGCGCCCTGGCCAGCGACCGCCCGGACAGCTCGTGGGCCTCGTCGAACACGAACAGGTCCCCGCCGGCCCGAAACGCCGCAGTCAGGACCTTGCGCTGCTCGTTCTCCTCCTCGGTGTACGGCTTGGGGTCGCAGACCTCCCCCGTGACCAGTAGGGACAGGCAGTCGGCGAACAGGTTCTTCCCAACCCCCGGGCCGAGCCCGTCGACCACGGCCAGCGGCACCCTGGGCGCCATGCCGCGTACCATCGGCGTCAACACCAGCGCGAGCGCGTTGGCCCGGTCGGCGTCATGGGCGAACGGCATGTCGCCGAGCCAGTCGTCCATCAACAGCTTGCGGGCCGAGCGGACCTGATCGGTGGACGGCTCGTCGGGGACCTCGATGTCGGCGAACCCGTCGTCGGCCACCATCACCACCTGTGATTCGGGGTCGTAGCCGGGGGTCTGGCAGACGGTCCCGTCCATCCGGACGAACGGCGCCCGGGACACCTTCTCCACCGGCGCGAACCCGCGGTGCGACTCGCTCCACACGTAGGCCAGCACGGTCTGGGTGGGCTCCCCGTCACGCCACTCGCCGTTGGGGGCCTCGGTCACAGTGCGGATCGCACGTTGCACCAGGGCGCCGAAGCTGTCCTTGTCGACCGGCTCCAGCTCACTGCCGACCAGCCGCGACAGCACCCCGCCGTGACTGAACAGGTAGGTGCCGTCCCAGGCGGCCCGCAGATGCTCCCCGATCCTGTTCATGACCTCGAGCCGGTCCCCGGACACCACCAGGGTCGGCCGGCCCCAGGCCTCAGTGAGCTTCTGCTTTCGGGTCGGTTGCTTGTCAGCCGGCTTGGCCTTGGCGTCGGCGGCGATCCGGGTCAGGTAGTCGGTGCGCCGGTTCTCCGGCCGGGGGCCGAGCAGGTCGTCCAGACCCACCTCCCGGCCCGCAGCCAGCCGGGCGAACTTCACCGACGCGGCCCCCTCGGCCCCCAACGCTTCGGCGAGCCTCATGCCGGCGTCGTACACGTCCCGGTTGGAAGCGGCGTCGGCGTCCAGCCACACGATCACGTCCCGGCCGTCCGCCACCGCCAGATCCCCGATCGGGCGGCCCTCAGACGACCAGGACCGGCAGCCCGCGATGCCGTACACCCCGACACCCTGCGGAGCCCAGGAGACCGCCGCCAGCGCCTGCTTGGTGCCTTCTACCACCCACATCGAGCCGTTGCCGGTGGTCAGCTCCCACAGCATCGGCACCATGCCCTTCCGGAACACATATTTCATCGGCCGGCCGGTATCGTCGACGTAGGGCACGTCCGGTCGAGCCTGGTACTCGGTCACGCCGGCCGGGGAGGTCCAGCAGAACACCAGCGCCGGCAGCGGGCACAACTGGCCCAGGTATGCCGCCCACTCGCCCATGTCCGGGGTGACGGTGAATGCGCGTCCGTCAGCCACGTCGGGGGTGATCGCCGCGGCTTGCAGCAGTTCGGCGTGGTTCGGTGCGAGCGCGAGGTCGGTCCAGGAGGTCACTCGGTATCACCTTCAGGGTCTACTCGGTATTGCGAGGGGGTTGGCGTCACCACTCGGCAGCGAGTAGGACACCGTGTTGGTCGCCGGGCCAGCTACAGCGGCGTCCAGTGTGCGGCAGCGTACACCGGGGAACCTCTCGCGAGGGAGAGCACTTCGGCCCAGGTGATCGGCTGTGTCCACTGGCCGGTGACGTACCAGCCGACGCCCTCGATGTGGACGGCCGCGAAGGTGTACCAGGCCGGCCCCAGGAGCATCTGCCAGCACACCACGGTGCCCGGAGGCGGCTCGGGGATCATGTCGGGTCACACATCCTGCGACCCTGCTCGGTCGGTCGAACCCACTCCGACATCTCGCCGAGGCGGATCTTGGCCAAGCCGAGTTTGCACAGGGAGTTGGCGGCCTTGGCGTTGACATGACCGGAGGCGGCGCTGGTGCTGCGGCCAGTACGGGCCTCTTGGCCGACGTGGTCGAGCGCGACCAAGACGTGGAGGGCATTGCGTTGCCCGTTGGTGAGTGCGTAGTTGGTCATGTCGGCAGTCCCATCGTGGTCAGCCGGCGCTGGTGCATCGCCATGAGCTGGGATCGGTACCAACCGTCGACCGAGATCGCGGCGACCTCCAGGCTGGGGGGTTCGCCGAGCCCGAACAGGGGGGTCACGTCACCGTCGGGATTGGCGCTGCGGACCGGCTCGCTGGCCACCAGGTAGGCGTACAGCCGGTCGACGGCGTGTTGGGCGCTGCCGGTCCGCAACAGCTCCCGGAACATCTCAGCGGCCTGCCTGTCGCCCGCGGCGAGGTCGTCCGGGGCCGGCTCCTCGACCAGTTCGGCGTCCACGATGTCCTCGGCGCTGTCGACCGGCTCACCGAACCTGCGCAGGTCCAGCTCGGCGGTGTCCACCGGCCGCGGATCGCTCAGCTTGAACTTATGGGCTAGCGCCGACCCGTCCGGCAGGATCACGTCGATCACGGTCTCGGAGATGTCGACCTCCCCCGTACCGACCGGGCCGGTGGTCACGTCGGCATCGGCAGGGGGCTTGCCGGGACCGAGGTCGCGGGGTGGGGCGAGCGCGCCGTGGACCGGGCAGGTGGTCTCGGTCTGTATGCCGGTGCAGGTGCAGTCGGCCATCCGCAGGTCCCGGCACCGGTGGGCCGCGATGTCGTAGCTGTTGTCGCCACAGCGTTGGCAGTGTCCGGCAGTAGGCATGGCTAGTTCGCTTTCGGGTTGAACGGCTTGAGGATCTGGTCAGGAATCGGGTCCGGCTTGGGCACGTTGGGCTCGCGGGCCTCGCCGATCATCCGCATCCACACGTCCGGATGCTGCTCGAAGACGTGCCAGGCGTGGGCGTCGGAGGCGTCGGACTCGGTGTCGTAGGCCAGGCTCGGCCGCCCGCAGATGTGGCAGACCGACGTATAGGCCTTCGGATGATCCGGTGAGATCGGGGCGGTCATCGGTTTGCCTTCCTGCTCAGGGGGTCGGGGGCGCCGCCGAACTCGCAGGCGACGAACATGGCGTGCTTGGCGGCGTCTCGAGCGTGGGTCATGCCGACGGTGGCCTCCAGCAGCCCCGCCTTGTCCAGCCGCTCGTAGACCGCCCACCGCTTCACCCGGGCCGCATTGTTGGTCGTCCACCGATTGCCGGTCGTGCGCGTCTTGGAGCCGTCGGCTTCGTGGTCGAACCATTCGGCGACGGTGGCGTCGAAGGTCTTGATCATGCGCTCGGTGACCGAGGCGCCGCCGGCATGACGCAGGCGGCTACTGCGGGACGACCGGACGAACGACTCGCAGCCGACGATGGTCCGGGAGTCCTCCGCATCAGCAGCTAGCAGCAGATGGAGGATGTCCGGCGCCGTGGCGGCATCACACTGGACGGCCTTCATATCCCGAACCGGCCACCAGGGTGTGGAGATCCCGAACCGCAGCAGCACCAGGCCGGGCTGGGGACCGGGATCTATCCCAATGACCCTTAAGTTACTCATGATACCTTTGCCTGCTTTCGTGCTCGGGAGACCCGTGCAATCTGATTTACGTGTCTTGGATTTTCGATGCGCCGACGTCGGGCGTAGTCACGGGCGCACGTTCGACAACGCCTTGCTCCGGATGCCTTGATGTAGGTGTTCTCAAGCGTGTACTCGTGACCTTGAGGACAGTGCGTAATTGCTGTAGACCAGCGGTCGTGGTTCTCCCGCGGCGTCACAGCTTCCAGATGGTCAGGTAGCACGCACGCTCGGACACCGCAGAGATGGTCAACCTGGTACCTATCAGGGATCGGCCCGATCATCAGCTCGTGGACTACGCGATGCGCCATCCAACGCTTTCGACGTTTACCGCTCTTGCCGTAGCGAGCCGCGAACTTTCCGTAGCCGTCCTTGTCGATTTCGCCTCGCCAGACGACGCAATCACCAGAGGGTTCAGTCATGCTGAGGAACCGGTCGATCTGTGCATCGGTAAGGATGTCAATACCGATCACTCGAAGGGTGGTCATACCGGCGGCCCCCAGTTTCCGATGCCGGCGTTCTCCACGATGTCTGCGACGACTTCACGAGGCAGTACGGCGAATCCCCGCCAACTGATCTGTACGTCGTAATCTTCGAGAACAAAAACGGTCAGGGAGCCGTCCTCGATCTGCTCGAGGTTGAGTCCAAGCTGTTGGGCGATGGCGACCTGGATCGCCCGGGCCTTGGTGTCGGATAATTTGATGGTGGTCATACCGGCGGCCCCCAGTTTCCGATGCCGGCGTTTTCCAGCAGCTTGTCGTGGGCTTGCAGGTGCCGCTCGTGGGCTACGACGGTGGCTTGCAGGTTCCGGATGATGCTCCGTTGCTGCCAGCAGACCAGGCCGAGTATCAGGACAGTGATGGCGGCGGCGATCACGGCTTCTCCTCGGTGGTCGGGGCCGACAGTTGCATGACGATCCTGGTCGGCCGGCCCAGTTCCTTCCACTCGGCCAGCGTCAACCACACCGGCGGCCACACCTGCACCCCGGGGTCGCGCTGGTCGATGGTCTTGGTGATGATCTTCATGACGCCTCTTTCGCAGGTTGGTCGATGTGTTCGGTGGGGGTAGGGATGCCGCCGAGCATCCGCTTCACGACGGTGGGGTCCTTGAGCAGGGCGCCGAGCTGGCCGGCGTTCTCGCCCAGGATCTCCCGGATGCGGGCCTCGACGGTGTCGACGGCGACGATGTCGATGATCTCGATCGCGTCATGCTTCTCCGACCCGATGCCCGAACTCCGGTCGTCGGCCTGGATGGTGTTGACCATCGACATGTCCCGTTGCAGATGCACGATCGTGCCGGCCGCCGTCAGCGTCAGCCCGACCCCACCTGCGCCGGTGGTGACGAACAGGTAGCGGATCCGGCCGGACTGGAACCCCTTCCGCGCAGCGGTTCGGGCCCGCGGGGACTGGCCGCCCCAGATGTGGTCGACCTGGTCCGGGTCACAGACCTCGGCGACCTTCAGCTCGGCCAGTTCCAGCAACCGCTTGTACGGGGAGTAGATCAGGACCTGCTCGTCTTCTCGCTCGGCCAGGATCTTCAACAGCTCGGTGATCTTCCACGACGGGTCCTTCGGATACAGGTGGGTGTGCTTGACCTCTCGAGGCTCGCCGGTCTCCGGGTCTACCTCGGTCGTGTAGGTGTACTCCACCTCGCAGGCTGACGACGCGAGCCGGGACAGGTGACCGAACTGGGTCATCACATCGAACGTCTGCAACTCCTCGTCCTCACCGGGAAGCTCAGCGATCATCTTCTGCTCGAAGTCGTCGTAGGCCTTGCGCCAGGCCGGCGGGATCTCCACGGTGCGGATCGTCCAGAACTGTTGCGGCAGCTCCGGCAGCACCTCGCGCCTAGTCACCCGCCGAGTCTGGCCGAGCAGCAGCATGTCCCACTCGGCCTGCCGGTACGGGGCGATCCCGATTACCTTCGGCTCCCCGTAGTCACCCGGCACCGTCTCGAGATACCGGTCGTCCCACGGCTCCTGCGCCGGCCACGCCTGGTTCGTCATACACGCCAGCGTCGACCAGAAGTCCCCGACATGCTTTTTGATCGGCGTGCCCCCGAGTCCGACGAAGAACTGGCTGGCGATGCCGAGCCGGATACACGCCAGCGACCGCTTCGCCCGCGGGTTTGCGATGTAGTGCAGCTCGTCCACCACCAGCGTCCGGGGCTCCAGCCGCAACAGAGTGGTCTCCGGTTTCTTCCCCGACGACACCGCGAAGGCGGCATCTCGGGTCGCCGTCTCGAACGACGTCACGTACACGTCCGCCTGACCCTCGTACTTCGCCTTCCGCCTCGGCCCCCGCCACGGCACGGTGGTCAGCTCCGGCCACCACAACTCGAACGCCTCAACCCACTGGTCGATGGTGCCGGCGGGGGCGACGACGACGATCGGCGTCACCATCGGCCCCTGCCAACTCGCCCTCAACCGGGTGTCCATTTCGCGGAGGCCGAGGATGGTAGTGATCGTCTTGCCGGTGCGCGGCTCGTCGGTAATGACCGCGGAGCCGGTGCGGGCGATCTCGTGGGCCCCGGCGATCTGGTACGACCGGGCCTTCAACCCCTCGGGCACCTCGTACGACAAGTGATCGGGCGCCGTGTCGGTACGGGCGTGGATCTCGGCCTGGATCCGCTTCAGCAGCCGCTCCTGGGGGTACCAGGCCTCGCCGAAGCTGAACGCGAGCTGGATGCAGGCCGGCCACGAGTACGGCAGCCGCAGCGCGCCGGGCGGGTCGGTCGGCTCAGCCCTGAACGTCATCAACTGCACCCGCCTGGTCGCCGCCGACACCGCATACGGATCGGTCCCGGCCGCCATGATCACGATGTGCTCGCCGGTGGCGTCCAGCTCCCCGATCACCGAGGCGACCGGCGCCCAGGTCTCGGACCGGAATCGCTCCACTACGAAGTTCATCGCCGCCTCGCCTTCGCAGAATGCACAGGACACAGGTCTTTGCCTCGGACCAGGCCATAGGTCCAGCCAAGGTAACGGGCGTCAGATCTCGCATCGGGTACGCGGGTCTCGCCGGAGTCGAAGGTATCGGTGCAGATCCCGCCGTCGTCGGCTGTGCCGTCACACCACAGCAGGACGTGTTTCGAGGCGGTCATGACCCGGCCGACTTCCGCCCATACTGAATTCCAGCCTTGTACGTGTGGTCCAGGTGATTGCACTGTGTGTCAGGGCCGAACTCACAGACCTCCCACCAGGGGGTGGACACGTCGATGCCGCGGCCGTCGTCGGTGACAGTGATCGTGCCGCGTAGCGGCTGCGGCGATTGGTTCGGTCCGAGACTGACTACATGCGGCTGCTCGATTTCCTCCCAGTGTCTGACCATCCCGGAGTCGGACTGCCAACGCCCTGGTGTCCCCGGTAGAGATTCACGGCGCACCCAGTCGTCTCCCATCTTGTCGATCACGACGGCCCACTTTCGGGTCGGCTCCGGCGGTCGTGGCGGTGTGAGACCGTCGAGCCTTTCCGCCACCGTGAGCAACACCGCCCACGCACCGCCGTGCTGGGTCTTAAGGTCGTCAGCGACCTTCCGTAGATCGGTGGCGTCGCGTTCCGAGAAACCATCCTGCTCCGGGTCGAGCACGATGACCCGCTTGTCGGCGGCAGCCTCGATGGCGTCGGCGAGTGCCTGAAGGGGCACGTTCATATTCCGGTCACGGGGAGGGTTCCGCAGTCTCCAGACGAGACTGTCCGTCCGCGACTTACCTGGCAGCGTCCCGAAGCTCTCCATAACCTCGTCGAGGTCGATTGCAATGGTCGTCATAGCTACTCGCGTCCTTTCCGCTCGAATCGAATGCCGGCGACGAGCCCTTCCATCCAGGCCGCTGCCAGCTCGACCTTGCCGATGTCGCGGCCATGGACGAACAGGTAGGCGTCGATCCGCATCGCCCGTTGCAGCGCCATGTAGGACACGCTGGCGATGTCGGCCTCGGTGGCGACGATGTCCCCGACGTCACGCACCTGCGCGGACTCGGCCTCGGCGTCCAGCGCCAGGATGACCTCGGACAGCCGGTCGAAGTCGGGATGGTCGGGCCGCAGCGGGTGGCGGGGGTCAGTCGGCATTGATGTGTCCCTTCAGGGATTATCAGCAGGTAGCAGCAGCTTACAGCAGGCGGCGGGCCCTGGCAAACCGCTATATGAGTGCCAGGGCCCGCCCATGGTGCTACTGCGGGGGCGTCCCGCCCGAGGTGGCCTGCTTGAAGTGCGCGGCCTGGTCCGGAGTCATGCCCGGTGGGAGCTGGGCCTGATCGGTGGAGGGTGGTGCCGGCGGCTGCTCCTGCTGCGCTGCGGCTCCCGGGGGAGGCGGCGGTGGCGGGGGCTGCGGGGCCGGCATCGCCGGTGGCTGCGGTGCAGGCGGCCCGGGCTGGGCCGGAGGGGGCGGCGGCGGGGTCTGGGCCGCCGGAGGGTTGGGTGCAGGGGGTGGAGGTGTGGGTTGGGTTGGGGGCTGCGGGGTCTGGGCAGCCGGCGCCGGAGCCTGGGCCTGCCCGTTGGTGCTGGGCAGGTTGCCGGGTCCGGCGGCATAGTCGAAGCGGTAGATCTTGCGGTCGTTCAGGCCGCCGCCCATCGGGCTCTCGCTCTCGAACACCAGGGTGAAGCTGTCGCCGCCCTTGGGCACGACGCCCTTGGGGTAGCCGGCTCGGCCCATGGCCTCGAACAGCGCGTCCCGCATCTGCCCCTTGACGAACAGGCGGCACTCGCCGGCCGGCCACTCCTGGGTCGGCTCGACCTTGAGCGGGACGACCATCTGGGTCTTCGGGTTGCCGTCCCGCTGGGTCATGACCTGACCGGCCTGCGGGTGGCGGGGGTGGTAGGTCTGGACCTGGATGTCGCCGTCGTTCACGTCTCGGGCGACGATCGCCTGCATCCACTGGCCGACCCGCCAGTTGGCGAAGCTGACCGGGGGTCCGCCGCCCGACGACTGCTGGTTGTAGAAGTCGTCGATCCCGACCTGCGGCAGCGGCTGTTGCGGCTGCGGCTGGCCGTACGACTGCGGCGGCGGTTGCTGGTAGGCCGGCTGACCGTATCCCTGGGCGGGAGGCTGGTACTGCGGCTGCGGAGCGGGGTTGTAGGTCTGCTGTTGCGGCTGGTATCCGGGGGGAGGTGGGGGAGGGGCCGGCTGCTGGGCCGGCTGTGGGTAGTAGGACTGTTGACTCATGATGGGGTTCCTTGCTGTGCGAATTTGATGTCGCGGTTTCCTGGGCAGCCCTGGATCTTCTCGTCGTAGGCCGACTGTGGCCGGTAGAACGGGCAGAAGTAGCACTCGTCGTCGCCGGGGACCATTGGAACGTCCTCGAGGCGGCAGCGTCCGTCTGCCAGTGCGGTTGCCCAGGCGTATCGGGTGTCGGTTTGGGTGTTGACCTCCTCCAGTAGGGCGATGTCGTCGGGGGTGTGCGGGCGCTCCCAGATGTAGAGGCCCGCGATCTTGGACTTGGTGCGCGGCCAGGCGGCCAGGATGACCCGCTCGACCGGGAAGCCCATGTTCCTAAAACCCTGGGCATAGAGCAGGATCTGGACGACGTACTTGCGGGGCGGGCCGTCGGCGCGCTGGATCTTGGCGTGGGTGGTGTCGCCCAGGAACTTGTGGTCGACGACCGCCTTGTACTTCCAGTCGTACAGGTCCGACGTGCCCGGGTGGTTGGGGTGGCCGGCGACCCTCGTCTCGGCCAGGAACCGGCGCCCGTAGGTGTCGAAGGCGTTGGCCTTGATGAAGCAGTCGGCCATCCCCTCGTGGCACCAGGTCCCGACCAGCGAGGGCCACGGGTCGGCGACGTGGTTGGTGGCGGGCAGGCCGGCCATCTTCCCGGCCACCTGCCGGTCGCACGGCGAGCCCAATTCGCTGGGCCCGAGGTACTTCTGCAACGTGCGGGGCTGGTAGGCGGCGTACCGCTTCACGATCTCCCGGTACTCCGCGGCGATCCTCGACGCCAGCTCGGTGTTGCCGGTCGGCGATGCAGGCCGGGTGGCCGCCGCCGCCATGGCGAACTCGGACGCACTCGGGACGGTCATCGCTGCCCCCTCATGACAGCGATAGCCAGCACGATGTTGGCCAGGGCAATAAGGCAGATACATATCGATTGGACATTGTCGGAGATCATCGCTGCGCCCCCGGCCAGTTCGGGCGGGTGCGGCGCTCGTGCTCGGCGATGGTGAACTCCAGGGTGCCGCCGTCATTCCAGCGCACCACGACCTGGTCGCCCGGGTCGATGCGGGGCAGGTTCAGCGGCTCGAGGTCGGCGTGCGGCGGCGGCGGCTCGGTGGGCTCACCCCACGGGGAATGGACACCCTCGTACATCCGGCGGGTCTGCACCCACCACTGATCAGCGGGGGTGTAGCTGCGCCGTTCGCGTAGGACCCTCAGCACGGCCTCCCGGCCCATGTTGCGGCCGAGCTGGACGACGACCCGGCGTGCAGCCTCCGAGATCTCTGTGAGGCCGTCGATGAAGTCGCCGAAGATCTGCCGGACCCGAGCGTTGTTGGCCACGGTGAACTGGGGGCTGAGGGTACGCCGCAGGTCGGAGAAGTCGACCTGAACCGGTGGCTCGTCGCGGAAGGTCCAGGTGAACGCCGGCAGATGGTGATCGGTGTCGATCGTGCCCGATTCCCAGGGCATACAGGCAGTAGATCCAGGCCGGTAATGACCGCCACCCATGTCCTGCCGGGTCCACCAGGGCGGGTCGTGTTCGTGGGAGCCGTCCGCACGCCAGGCGGCGGCATCGCCTTCGATCTCCCAATCCTCGATCGCGGCTTCGATGCGGCCTACGACGTCGTCGGTGTCGGCCGAGGTGTGCTCACCCGACGGCACCCGGTCGGGATGGTCAGGCGCATCGTCATCAACGACCTCGCAATCGGCTGGAGCCCACTCGTTCAGGTACTCGCGACGGAACGGCTCTCGATCGACAACGGGGTAGAACCTGACGGCTTCGGTGATGTCGGTACCGGCCTGCATATCCTGGATGGTGGGAGCCTCCGGGTCATCGACGGTGGTCAGCACAACCCGGATCGGCTCGCCCTGTTCGGCGGCATCCAACATGTGCTGGATCTGATTAGGGGTGAAGAACACAGTCATGCCGCTGCCTTCCGTTCGGCGTACACGATCCTCTCCAGCAGGGCGGACAGGTGGGGCTTGCGGTGCCGGTGCAGCCGGCGGGCCATCGCGACACTACTGGTGTTCATCCGGGCCGCCCATTCATACGGGGACACCCCGCCGTCGGCCAGGTGCTGGACCTCGATACAGAACGGGCAGGTGATGCGGCCCTCCCGGCACAGGGTGGCTCGCCGGTTCGGCTTGAGCAGGTAGCCGACCCGGGGATACCTCCCGAGGGTGCCGTGGACATGGTGATAGGAGTAGCAGACCGTGCAGAGGCCCCGCCCGTGGTGGACGGTATGGCCGCGGGGGATCGGGACGGTCTTGTGGGCCACCATGTTCCGCCCGCAGTCCAGGCAGGGTTTCGTCTCAGGGCGTTCAGCCATCAGTGCCGCCCATGCAGCCGCAGTGACCTGGGTGTGGCAGCTCCTCGAGCTTGGCCAGGATCGCCACACCGGCTGCGGTGTTGACCCGGGTGACGATGTAGACCTCGTCCTCACGCCCGGGGTGGATGATCCGCAGCTCGGCGCCTTCGGTGACGGCACTGGGCAGGCCGGCTGAGTCGATGAATGTGGGCATCACGCCTCCCGGACCGACCAGGAGCCCTTGCCCTGGATCTCGGCCTCGGTGGGCCGGTACTGCTCGTAGAGAGCGGGCTGCTCGCGCTGGAAGCGTTTGGTGTCGAAGCGGCGGGTCTCGGTGTAGCCGACCACCAGGGGAACCTCGACCATGCCGGCCAGGTGGATTCGGGTGGCGTCCGGCCGGTTCACCGAGGCGTCCTCGTAGGCGGCGAGACGGATCTGGGTCTTCAGGTCCTCGAACCGGGCCTTGGCGGCGTCGGCCGCGGACTTGGCATCCACCCACTGGGCGCACAACGCCTCCAGATCGGAGCCGGGCTGAACTTCGACGGTGTAGTGGATCGTGTCGACCATGATCATTCTCCTCTAGCAGCGGATGGCATCACGCTACACCGCTGGTCCGACAGTCGGTGACCGGCGGCGGGCCCCCGGCGCGGCGGTGGGGCGACAGGGGCCCGCCTGTCTGGTGGTGGCCCCTGCCTGCCGGTCGAGAGGCAGGGGCCACCGGTCTCGGGGATCAGGACACCGGCGGGGTGACGACGAAGTTCTCGCACGCCACATAGTCGTCGGCGGCCTCCACGGCGTTGACGAACACGGTGTCGTTGCCGTCGCCGCAGTTGACGAAGTCGCCGCTGCCGTCGGTGTCGTTGTAGACAGCGTCGTCACCGGAACCGGCCCGCACGTCATCCGGACCCTGGCCCGGGTGCAGGGCGTCGGCGGCGGCATTGCCGCGGAGCCGGTCGGCCGCGAACGCACCGAACAGGTTGTCCGAGTCGGGCCCGCCGCTGACGAAGTCGCCGTTGCGCCCGCCCTGGATCACGTCGTTGCCGTTGTCGCCGTACAGCGCATCGCTGCCGTTCTGACCCTGGATGGAGTCGTTGCCGTCGTCTCCGGCGGCGGTGTCTGCACCGACCCCCATGTAGATGGCGTCGTCGCCCTCGCGCCCAACGGCGCTGTCGTTGCCGGCGAACGCCCGGATCGTGTCGGCGGCGTTGGTGCCGCGCAGGTTGTCCGGGCCGTTGGTGCCGGTGATCACCGCGGCGTTGGCGCCGACGGTCAGGGCGAGCACGCAAGCCACTGTCATCGCGGCCAGTGTTGCGATTCGGTACTTCACTGTGGTCCCTCCTCAGGGATCGGTTGGTTGTTCCCCCGAAGCTCTTGTTCACGCTGGTCGCGCAGCTCCATGAACCCGATGTGGATGGCCGTCAGCGTCTGGTTCATCACGTCACCGTTGCCGAGCGCGACCTGCTCGACCCACTGCATGACGTACTGGGCGCGAACGAACTCCAGCAGCCCGGCGGTGGTCATCCGAAGGTCGTCGATGTCTTCGATCCGGGCCAGCTCGCCGATTCCGGCGTCGAGGTCGCGCAGGTAGGTGGTCAGCAGATGCTCGGTGCGGCCGAGCGCGTCCAGGATCTCGTCGGTCATGGCAGCCACCACTGTTCGGTCCAGACCGCGACGACGACGATCACGATCATGGTCAGGGTCCAGGCCTCGTCGCGGGTCAGCTTCCACCATCGGGTCTTCACGGCTGCCCCTGCTTGTTCTCGGCGTGGTAGCGGTCGGCGACGGCATCGACCCGGTCCATCAGCTCGTCCAGGGAGATCTCGCGCCGGTGCTTACGGATCTGTCGGCGGTCCGACACGTACAGGGCGGTCCCGGTGACCACGATGCCGGCGCCGAGGCAGCAGATCATGATCACGACGGCGATCAGCCAGGGCACCCCGAACACCCAGATGTTGACGGCCATCACGACGGCGACCAGCAGTGCCACCGTGAACACAGTGGACAGGGGCGACCGGCGGTGCGTCATGGGCGTGGGATCCTTTCTTCGCCGGCCCCCGGCTGGTGTTCGCGGCATCTCGGGGGCCGGCCTCGCAGGTTCGGTGTTGGCTACGACCGGCCGCCGGGGTTCGAGAGAGGACGTATAGGCGGGGAGGCCTATGGTCTTCCCCCGGCGGCCGGCCGGGTCTCAGTGTGGCGGATAGTCCTTGAAGAACGTAAGCGGCAGGCCGAAGTAGTCGCACAGCGCCTGCCGGAGCGGGGGCGCCGGGTACTGGGTGACGTTGTGCTCGACCCGGTGAATCTGCGACGAGGCGACCTTGATCTTGTACTTGCGGGACAGCTCGTCGGCCAGGGCCCGCTGGGTCATCCCTCGCTTGAGTCGTTCCAGGCGAAGGTGGTCGGGGTGGGTGGCCTGGGTCATGTTCGCCCCAGATCGCTTGGTCTTCGGCATGGCTGGAACCGTAGCACTGTGTAGCAGCAGAGCGCAACAGCTAGCATCATTGCGTTCTGCTGCTAGTGGGCGTATGGTCGTGACGGAAACCACAGGAAGACACACAGGCGGTGACTGTGATGACCACGCAATCTGTCGTTCCCAGAGCCCAGCGGAACTCCATCCCCATGAGTGAGGTGTCCTGGACCGGGCTCGTCGCCCTGCTGGCCCAGGACGCGCACGACCGGCACGCCAAGGAATCCGGGGTGCTGCTCCCTCCGATCCTGAACTGCCCGGACCCGATGTGCCGGTACTACCGCCGGCTCGAGGCTGAACGGATGCCGATGCCATGAAGCTGCCTTGCCACTGCCCCACCGACACCCACCGGACCTGGTGCTGCCCCCGATGTGACCACTCACTGCGGGACCAGCCGTGCCGGTGCGTGCCGGCCGAGGTGAAAGAGAAGGGCTGGCGGCTGCCCGGACAACGGAAGCCCAGTGACTGACTCTAGACAGACGTCCGCCCCGCGACGGCCTGCGAACCGGCGGGGCGGACGATAGAGCTGGCTCTGCTGGCGCCAGCGATAGGCCCTGAAGGTGACCTAGACACAGAGGGTAGCAGCATGTCACACGTAAGTAACGAATCGGCACGGTCAGCAGCTTCGTCACCTGCAACGACTGCCTCACCGAGTACGTGGCCGTCGAACGATGGGCAGAGGACGACGATGAGTGAAGATCCCGACGAAGTTTTGCGGCGGTACATCAGCAACCCGGGCGTTCGAGCCAGAGTCGAGGCTGCTGTTGGCGAGAAGATCGCTCGGGCCATCGAGAGGGAATCTCGGAGCGATTTCGAGACCCGGCGTAGGACTTACATCAAGGGCGCTCGCATCGCCCGCCAGGTCACCGCTAGTGACGCCGTCGACGACGGCAGCCTCGACAACCGTCCCGAACCCGAACCGGGCGACGACAACCACGACTGGGAGGGCGAGCGATGACCTACTCACACTGCTGCTACTTCGGCATGCACGCCCAGTGCGACGGCATGACGACCTTCACCGACTACGACGGCCATAGCCGCATCTGGTGTGGCTGCGAATGCCACCCCCGCGAAGGGATTCGGTGGACATGACCCACCACGTCGGCTGGTACGACCCCCGCCTCAACACGGTCTTCTGGACGGTCTGCTTTTGCAGCGTCGGCCACAACCACATGCGGCGGCAGACGTGACCTGGCTCGGGCAGATGGCGCTACTGGAGGAGACATCGTGATCGTGAAATGCACCTGCGGCTACGCACCGCAGCTTGACCGCAGTGTCGATGCCTTCACGCAGTACGCGACCTATCAGATGGCGGTCGGACTGCACATCATGATGGCGGCAGTGCTGCGCCTGCCGGGTTATCACCAGGGCGTGGAGGCTGACCGATGACCGACCAGCTCTCCCTCCTCGACCTGCCCGCCGCCCGTGCCGCCCGCGACGAAGGGATCGTCAGGGTGACGGCGTGGGGTTGGTCGACGGCGGGGGTGGGCTGAACGGCGGCTCGTCACCTTCCAGGCAGGGCGCGATCACCGGGTACTTGTAGGTCTCCGCGGTCGTGTTGCCGTCCCGGAGGGAGCCGGTGTAGGTCTTGATGTCGTCCAGCAGCTTATCGATACCGGCCTCCGGCGGGTTCTTGATCAGCAGGTAGATGCCGTCCGGCGGGCCCCACAGCACGATCGCGGCGTCCCGGGTGTCCTTGGCCCCGGCCGCAAGCTGCTTCAGCGTGTCGGTGGTGCCGGTGGCCCAGCCGACCAGGCAGGCCTGGGTGTTGGCGATGTCCTGCCGATCCTGCCGGTCCTTGACCTCCCCCCAGACCACGAAGCCGCCGATGATGAACAGCACGATCGACTGGATGATGATCAGCTTCAGCGCCCCGCGGGTCGGCCCATCCGGGATGGCTAGCCGGTCAAGATCGGTGCCGGGGGTTCCCGGGGTGGTGGGAGATGGCTCTGCGGTACTCACGAAGTACGCCTTTCAGAATGTCGAAGGCGTCCCGGAGCAGGACGCCGATTGCGATCCCGACCGTGAGGACCAGCGGCGCCGCGTTCCCTGCGTACAACCACTCCATCAGTCACCGCCACCTCCCTTACTGCGGAGGATGACCCCACTGACGATAGCGGTCGCCAGTCCGGTCAGCGACACCACGACTCCGGTCGGATCCAGCTTCTGTTGGACAAGTCCGATCACGATCACGACGGCGAGCAGGCCGAGGATCACGAACACGATGGCGATGGCCGCCTTGATGATCAGGCGTACCAGGTCCGTGTCAGGTGTCGTCGTCATTCCGCGCTCCCCCCGAAACAACGAGCCTGCGCAGCGTCGGTTAGCACGGCCACCGCCTTTCTCCAGTTATGAAACCGGTGCTACCTCTCGTTTGGTTACAGACTGACCGGCTTCGACAGACGGATCGCGTTGCCGTCCACCTTCAGCCACACCATGACGTTGCCACGCATCGGCGGCCGGATCTTGGCAACCCGCTGCCCACGGTCCCCCCAGTCCCGGTAGGCGTCCCTCCATTCGGCGGCGACCGGTTCGGCGGTGCCGGTGGGGGTGACGGCGACGTACACCAGGGCCCGGTCGTGCGCATCGCAGTCGACCTCGAGCCAGGCCCCGTCCATGCCGGTTCGTAGCTTCGCGTTCGCCATCACAGCACCGTCAACGTTCCCTTTTTGCGGACGATGTCCTCGTTCGCCGTGGCGACCAGCACCCACACCTGGTAGTCGCCGGCCACCAGCTCGAAGTCGGCGCCGGCCTTCGGACCGATCAGGGCGAGCACGTCGATCTTGGTGCCCTCGGCCAGCGGGTCGGGCGGCACGATCAGCGACACCACGTTGAAGTCGCCGGCCATCGACCCGACCACGGTGTCCGGCTCCGGGTTGAAGTTCGGGTTGGTGTTGCAGCAGATCCCGACATGGGTGACGTCGGTCGAGTCACCGCGGGTGAAGGTCAGGGCGTGGGCGACGTACTCGGTGCCGTACAGCGGGTCGGCCATCAGTGCTCACCCACCAGCCAGTCGCAGAACCATTGGTACCACCTCGGGTAGATCATTACGGACCTCTTTCCACAACGGTGTCTCCGATCCGGGCGCTACCCATCCTGGCGGCGTCCACGGTGAGGGAGCCGACCCGGGAGTCGGCCACGGCCAGGGTGCCGGTCCGGGCTCCGTCCACAGTCAGGGTGCCGATCCGGGTGCCGTCGATCGTGACGGTGCCGACCCGGGTGTCGCCGACGGCGGCCGACCCGACCCGCATGTCGCCGACCACGACGGTGATGTCGACGGTGATATCCCCGGTGGACGACAGCTCGCCGCCCGCGCTCGATGCGGCCGGCACCCTGCCGGTCAGTGACAGGGCCGAGATGAAGCTGCCGTCCACGTCCGAGGCGGCGTCGGCGTGGCCGGTCAGGGCCCGGAGCTGGGCCAGGGCAGCGGTGGCGCCGGAGGCCGCTACGACGTTGGCGGTGACCGACCGGGTGACGAGCAGGTGCCCGGTGGCTCCTGAGGCCGCTGAGACGTTCCCAGACAGCGACCGAGCGCCTGGAGGGTCCGACCCCACCGTGAGGTCTGCGGTGGCCCCTGAGGCGGCGTCAGCGTGCGAGGAGAGCGGCCTGGTGACCGACGTCGAGCCGTCCAGGTCGGAGGCTGCGTCGGCGTGGGAGGACAGCGGCCGGGCGACTGAAGCCGAGCCGTCCAGGTCGGAGGCGGCGTCGGCATGTGAGGACAGTGGCCGGTCGACCGAGGCCGCCCCGTCCAGGTCTGATGCGGCGTCGGCATGGGAGGACAGCGGCCGGTCGGTGACGAAGCTGCCGTCCAGGTCGGAGGCGGCGTCGGCATGGGAGGTGAACCCCCGGTTTCGGGCGATGTCGCCGTCGAGGTCAGAGGCGGCGTCGGCGTGGGCGGTGACGGGCCGGGTGACCGAGAGATTGCCGGTGGCGCCGCTGGCCGCCGACGCCGTGGCGGTGATCGGCCGGTCGACACTGGCACTGCCGTCCAGGTCGCTCGCGGCGTCGGCATGGGAGGTGAGCCCGCGGTCCCGTACGAAGTCGCCGTCCAGGTCGGAGGCGGCCGACGCGATGCCGTCGAGCGCGACCTGGCCGCCGCCCTTAGATCCAGGCAGCAGCCGCTGACGGGGCCACTGAACCTGGATCTGAGGGCGGAACAGGCTCATGGGTCAGACCAGCTCGCCGACCGAGATCCGCCCGGCGATCCCGGCAATCGAGTCAGCCGGGGTCGTGGTCAGCTCCAGCACCAGCCGGGTGGCGGCGTCGATCACGATCCGCTCCTCGGGCACCGGGACGTACAGGCAGGGCATCCGTACGTTCCAGCAGAACCGGCCCATGTCGACCGAGGTGCCGCCGGTCAGCTTGGTGGTGTTGCCGGTCTCGAGCGTGACTCCGGCACTGGTCTGGTTCGGCGTGGTCGGCCGGAAGGTGGAGGTACCGCCGCCCGATCCGGAGGTGGGCGCGCCGGTGACGTACTTGAGCACCAGGTTCAGCATCTCCTCCTGGGCGTCCCCGACCTCGGATGTCTGCCCGAACTCCCAGGCCAGCAACACGGCCGGCTTGCCGGAGGCGGACAGCAGCTCGAAGATGTCGATCTGCGCCGTGAACGCTGCGGTGATGGAGATCGGCGCCACGTAGGTCCGGGCGATATCGATCGATGACATGTGGACACCTAACTCGCGAGGGCTGGCAACAGCCGCTGGGTGGGGGACAACGGGGCGATGGACTGCGCGGCGGCGGCTTCCTTGACCGCCACCTCGGCGTAGATGGCGTGCGCGCCCGGCAGCGGACTGATGTCGGTGGAGTAGCCGTACCGGACGACCAGCGCGTCCAGCTCGGCCTGGGTGTCGAAGTCGGCGGCGGTAGCCATCTTGCACAGCCAGCCCGGGGTGGTGGTGCTGTTGTCGAAGTTCGGGTCGGCGGCGGCGAACAGAATCGTCTCGGTGGTGCCGTTGAACGACCGGAGCCCGATGTTGTTCGCCGTCGCAGAGCCCGACCAGCCGCAGACCACGACTCGAAGGCCAGTAATGGTCTCGCCGCCGGCCAGGGTGTAGGTGGTCATCGGGATGCCGACCGCGTTGCCGCTGCCCGACGTACGCTGCCCGACCCCGGTAGCCGACGCCCCGATCAGCGGCGGCAGTTCGGAGATGGCGGCCAGGATGTTCGCCGAGTTGAAGGTGGCGTCGATCGCGGAGTTGGTGACCATCCGGCCGGTGGCGTTGGCCGTGCCGATTTGGACGGCCGTCCCCCCGGTGTCGGGGATCAGCAGGACGACCTTCTGCTTGCCCAGCGGGTAGTCACCGGAGGTCAGGGAGAATGCGAAGTCATCAATGTCGACGGTGCCGGTCTGTGCGCCTCCGGCGTCGTTCCCGAACCCGGCGACGAAGATGTTCTCGCTGGCGACCGACAGCGACACGGTGGTCTGGTCCACCCCGTCGACCTTCCACTCCAGGGTGTGCGGGTTGGCGTTGTGGATAGCCCGCAGGTCGACGTGGTACCAGGTGTTGGCGCTGATCGAAGGGCCGAGCTGGGTGGCCGACCCGAACACACCCTGCAACGTGCCGGTGGAGTTGAGGTACTTGATGAAAACGTCGTTGCCGCCCGCGGTCCCGATGTCGATGAAGATGTTGAAATCGTTCGACGGGAGGGTCTGGAACCGGAACCAGAAGGACGCCACCAGGGTGCCGCTCGAGCCGAGGATGCCGTTGTTGCCGGCGTTCTGGAACCCGGCGTGGGCGTTGGCCCCGGTGCCGTTGATCTGAAGCCCGTAGGTCCCGGTGCGGGCTGCACCCGAAGCGACCGACACCTGAGTGCCGGCCGTCCCCACGATCCGGTCGAAATACTTGGCCTGGTTGGCTCCGGTGGCGATACCCGCATGGGAACCCTGCTCCATGCCGCCCAGGGCGACGAGCGTTGCCATAATCGGTATCTAACTGGACAAATCAGTAGCTGTCCGTCGGATCACCGAGCTTCAGCACGAGGGCACCGGCGGCGAACGAGGCGGTGTCGCCGTTGAGGACCGGCTTGGCGGTGCCGAGCACACCGAACGCGACGAGGTTGCCGGCGGTGGAGGCGTCGAACAAGCCGAAGTAGGTCATGTCCGACCCAGACGACCAGTCGGCGGTCGCGGTCGGAAACGTCTTGGTGGCGGTGTTGGACTTGGTCGCCGGTGCCGTCCCGGTGGCCGCTCCCCAGTCGGCTGCCGTGGTGGACACCCGGGCGTAGGAGCCGGTGGACGGTTCGGTGAAGTTGCCGGCCGCCTCGGTGGGGGTGGTGGTCGACAGCGCGATCCACAAGGTGGCGAACCCTGGGAAATCGGTGTTCGGATCCTGAAGGAACTGGTTGAGGATCTTCTGCTCGATCGAATCAACGAAACCCGACATGACGGCTCCCAGGGTGGTGCGAGTGCTGTACGGTCCACCGTCGCGGTCGGCACCCCTAGCCTCCCATGGCGAAGGCCCCCGGCACTAGGGGAACCGGGGGCCTCGCACGGGGTGGTTTCCGGGAGAAACCGGGGTCAGCTTACCCGATCGGCGGGTTGGCGCCCGGCAGCGGATCACGTGATTCGAGCACACCCGGGGTGGAGAAGCTGGGAGTCACCGCCGGAGTGTTCTGGGTCCGCTCGTAGCCGCCCGCGACGATGGTCACCAGGGCGATCAGCGCGGCCGACAGGTCGGTGGACAGGTCGAGACCGAACCCGACCGCCAGCGCGAGCACCGACTGGGCCAGGCCGACGATGAAGCTCAGCATGGTCTCGTCGGTGACGTAGGCGGTGTAGACCCCGAAGGCGGCGGTGACCACGGCCATGATCAGCGCCACCTGCTCAGGATCGAGGCTGAACTTGTCGATCGACAGCGCCACCGCGAGGACGGCGGCGATCAGGGAGGTCCACCACGCGGGCTCCCTACCGAAGATCTTCATTGGTTACTCCAATCGGAGCTTGTAGTTGTCACCGAACAGCCGGTTGGCTTGGGCGTTGGACATGTCCCGCCCTTCGGCGTCCTTGATGCCGGCGATGTTGCGCTGCCACCACCGAACGGCCTCGACCACCTCGTCGCCGTAGGCGCCCCCGTAGCCGGGCCGGTGGCTGTTGGGGATGTCGGGGTGAGTCATCAGCCGGTAGCGCAGCCGACGAACCGAGTCGGAGTCGGTGGTGCCCTCACGCAGCTTGGACACGTACACGTCGCCGCGGGAGCGCCAGTCCTTGTTCCGCTCGTTGGAGTCGCCCAGGTAGGGGATGTCGACGCCGTTCAGGTCCTCGGTCCAGCCCAGGTAGTTCTTGCCCCAGTTGATCTCGTGCCAGCGGTCGCTGACGGTGGAGACCCGGCCGGTGGACTTGGTGTCGGTGGAGCGGACCAGGTCCTTGGTGACCGCGAGCGCGATGTGGCCGAACTCGCCGCCGCCCCAGAACACCGGCGCCCCGCGGGGCGGGTTGTGGTCGCCGCGGTGCTTGTGCCGGGCGGCGTTCCAGGCGTCGATCGCGGACAGTTCTCGAGACCCGATCTCGAGCCAGGTCCGGGTGTACATCAGGCACATGTTCGGCTGGTTGGAGGTGAACCGCCGGGCGTTGGCGACAGCCTCGTTCGCGGTCTGCGCGACCATGTCAGGCCTCCGGGTCATCGTCGCGGTCGGGGATCGGCGTCTCCCCGGTGTCCTGGTTCTCACCCTCGGTAGGGGGTGGACCGGCCTCCGGATCCTTCTCGGGTTCCTTGGTGTCGACGGGCTCGGGTTGTTCGGTCACGGTGTGCTCCTCGCGGTCTCGGCACAGGCTGACAGGATGGTGTCGATGCGGCCCCTCACGTCGCGGGGTGTCGCCCCCGCCGAGGGCTTCCAGATGTCGGGGCGGCCGGCCCGGATCCAGGTCTGGGCTCCGGCGATCCCCAGGTTGTAGGCGGCGATGGCGTCCCGCAGGTTGTCGTCGAGTGCGTCCATCGCCCGGCGGATCAGCTTCTCGACATAGCTGAACGCGGTTATCGGCTGGAAGCAGTTCCGCTCGGTCAGGTTGTCGTGCTCCCGGGCGATCTCGCTGATCTGGCCGAGGCCGAGGTCGCCGGGGTCGGTGTAGCCGACGCAGCCGGCATCCCACTGGGACTCCTGGGTGACGATCCCGCATACGACGTTGGCGAACTGCGACGACACGGTGGTCTCGAGCGTCGGCATCAGCAGGTACTTCGAGGTCTGCTGCCCGATCCCGCCCCACACCGTGATGTTGCGGTCGGCCGGTTGGCGGCGCTGCCAGCGGGTGACGGCCTTCGCGGTCTGCTCGCCGAACAAGCCGTCGACTACGACCCCCTCGAAGCTCGGCAGGCCGCCCAGCTCACGGTTCAGGGCCCGCTGGTAGGCCAGTACAGCACCGTGGACGGCCCGCTCGTTCAGCTCCGGCGACTTCCACGTTCCGCTGCCCACGAGGGGGTCGTCGCCGACAGCCAGCATGTAGTAGGGGCCGGGCCGGGTCGAACCGTCGGGACCGTACTCCAGCGTCCCGCCGCGCCCGCTGACGCTCCACATTCTGCCGTCGGTCATCTGCCCTCCAAGGCGATCGGAGTGATCCTAGCGGCAAGCCCGTTCATTGTGGCCCGAACGGAGTGATCGTGATCCGGGCCGAGGTCATGTTCAGTGATCCGCCGGAGTTTTGGTAGCGCATGACGCGATAGATGTTGCTGCCCGACAATGGCACCATCTGGATAGCCCGGTTGATGGTGTTCTCGTTGGCCAGCCCACCTTCGTAGCTCTGAATCGCCAGCACCGTGGTCCAGGTGCTTCCGCCGTTGGAGGACTCCTCCATCCACATCGCCCGCAGGTTGGTGCCGTTGGTCGCCCACACGCAGTCGACGGCCACCAGGGCGTGGCAACTGTAGGTAGGAGCAATGACGCTCGGTGTCCCGGAGTCCCACCACCCGTCGGTGTCGATGGTGACGGTGTCCCACCCGATCGCCGTCCCCCCCGTTCCGGAACCCGACGAAACGCTGCTCCTGGTGAGCCGGAGTCGTGGCAGTCCGTTGGCGCGGAACAGCGGGGTGCTGTCGTCGGTGGTGATGACGGCCGGGCTGGAGGCCGGGAAGTTCGCCGCTTTCCCTGTGCTGTAAGGGGTTCCGGAGAACACGGCGGCGTCGAGGTTCTTCATCCACGGCGTGGCGGTGATGTTGCCCGACTGGAGCCACAACGCAGACGTGGCCGGAGCTGACGAGCCGCGGCCCACCCACACCCGGTACTCGGTGGGGTCGTCGGCCCCAATGGCGGTGGCCAGGCTCGGGGTGGTGATCGCCAGCCTGGCCCGTTTCTTCATGGTGATCGACGCGAACGCCGACTTGCCGGCCTCGTGGGCGGTACCAGCCGCCTCGTACGGGGTGTAGGCCACCCACCACTTGCTCGACTCGGTGGTGAACACGTTGGTGGTGGGGTACTGGGTGATCCGTCCGAGCCCGGTGGCGCCGGGGTCGGACAGGTGGAAGAAATCGGTGCCGTTGGTGGAGAACCCGGCCAGCAGCGCCCCGTTGCCGACATCGAAGTTCTCGTTGGTCTGCTGGGTTCCCGACGTGTTGTAGCTGAAGATCGTCTTGTCGGTGCTGGTGGTCCCCCGGAACGAGATCATGTAGCGGGCGCCGCCGAGCCCGAGCGCGGTGGCCGGTGATCCGGTGGCGACGTTGACGATCCCGGACACGTCGCGGTTGCCGGGGCTGTTGCTGCTGGTGACGTTGACCGCTCCGGCCGCCCCGGTGGAGGCGTTGAAGCTCTTGATCTTGACGTCGCCGCCGGCCGAGGTGGTCTGGGCGATCAGGATGTCGGTGCCGTCGGTGCCGATCGCGGGCTGCTTGCCGCCGGTGGTGTTGGTGTAGTTCCACGACCCGGTCTGGACGAAGCTGGAGTTGAAGATCCGGACCTGGCGCTGGCCGGCTAGGTCGATCCCGAGCACGTACCAGTTGGTGCCGATCTTGCATAGGCCGCCGTCGGAGATGAACCCGGACGGGAGTGCGTTGCTGGACACCGCGGCGCCCAGGGTGGAGACGACCTTGATGGTCGAGACCGGGTCGTCGGCGGTGCCCATCACGGTGTAGGCCCAGTTGGTGCCGTCCCACCACAGCCCCCGCTTGCGGTCCGGGTTGTCGTCGACGGCGAGCGTCTTGTACGGCCAGGTGACCTCGAGCGCGGGCGGGGACTGCGGCGCCTGCCACGCCGACTGCATGATCATGGTGGCGCCGGCCCGGAGCTGGGAGGTACCGAGCAGGTCGACGCCGCTCAGCGCGGTCATGGTCTTGGCGATCAGGTCGGCAGTGATCGTCATGACGTCGCCGGTGGTGGGGAAGTTGACCAGCGGCGAGTCGTCCTGCTCGTACAGGAAGAACCCCTCGTTGGACAGCTTCACCCGGCGGCCGGTGAGCGCGGTCAGGATCTCCCCGGCGACCAGGAACGCCGCCTCCATGTGGATGCCCTGGATCGACCCGGCGGCGATCTCGTCGGTGCCGTTGGGGTTGAGCTGACCGGCCACCCAGGACGTCACCGGGCCCATCACCCCGACCGCCACGTCCTCGTCGCGGGCCTCGGCGGCCACGTAGTAGATGGTGTCGGGCAGCAGCACCGAACCGTCCGGCAGCGCGTCGATCTCGGCGAAGGTGGCGGCGACCGCCTCGTTCCCCGGCGCCACGGTGGCATCGCTCGCGGTCGTCGAACTGTCAGTGGAGATGTGGTATCGGTAGGTGATCGGGTCCGGGCTGACCACCCCGGAGTGCTTGGCCAGCAGGCTTCTGGGGAAGCCCCGGACCTGGAGGTCTGACGGCGCCGAGGTCGGCGGGTCGCCGTCGCTGCGGGGTGCCTGCGGCAGCGTGTCGGGGTCGATGTACTCGCCGCTGATGTTGGGGAGCTGGTCGTCGATCCACAGCACGACCGGATCCTCGTAGAGGTCGTCGTCGGCGTCGTCCACGGTGACGGTGGCGCCGGTCAGGTCGTAGACGTTGCCGTCGAGCTGGTTGATGATCGACGACGGCACGATGCAGTCGTACGACCCGCCGGTGAGGATGTCGACCATGGCCGTAACGGTGGTGGCGCCGAGGTAGACCGCCTCCCCGATGCCGTAGGCGTTGGCCAGCGGAGTGTCCAGGGTGATGATGTCGGTGTCGGGATCTACCGCCGAGTAGGAAATCGTCTCGTTGCCGATGGTCAGCGCGGTGTCCACGTTCGGCTGGTAGAAGTCGGCGGTGTCGCGGACCTGGATGGTGGTGGCCCCGGCCGAGGCGGCGACCTCCAGCTCGTCGCCGGCCGGGTCGACGGTGACGCTGCGGACCACTCCTCGTTCACGCACGGCGCCTCCGGTTGTGGGAGCTGTGGGCGTGGTGGTGGGTGGTGCCGCTGCCTTCCGGCCCGCCGCCCTTGGGGTGGGCCGGGTTGTCGATGTTCGGGTGCGGCGCGTTCGGGTTGATCGGCTGCTGCGCGCTCGAGGACGCCTTGAACACCGGCTTTCGGGTGTGGGAGGGCCCGCCGCGGGTCCGGCCGTAGGACACCTGGTCGTTGAAGCCCTGGGTGGAGGTGCCCTCGGGCAGCAGCGGGATGCTGTACTGCCACAGGTTGTAGTTGCCGTTGAACGATCGGGTGCGGATGCCAACCCGGTCGCCGGGCTCCAGGTGCGGTGCCGGCAGTGACTCCCAGGCGGTGGCGACGGCCTCCTCGGCGTCCTCGTGCAGCCGCCGCTCGGTGTACTCCAGGATGCCCTTGGGCTCGCGGAAGCCGGGGTTGCTGGACTGGTTGACCTTGCGGTGCGGAACGCCGCCGGTGGCCAGCGACCACGGCGACAGCGGGTGGTCGCGAGGCAGGAACGCCCACGCCTCCAGCGGTTCCTTGGCCCCCTTCAGCACCCGCCCGATCGACAGGTGCCCGTTGAAGTAGTCCTCGTCACCGAAGCTGCGGGTGGGGTCGTTCTCGATCATGCCGCCGTCGCCGTCGGTGAAGATGAACACCGGTTTGCCGTGAGCGATCCGCCGCATCCGGATGTGGCCGTAGGCGTCGACGTAGAGCTGCCGGTCGATCGACTTGGCCAGGTGCTTGGCCACGATCCACGGATGCGACATCCGCTTCAGGGTCTTGTCCTTGCTCAACCGGTATTTCTTGCCGTTGAGGTCGGGGATCTGCATCTTCACGGTGCCGGAGCAACGCTGCCGGATGATCTTTTTGATGCAGTCGGTGATCTGGGTGCCCTTGTGCAGCTTCAGCGGATCCCAGGTGTTGCGGGTGGTCCAGTCGAACTCGGCGCTGGAGATCTCGATGTCAACAAGGCCGCCGTTGCGGTTGAACCCGGTGCAGGGGCCGGTGATCAGCGGCACCTCGACCCACCCGAGCGTCGGCACCAGCACGTCGCGGAACAGCCGCATGTGGCGGTTGCGGTAGATCACCGAGTCGTCGGGGGCGTCGGGATCGAAGTTCATGGTGCGGTCGGGGTCGGCGAGCTGGACGCTGGCGGTCCGGGTGGCCTCGACCGCGTGGCCGTCCACGTCGACCTGGCCGTCGATCAACAGCGGCGACAGACCCCTGCGCAACTGGTTGCTCATGTTCAGCACGTTGATCCGCGGCCGGATCTCGTGGTCGGTGGCCAGGGTCGCCTCGAACAGCCGATGCTGGGCTACCGTCAGGCCGAGCTTCAGCATGTGTGCTCGCAGTCGCAGGCGACGGTCACCAACCCGGTCCGGTGCGGGTAGGCGAACAGGTCGGGGCAGGAGTCGTGGTCCTTGTTCAGACAGGCGTTGCAGACGTGCGGCAACTCGCACAGGTCCGCGCCGTGAAGACCGCCATGTGGGGGCGTCATCAGGTAGTCCTGGGGTTGAACGTGAAGTCCTTGACCTGGGTGGCGCCGAACGACACCCCCACGTCGGTCGGGGAGCCGGGCGCGTCGAGCAGCGGGCAGACGATGTCGTAGAGGATGAAGCGGGCCGCCCGATCTCCGGCGTTGATCCAGATCGGGCGGTTCGGGTGCTGCTTCAGCTTCATCATCATGGCCTCGAAGCTGGCGCCGTCCTGAGTGCCGTCGGCAGTCCGGACGAACTTCCAGTCCCCGCCCGAGCCGAGGTGCCACCCGTACTGGCCGGCGGTGATCCGGACCGGGGAGCGGGCGTTGACGACCATGTGCTCGGCGCTGTTCTCCGGCATCTCCCACGAGCCGGGGTCGACGCCGGTGATCAGGATCATGTTGTTGAAGTCGTTGTCGTACAACCAGACGCCGGGCACCTCGACGGTGGAGGTGACCACGCTGGAGTCGACTGAGTTGATGCCGTTGACGTTGGCCTGCACCTTCCAGGTGTGGGAGACGTTGGAGGTGGCGCCGTAGTCGGTGTAGGCGTAGTTGGTGCCGGACACCAGCAGGGAGGACGGGTCGAGGTCGGCGTCGATGACCTTGCCGTCCCGCTTGATGGTGAAGCTGTCCGGGGCGGTGGCCCGGGTCCAGGTGAGCTTCACGAACGGCGACCGCTCCCCGTACACCAGCAGCGCCTGAGCGGCCAGCGACGAGACCGCGGTGGTGGCGCCGGTGGTGACGGTGAAGACTCGGGTGACCTCGACGTACGGCGGGTCGCCGGGCAGGTTCTCCCGGTCGTACTGGTCGTGGACCCGCAGCCGAAGCCGGTACGACTGGCCGTCCTCGGTGAGCACCCCGACCGGCAGCGAGTAGGACGTGGCGGTGCCGTTGACGTACTCGGAGTCGTGGACGACGGTGTCGGGCAGGCCGACCGCGCTGGCGATCCGCTCGATGATGACCCGGAACCCGGTCTGGGTACCGCCGAAGGTCCAGGTGATCGGTGGGGTGAACTCGGTGACCAGGCCCGACACTGGGGGGTTGGTGATCGTGGCGGTCGACTTGTTCTGCCGGGTGAAGAACGCCGGGTCCGACCAGGGTGACCACTTGGTGGAGCCGTCCTGCACCCGGGCCCGCCAGTAGATCGACGAGCCTGCGGTCAGGCCGGCCCAGGCGGTGGTGGACAGGTCGAGCTGTGGGGCGTCGGTCAGCACGGTGCCGGAGTCGAAGTCGATGCCGGAGACGAAGTTGTTGGCGGCGTCGAGCTGGACCTGGATGGCCCGCATGGTCTGGTCGCCGGCCAGGTCGGTGAAGTCGCAGCGGACCCACGTCTTCAGCAGCGACACGACCCCGCCGTCGGGGATCAGCAGGGTGGGCTGCTCGGGGGCGTCGGAGACCTGTAGCTCGAGCCACGGCTGGTTGGTCAGGGCGTAGCTGGAGTAGAACTTGGACAGGGCGTCGTTGTCGATCGTGAGCCTGAACCCGAACCAGCCCTTGCCGGCGTCGGAGACGGTCTGGGCCCTGGTCTTGATGTCGAAGACCCATTCGGTGCCGTCGGTGGGGGCGGTCTGGTTGACGCTGATCGTGGAGCCTGACACCGACGGCTTGTTGTCCCAGGTGGCGCCGGAGATGCCGCCCTTGTCGAAGCCGGGGGAGGCGACGAAGTCCAGCGACACGGTTCGGGTGCCGACCAGCGCCTCGGAGTACAGGTGCAGCTTGAGGGTGTCGAGGGTCTGGCCGTAGTCGAACGGCCGGTTGAAGAATAGGAACCCGTACTTGTCCAGGTTGGAGCCGGCCGAGCGCAGCCAGATCCGCTTCTCCCGCGGGTGGGAGCGGGAAGGGACGAACTTGTCCACCCAGGATGAGACCGAACTGTCGAGCGCCATAGGTCAGCCCATCCGTGCCATCCGGGCGGCGTGGCGGCTGCGCCCGTTGTAGTTGTCGTTGGCCACCCCGCGGAAGTAGGCGGTGCCCTGCTCCCAGTTGGTGATGACCATGGTGCCGGAGATCTCCCCCGAGAAGCCGGACCCGGAGCCACCGCCACCCCAGGTGCCGCCTTGGACCAACGCCACATGGGCGAGCTTGCCGAGCGCGATGAACGCCTGCCGCTCCTGGTTGGTCAGCATCTCCTCCGTCAGCCCGGACATGTTCACTGCGCGGGTGCCGTGCGGGACCGGGCCGCCCTGGTCGTACACGCCGTGGGCCTTGTGGTAGTTGTAGGCGTGCTCGAGGGTGCCGTAGCGGTCCCGGATGTACCAGCGCATCATGTTGAGCTGGTGGTTCCAGTTGGTGGTGCCGGTGTCGCCGTACTCGGGCCGGGTCGGGTAGCCGAGTGCCCCGGCGGCGGCGATCCGGTTGGCCGAGATCAACTGGCCGATTCCGAACGCCGAGCTGATCGGGTTGTTGGCGTTGACGTTGTGCAGGCCGCCGGCCTCGTGCCGGATGATGTACTTCTCCCGCGGGTCCAGTGCCCCGATGTCGCCGCCTGCGCCCCGGCCGCCGCCCTTTTTGATGCCGGTGAGGTGGAAGTGCTGGGTGAAGCCGGGGTCGTTCCAGCCGCGGGCGCGTGGGCCTACGACCACACCCTCCCCGCCGCGGCTCTCGACGTTGACCCCGCCGAGCGTTCCCGCCATGTGGCCGGCAGACGAGCCGGGGTATTGCGGTGTGGAGCCGATGGTGAATCCGCCGGGGTCGAAGCCGCGGGCGAAGCCGGGCCACGGGAACGACGAGGTAGAGCCCAGCCGAACGTGCAACGGGTCGCCGCGGAGGAAGTTCGCCACCCCGCTCATGAACCCACTACAATCCCACAAATCGGGACCAACCGACCCCCAGTGGTAGTCGTCGCCGACCTGCTTGCGGGCCCACGCGATCGCCGCCTGCACCCGGGCGCTGCCGGACCCCATCGCCTTGACCATCGCCCGCAGCGAGGAGAAGTTCGAC
>Ga0081455_10000200_pt2 | contig 58431 bp, 53 predicted proteins | sample TabmetS3T2R1_FD_70207 | JGI IMG/M metagenome (GOLD analysis project Ga0081455, IMG submission 70207) | Tabebuia heterophylla rhizosphere microbial communities from the University of Puerto Rico - S3T2R1 | ecosystem: Host-associated > Plants > Roots > Rhizosphere ...
TGGTGTTCGGATAAGACTTGACCACCGCGTTGACGTACTTGTCGCCCTTCTTCTCAACACGGCGGACGTAGAAAGTGCCGACCACGTTGCCGAATTCGTCGAACTGCATCGGCCCGCGCAGCGAGTTTTGCAGCTTCACGGCGCGAATTGCCTTCTGGAATTCGTCCTTGTCGTCGACCTTGCCGCCGACGGCCTTGGCGGCCGCTTCGATGACTTCGGCGAAGATATACGTGCAGGCCGCATAGACACCGGGATCGACCTTGTAGTCACGGCGCATCAGTTCGACGAACTTCTTGTTTTCGGCGTTTTCGAGTTCGGCCGAGTAGAAGTTGCTGGTATATGCGCCGAGTGCGTCGTCGCCCATCTGCTGGATCAGGGACTCGTCGATCGGCGTGTAAGCGCCGATGATCTTCAGTTTGCTCCCGTATGCGGCCAACTGACGAATGAGCTTCAGTCCGTTCGACCCAGCATGCGCGGTGAACAACGCGTCGAGATCGGGCTTGAGCTGGGAGATGTAGGTGCCGTAGTCGGGCGCGTTGAGCGGCGTCCACAATTTCTGCACCACCTTGCCGCCGCCATCTTCGAACACGCGATGGAAGCCGCCGACATTCTCGTGGCCGTAGGCGAAATCGTCGGCGATGGTGGCCACGCGTTTGTACTTGAGTTCCTTGAGGGCATAGTCGGCCATTACATGAGCGCACTGCGCCGAGGTCGAACCTGGCCGCGTGAAATACGGATTGGCTTTGCGCTGCGTCAGATCTTCGGCGCCGGCAACGGAGAGAGTCGGTGTGCGCGACGAGCGGATGTAATCGTCGATCGCCAGTGCCTCGAAAGCGGCGAGTGGCCCAAGCACACACGAGACGTTAAAACGTTCCACCAGCTCCTGCATCTTGGTGCGGCAGACGGCGGGGTTGCCGGTGGTGTCGGCAGTCGTGAGTTCGACCGGCCGGTTGCCGAGCATGTTCTTGCGGTCTTTGAGGAACGTCAGCAGACCCTGTTCCATCTGCAAGCCGCCCGAAGCGAGCGGGCCAGTCTTAACGGTCAGGAACCCGATGCGGATCGGCCCCGTTTGTGCGTGAACGTAAGGCGCCTTGACGACCGCCAGACTCGCGGCCGCCGCGCCAAGGCCCTTGAGAACCTTGCGACGATGCATTGCCATTGTTTCCTCCCGACGCAGTCCATTTCGGACTTGTTTTAAGGCGCTTACCATGACGTGAATTTTTGCCCGCCGCTACCCCCTTTTGCGAGCGGGTGGGCTGGAAGCGACTCTCGCGAGTGGGCAGGGCGGCTAGATGCCGAGGTAGTTCGATTTGATTTCGTCGTTGGCGCGCAATTCCTCGGGTTTAGAGGAATACACGACCTGACCCTTGCTCATCACGTGGACGTAATCCACGAGCTTGAGTGCGAGATGCGCGTTCTGCTCGACCAGCAATATCGAGAGACCCTCTTTCTTCAAGGTGCTGATCGCCTCCCAGAGACCTTGAATGATGATCGGCGCCAGTCCCTCTGAAGGCTCGTCCATGATCAGGCAATCGGGATTCGTCATCAACGCGCGCCCGATCGCCAACATCTGCTGCTCGCCGCCGGACAAGGTCTTTGCACGCTGGTTCCTGCGCTCATGCAGACGCGGAAACAATTTGTAGACACGCTGCAGGCTCCAACCGTGACGATCAGGGCTGCGCTCCGCCACAAGGAGATTCTCTTCAACAGTCAACGTCGGAAACACCCGCCGTCCTTGCGGGACGAGACCCATGCCACCGCGCACTGTCTCAAACGATGGCGAATGAGTGATCTCGTTGCCCTTGAACACGATGCGGCCGCGCCGCGGCGGATTAAAGCCGACGATTGAATTGACCAGCGTGGTCTTGCCGACGCCGTTACGGCCGAGCAGGCCCAGGATCTGGCCCTGCTGCAATTCCAGCGACAGTCCATGCAGGACATAAGCGTCGCCGTAATAGGTATGGATGTCATGGACTTCGAGGATCGCCATCAGTCGGTCCCCAGGTAAATTTCCTGCACGCGCTGACTAGCCTTGATCTGCTCCGGAGTACCGGTTTCCAGAAGCTCGCCGAAATGCAGCACCGAGATCTCGCTGCATACGTCGAACACAACGTCCATGTCGTGCTCAATCAGGAGGATGGCGAGCTTGGGATCGAGCTTTTGTAGGAAGTGCACCATCTCTGTCGATTCGCCGGACGACAGGCCGGCCGCCGGCTCGTCGAGCAGAAGAATCTTGGGATCGCTGGCGAGGCCGAGGACGATCTCCAGTTGGCGCTGCTCGCCGTGGGAGAGGTTACGCACCTCGATGTCCTTGCGGTCGAAGAAGCCGGCCTGTTCGAGTAGGCGATGGGCCTTGTCGTAGACTTCTTTGTAAGACGACTGGAAGCGCCACATCACGAATTTGGTCGGCCGCAGCCCTTCGATCGCCAGGAGCACATTGTCGATAACCGTCAGCTTCGGGAACAAGCTCGTGATCTGGAAAGTGCGCGCCATGCCCCTGGCCGTGCGATGGTGGCTTTGCCACTTGGTGACGTCTTCGCCGAACAGGAGGACCTCACCGGATGACACCGGATAGATGCCGGTGATGAGGTTGAACAGGGTCGTCTTGCCGGCGCCGTTCGGGCCGATGATCGCCTTGCGGTCGCCCGGCATGACGCGGAACGACACGTCGCGCGTGGCTTTCAATCCGCCGAAATTTTTCGACAGATTTCTGAGTTCAAGGGCCGGGACGTCAGTCTTGCTGTCGGTCACGCGCGGACTCGCGTTTGAAAAGAAGAAAGCGCCGGGGCCTGATTGGGCCCCGGCGTCGTCGCGGTTATTCGCAGAACTTGCAGGGCGGGAAGTTCTTGTCGTAGACGGGCTGCGCCAGGAACTTGTCTTTTCCGTAGGTATAGAACTGGTCGACGTTCGGATAGGTCTTGATGACCGTGTTCCAAAGCTCGTCCTTGTCGTAGCCGAACATCTTCTTCTTCTCGACTTTCTTGATGTAGATGTTCTGAACCGGGTTGCGCATGTCGTCGAACGACACCGGTCCGCGCGGAGTTTTATCGAGCTTGATGCCGACCATGATCTTGATCAGCTCTTCCGGCCCGGGCCATTTTCCGCCGGCCTTTTTGAGCGCTTCGTCCAGCCACATGGCTGTCGTGTAGTTATTCTCCGAGTAATATGACGGCACTTTGCCGAACTTGGCGCGGTAGGCCTTCACGAAGGCTTCGTTTTCCGGAGTCTGTAGCGCCGCGCTGTAGTGCAGGGAGGAAACATCGCCGATCGCTTCGTCGCCCATGAACGGCAGCACGAATTCGTCATAGCTGGTGCCGCCGCCGATGATCGGCTTCTTGAAGCCGGCGCCACGCATCTGCTTGATGAATTGTGCCGGCATCGGGCCGACCATCAATGAGAATACCGCGTCGGCGTCGCCCTTGATCGTCGGGATGAAGGGCCCAAAGTCCTTGGCGCCGAGCGGAGGCCAGATCTTCTGGATGATCTTGCCACCACAATCCTCGAACGCTTTCTGGAAGCCGCCGACGGTCTCGTAGCCGAATGCGTAGTCAGCGGCGATCGTGACGATCTTCTTATAGCCCTGGTCGCAGGCCCATTGGCCGAGCGGGTGGTTGGGTTGCGAGCTCGACCAGCTGGTGCGGATCAAATACGGAAACTCCTTGAGCCGGCGCTGCGTGAGGTCATCGGCTGCCGGGATGGACGGGATGTACATCGTCTTGAGCTCGGTGCTGACCGGTGCAAGGGCATAGCCGGTGGAGGCAAGAACGCCACCGATCAATATGTGTACTTTGTCCTGCAGAACGAGTTTCTTGGCCTTGGTGACGGCGACGTCGCCCTTGCCCTGCTCGTCCTCGATGATGAGCTTGACGTCCATGCCGCCAAGCTTGTTGCCGTGCTGGTCGAGGTAGAGCAGGAAGCCATCGCGCATGTCGATGCCGGTCTGCGCGAGGCCGCCGGTGAGCGGTGCGAGATAGCCGATGCGGAGTTCCTCCGCGCCGGCGGAAGCGGACAGGCCGAGGCCGATCGCGACCGCGGTCCCTGTCAATATCGATCGAAGTTTTATTGACGCGCTTGTCATTTGTCGTTCCTCCAGTTGCTCGATGCCTTTCCGTTCAAATCAAGAAGGCGCAGATGCCATTTTCGTTGTCTCACGTTTCTTCGGACTTGTGCGCCATTGTTTAATCCGCTCCGGAATCCCCATTAGCCCCGTCGGGAGATAAAGGATCGTCAGAACGTAAACCCCGCCCAGCACATACTGCCACCACGGGACCAGTGTGCTGACATATTCACGAAGTCCGAACACGATTGCCGAGCCGATTGCGCCGCCGACCAGCGTCCCGGCGCCACCCAGAACCGTCATTAGGAGTGCGTCGACCGACGTCGTCAACACCACGGTTTCCGGCGTGACGATACCGTTGGCATGCGCCCACAGCACGCCCGACAAGCCGCCAAAAGCCCCCGCGATGATAAACGCGGCATATTTATGCAGCCATACATTGTAGCCGAGAATGCGCATGCGCAGTTCGCGTTCGCGGATGCCCAGCAAGCTCTTGCCGAACGGCGAACGAACCAGGACGTACAACGCAAGCAGCGTTGCAGCGAAAAATGCGAAGGTCAGGTAGAAGAAATTGATGTCGTTGGAGAGGTCGATGCCGAATTGCGGTCGACCGCCTTTCATCGTGATGCCGTTATCGCCGCCGGTCATTGAATTCCATCGGTAGGCAAGGCCCCACACGCATTGGCCGAGCGCAAGTGTGATCATCAAAAAGTAAGTGCCGGTCGCGCGGATCGCGAACAAACCGAAGAATGCCGCGAGCACGCCGCCGACCGCCATGCCGATCGGGATCATCAGCCAGAAATCCCACTTCAGGCCAAAGCCGTAATTATTGGCGAGAATGGCGGTGAGGTAGGCGCCGACCCCGAAATAGGCGGCTTGGCCTAGCGACGCGAGACCGGTGAAACCGAGGAGAATGTCGAGGCTCATCGCCAAAATGGCGAAAACCATTGCGCGTGTCGCCAACAATACGACGAACGAATTGCAGTAGGGGATGACGATCAGCAAGGCGAGCAGGCTGACGATGACGGCCGCGATCTTGAAGTTCTGTGTGCCCATGTGCCGTCAGTCCCGCCCGAAGAGGCCGGTCGGCTTGATCGCGAGGATCAGCACCATCGGCGCGTAAAGGGTGAAATAGGCCAACTCGGGGAACAGGGCTTTGCCGAAATTATCGGCGAGGCCGACCAACAACGCACCGATCGCGGCGCCGCCAAGCGAGCCCATACCGCCGATGATGACGACCGCAAAAGCGATGGGCAGCATCTCGAAATCGAGACCTGGATAGACACCGAGAAAGGCGCCGCCGATCACGCCACCGAGCGCGGCCATGCCGGCACCCAACGCGAAGATCAGCATCGAGATCTTGTTGGTGTCGATACCCACGCCGCGCGCCATCTGTGCGTCATCCACGGTAGCGCGTACGGCTGCACCCATCCGCGTCTTTTCCATCGCCAGCCAGAGCACAATACCGATGACAAGGGCGCCGACGATCATGAACAGGCGATAGATCGGCAGATAAATGCCACCGATGACGAGGCTTTGCGTCAGCGCACCTGGCGGCTGGATGTCGAAATTGTTGCCGCCCCAGATGTCTAACGCCGCCTGCTGAAACAGAAACGCGAAGCCCACGGTCATCAGCACCTGCCGCAACACATCGGCTTCGATTGCGACGGCCGATATGCGTTGCAAAATCAGGAAAACCGGAATGGCCAGGACAATCACGACCAGCGTGACCTGAATGATGGTGCCGATCTGGCCGGGCAGCAGTCGCGGCAGGACTGGGCCAATCAACAGCCGGATCACGAGTGCGATTCCTAGCGCGATAACGGCGTCGCGCACGAGCTTGGCGCGGCCTTCCGGGCGCAAGAACAGGCGTTCCATGATCAAGCCGACGACAGCGATGGTGAGCGCTGCAATTGGTATCGACAGCAACCAGGAGCCCGTTGTTCCGATGACGGAGAGGGCGACATAGCCGCCGAGCAAAAAGTAGGAGCCGTGCGACAGATTGACGATGCGCATCACGCCGAAGATCAGCGACAGGCCCGCCCCGACCAGAAACAACAATGCGCCGTAGGACACGCCATTGAACGCCTGGACTATCCAGAATTGCGTACCCATTCCCCCTTTTTTCCTTCTGTCGGGCCGAAGGTTGCCGCGAAGCTTACCTTAGGTCCAATACGAATGAACACCCCAAATGGCCGCACGCCGCTGGTGTAAGGCTGCGTCTTGTCGCATTCGCTTACACGCATGACGTTCTTTTCAACTGCTTGCCCGCTTTTTTGGCGGAATGATCGGCAGCAGCAGATAAGGCGACTTGCCGCGGCCAAAATGCAGGCTGGTGGTGCCGCTGAAAATGGCCGGCGGGCGGTCGCGCGGATCATCATGCAGGAACGGGCCGCAACCCTTCAGTTCGTTCTTGAAGTTCGACAGCTTGCCGCCGCTCGCACCGCCATATTCGTAGTCCCTGCCGCGGATCGACACGCCGATGCGATAGCCCGCCGGAACGACGATCGACGTCGGCCAGATTTCGATGTCGAGTTCCACAATCTGGTTCTTTTTCAAGGGCTGCTTTTCGTCGTGCGTATGATAGGGCCGGAATGGCTTCGACAACTTCTTGTCGAGCTTGCGGTGCGACGCCCGCAGCCAGCCTTGTCCGATCGGCGTGTGCGGATCGATCGCGCCCTGGAATACGATTTCCTTGAGATCCCCGGTGAACACGCGCAGCACGACGAAGAAATCGGCGTCCGAGGTCGAGGACGACGCAAACAGCTTCAATGCCGACGGTCCGGTAATCTCCGTTTCCCTGGCGAGCGGCGGCGTGAGGAAGGTCAGGCCGTCACTCATCGCCGCAAATTTCAGTTGCGCGGCGCCAGACGGCCGTTTGGTCGTCAGCGTCATCGTCGGCGGGTCGAGGTAGAATTTTGTCCACCGCGTGCGCTTGAGCGGCCATTCGGCCTCGGCGCGCGGCACAAACTTGTCTAGGTGCCGGACCTGCAACAGCACTTTGGGTTGCTTCGCCCAGCTTCCCTTCCTGCCGTGCAGGAAATGGTCGAAGAAGCGTAGCTGCTGCTCGCGCCCGTAGTCGGTATAGAAATGTGTCCAGTGCTCGATGCCATGGGCCTCCAGCCATTTCTGCTTGGAGGCGGCGCGCACAAAGCCCTCGAAATTGCCGCGCGGATGCAATCCCTGGCCACCCCAGTTGGCAGCAGAAAACAGCGGGGTGACGACCTTGTCCCAATTCGCCGAGCGCGCCTTGTGATAGTCGTCGTTCATCGGGTGCGACATGATTTCGGTGCCGAAGTCGGCGCGATTTCTCTCGAGATCCGCTTCCGATAACGCCTTAGGCCCGCACACGAGTTCGCCGTGCACGCGGCTGCGCTTGCCGCGTTCACCGGCACCGTACTGAACCGTCTTGACCTGCATGTCGTACCAGTTTTCCCAGAAGGTCGAGAGGATGCCGCCATGATGCGTCATGTCGCGGTACCAATCGGCGGCGCCTTCCCAAACGCACATCGCGGCAAGATGCGGCGGTTGCAGTGACGCGACATGCCACTGGTTGATGCCGTAGTACGAAATGCCGTTGAGCCCGACCTTGCCGTTCGACCAAGGCTGCACACCCGCCCATTCGATGCAATCGTAGAAATCTTTCGTTTCACGCGGAGAAAAGTGGTCGATGAAGCCTGGCGAGCATCCGGCCCCGCGCGAGTCGACGCGCACGCAGGCATAATCGTGCGGCACCCATTTTTCCGGATCGACCACCTCCCAACTCTGATAGAGATTCCTCGAACCCGCAGTAACGTCAGGATGCTTTTCTGCCATCCGCTGCCAGGCGCTCGGATAGCCATCCTGGAAGGCCAGACTTTTCGCATAGGGTCCGTAGCTGAGGATGACAGGATACTTGCCGCCTTTCACCGGGCGAAAAACGTCGGCGCGCAGAACAAGACTATCGTCCATCGTGATTGGCACGTCCCAATCGATCCGCATTCCATCACGGATCTCGGTGCGTTGCTGATGCGACGGCATCTGCGCCCCTCCCATCGATTATTCTTTTGTTGGATGGGCAGGCTATAGAACACAAAGAAGGACGCAAGAGCGTCGAAGCGCGGATTAACGCTTCCGCCGCCTGACCTTCGCCATCCTCTCCAGTACCGCGCAGACCGCAGCGGTGTCGCGGCCGCCAAGGCCGCTTTTCATTGCCTTGATGTAGATGCCCTTGGTCGCGTTGAAAATCGGCGTCGGCACGCGGATCCTGCGCGCGTAGTCTCCGATCACTTGCATGTCCTTGTCCCAGACGGAAATCTTCATCGTCACGTCGTCGTAGCGGCCCTTCGCCATCATCGGTGCGCGCAGTTCGAAAACGCGCGAGTTGCCGGCGCCAGCCGTGATCAGGTCGACGATCATGCGCGGATCGAGGCCGGCCTTCATACCAAGCACCATTGCTTCGGCGGACGCGACGTTATTGATGGCGACGAGAAGGTTCGCTACATATTTCATGCGGCTGCCGTTACCGAACGGCCCGACATTGAAGACCCCACGGCCAAAAGCCGAGAGCAGCGGCCGGATTTTCGCGATGAGCTTCGAGTCGCCGCTGGCATAGAACACAAGGTCGCGATTCCTGGCCTGCGCGCCAGTGCCGCTGACGGGGCAGTCGATCATCTGATGGCCGGCTTTGCGCAATACTGCAGCCGCTTTTTCCTTATCTGAAATTTTGAAGGTGCTCATTTCGACGAGCAGTTTGCGCTTGAGTTTGGCCGCGGCGATCTTGCGCACGGTATCGGCAAGCGCCTCCGGCTTGGGGAGACTGGTCAGGATCGTGGGGACAGCGGCCGCAAGATCGGCTGCGTTCTGCGCAATCGCGACCCCGGCGCGCCTGGCTTCGCGACAGCGTGCTGCGTTGGTGTCGTAACCAACGACGTGCCAGCCAGCCTTAACCAGGTTTTTCGCGAAGGCACCACCCATGATGCCGAGGCCGATCACACCGACCGTGCCCTTGCGCCGTCTTGCCGCCATTCATTGTCTCCCCGATGTGAATTGCATCCGTCTGCCCATTCCCTCTTATGCGTTGGGTGTGGGGCTGTCGAGTCACGCGGGTCGCAGTATGCCCGCTTTCAAGCAGGCTCCTGATCGCCTATCGTCCCTCGCAAAAGAACAGGAGGACGCATGCGAGTTGGCGTTGCAGGTCTCGGAGTTATGGGCGCGGCCGTCGCGGCGCGCCTCATGGAAGTCGGTCACGACGTAACGGTCTGGAATCGAACGCCTGAGAAGACGAAGCCGTTGGCGGATACCGGCGCAAAGGTGGCCTCGACACCGGCGCAACTTGCGGGCGCGGTTGAAGCAACGATCACAATGCTGACCGACGCTGCGGCGATCGACGCAGTCTACGACGGTCCGAGCGGCCTCCTGGCAGGCGATGTGAAAGGCAAGTTGCTCATTGAAATGAGCACGGTGCCGCCCAAGGTGCCGATCGCTCTTGCGCCGAAAGTGCGAGCCAAGGGCGCTCTCTTCGTTGAATGTCCGGTCGGCGGCTCGACCGCGCCTGCGCGGCAGGGAAAACTACTCGGCCTTATGGGCGCGGAGCCCGCCGATGCGGAGCGCGCCAAACCGTTGCTCAACCAGCTATGCCGGAGGCTTGAGCACTGCGGGCCGGTTGGCACCGGCGCCTCGATGAAGCTTGCGATCAACCTGCCGCTGATGGTCGCATGGCAGGCTTATGGCGAGGCATTCGCCATCGCGCGTTCGGCCGGCTGGGAGCCGAAGCGGCTGCTCGATCTTTTCGTTGACACCAATGGCGCAAATCCCGCGCTGAAGAACCGCGCCGAAATGATTGTCACGATGCTCGAGGGGCGCGACCCCGGCCCGACGACCTTCAGCATCGCCAATGGCGTGAAAGACCTGCGTACGATGGTGGAAACCGGCGAAGCGAACGGCGCCGACATGCGCGTGACAAAGGCGACGCTCACCGGGTTCGAGGACGCAACGAAGAACGGCTTTGGCGGTGGCGACGGGTCGCGGATGTCGGTTTATTGGGCCACGCGCAAAAAATCCTGAACATTGGAGGACATTGATGCCAGTAACGCTTGCTCAGGCCTCGAATATTGTCGACGCGACCTTGAAGAAGGCCCGTGAACTTAAGCAGATGCCGCAGACGGTTGTGGTGCTCGACACCGGCGGCCATGTTGTCTGCGCGAAGCGCGAAGACGGCTCTGGAATCATCCGATTCGAAGTCGCTGTTGGCAAAGCCTACGGCGCGCTAGGCATGGGCTGGGGCTCACGCACTATGATGGAGCGCGCCGCGCAAAATCCGAATTTTCTTACATCGATCGTGGCGGCCAGCGACGGCCGCATTGTGCCCAATCCGGGCGGCGTGCTGATCCGCGATGCGAGCAATCACATTCTCGGTGCCATCGGAATTTCAGGCGACACTGGCGACAACGACGAAATAATTGCGGTGGCCGGCATTGAGGCCGCGGGCCTCAAGGCCGATCCGGGCGGGACCAAGAAATAGGAGGATCTCATGAAACTTTTTTCATTCTGGCGCTCGCTCGCGACATACCGTGTGCGCATCGCTCTTAACCTCAAGGGACTTTCGCCCGAGGTGATCGAAGTCAACCTCATGAAGGGGCACCAGCGGGAAGCCGAGTTTCGCAAGGTCAACCCGATGATGGCGATTCCGGCATTGATTGAGGATGACGGCACTGTGTTTTTTGAATCTCTAGCGATCCTTGAATATCTCGACGAGACACATCCAAATCCGCCGCTGTTGCCGAAAGACCCGAAGGCACGCGCGAGAGTTCGTGGTCTTGCACAGATCATCGCTTGCGACACTCACCCGCTGATCGTGCCGCGCGTGCGTGAATATCTCGCGCACGAGTACAAGATTGACGAGGCCGGCGTATTGAAATGGGGCCATCACTGGCACGAGTCGGCCCTGAAGGCGCTCGAAACTCATCTTGCAGGTTCGAAGCAGACCGGGCGCTACTGCCAGGGCGACCAAATCACTATTGCCGACATTTGCCTTGCCGGGCAGGCAGTAGGGGCGGCCTACTTCAAGTGCGATCTGGCGCCATACGCGACGGTGAAGCGCATTGTCGATGAAGTAAACAAGATCGATGCTTTTGCGCGCGCTCACCCTCTCAAACAGCCCGGCGCTCCGGCTTCGGTCTAGGCACGCATGATCAATACGGCGATCGTCGGCCTCGGCTGGTGGGGCAGGACGTTGGTGAAGGCGGCGCGCGACTTTGGCGCACCGCTACGTTTTGTCCGTGGCGTCACGCTTGAACCGGACACAGTTCGAGACTTCGCAGCCGAGCACCAGATCACGATCGAAACTTCGATCGACAAGGTGCTCGCGGACAAATCGATTCAGGCCGTGGTGCTCGCGACCCCGCATACCAAGCATCGCGCACAGGTCGAGGCGATCGCCGCCGCCGGCAAGCATATTTATTGCGAAAAACCATTCGCTTTGACGAAGGCCGATGCCATGGCGGCACTTGAGGCCTGCAAACGTGCCGGCGTCGTGGTCGGCGTGGGCCATCATTTCCGGCTGATGCCGTCGATGCGCGTGCTCACCGAGCTCAAGGAGGCCGGCGCGTTTGGCACGATCATGCATGTCGAGGGCAATTACAGTCACGATTGGCTTGCCAGCTATCCCGCAGACAGCTGGCGCATGGCGGCGGAAGAAAGCCGGGCCGGTGGAATGACCGGTATGGGTATTCACGTGCTCGACTGCTTCCGCGATCTGGTCGGGCCGATGAAACGGATCAGCGCACTTTCAACGGCGCGCGCCCTCAAGTTGCCGACGGGGGACACAACCGCGGCGTTAATCGAGTTCGAGAGCGGAGCGACCGGCACGCTTGGCACGACGATCAAGACGCCGTTCCGCTGGCGGATCGCTGTTTTCGGTGAAAATTGCTGGGCTGAAAGCGTCAGTGAAACACGTACGATCATTCGCTATGCCGGCAAGGACGATCCCGAAGTGGTCGAACGACCGCAAAACAACCACCTTGGTCGGAACCTCGATTATTTCGCCAAGGCTGTACAGGGGCAGGTCACGTTTCCAATTTCATCCGCCGGCATTTTACAGACGGCGGCGGCACTCGAAGCTGTCTTCAAGTCCGTGGATGCCGACGGCGCCTGGATGGCGGTATGAGCTAGGCGCGGAGCTTGCGCGCTGGTTCCGCGATGGCGCGATCCCAAATGTTATGGATATGCGCAACTTCCGCCTCGAAGCGTTCCAGGAACATCCGCGCCTGCATCGAGAGCTTTCGCCGCGTCGGCTGGATCACCACGAACTCTGCGTGCAATTCAGGGTCGATGATCGGATTTACGATCAATGCTCCGCGTCCGATGTCGTTAACCGAGATGACGCTCGGAAGGATTGTGACCCAGTCGGAGCGTGCAACGAATTCGAGTGTCGCAATCATGGCGTCCATTTCCAGCATGGCCTCGATCTCGACGCCGTGCGCCTGGATGTAGGTCTCGAGATTGCGGCGGCGAATATTGTGCGAACTCGGCGCGACGATCTTGAGCGGGCGGCATTGGGAAAGCCGCACGGGCGCAAGCGCCTTAAAGCCGGCGCGCGGGCCCGAGATCAGCATTTCACGATCGCGTACCAGGATACGTGACTTAAGTCCGATCGTTCCCTCGAACGAAGGCACCACCGCGAAATCGAGCTCGTCGTCGAGCACCATCTCGGTCAACAGCGCGCTGTAGCCTTCGACAATGTGCAGGCGTACTTCCGGGCATTTCGGCACGAAATCGTCGAGCACCGGAGCGAGCACCGCGCGTGTAAAGGTCGGCATCAGCCCGATGCGCAGTTCACCCGTGACTTCACCTGCCATTGAGCGCGCTTCCTCGGCGGCGTGCTCGAGCGCACCCACGGCTTCGACACAGCGCTTGTAGTAACGGAGCCCGGCGGGCGTCGGCGTGACGCCGCTGGTCGTGCGCTCGAACAACTTGACCTTAAGCGCGCGTTCGACCGCCGCGACGTGCTGCGAGATGCCGGACTGCGTCGCGTTTTCCCGTTGTGCCGCCCGGGTAAAAGAACCCTCCTCGCATACGGCGATGACGGCGCGAATTTGCCGCAGCGGGATATTGGCCATGACACCCCCGGAAAACAGGACATTAGAAAAACTAATGGCGGAAGGCAGAATATATTATTTAGCCTGCACAGCCAATCGGCATAGGATTCCCGCAATCAGGAACATGGCGCGAAAACGCGCCGGGTCGGGGAGGACCTCATGGGCACAGCGAATTTCGGCATTGCCGGCCTTGATTGGCAGCAGCGCGTCAACTGGGAGCGCATGCGCGAGTATCGTATCGAGCGAGCGCGCGCGATGATGAAGAAACACGGCCTCGGCGCCATGCTCTGCATGTACGACGAGAACGTGCGCTACATCACCGGCACGCTGACGCCGGGCTGGAACCGGCTCAAGCCGGGCCTGCGCTACGCGATGCTGTGTGGCGATGGACGGCCGATCCTGTTTGAGCAGGGCGATCTCGGCTTCCAGATCGAGCGCCACTCGCCATGGATTCCGAAGGAAAACGTCCGCCACTCGTTTGCATGGATCAAGGGCGCGGCGGGCCCGGCGGCGACCCAGCAGGTGACCAAGTTCACCAAGGCGATCATCCAGGCGATGAAGGAGAACGGCGTCGCCGGGCAGAAGCTCGGCTGCGACTTCATCGACATCAACATGATCAACATCTTCAAAGAGAATAATATCAACTGGGCCGACGGCATGACGCCGATGATGGAGGCGCGCGCCGTCAAGAATCAGGACGAGCAGGAGTGCTTCCGCATCGTCGGCGCAATTGGCGACGCCACGCATTGGGAATGCATGAAATTCCTGCGCCCCGGCATTACCGAGAACCAGGTGACCGCACACCTGATGCAGTACCTCTACAACATCCCCGGCATGGAGGACGTCGAGGACGTCATCGTGTCGAGCGGCCCGAACACGTGGCCGAACTGGCGCAACTTCTCCGATCGCATCATTCAGCCCGGCGACATTGTGTTCATGGATTTGGCTGCGCTGACCTGGAACGGCTACAAGTCCTGCTACTACCGCACCTATTGCGTCGGCAAGGAGCCGACGAAAGAGCAAAAAGATACTTACGCCACGGCACTCCAGTGGCTCTACGACTCGATCGGCGCGGTGAAGGTTGGCGCTACCACGAAAGACATCGCGTCGAAGTGGCCGTCGGCCATGGAGACCTGGGGCTACGAGGACGAAGATCAAGCCGCCGCGAACCTGTGGGGCCATGGTCTCGGGCTTGCGCAATACGATCCGCCGGTGATCTCGCGCATCTGGTCGCTCGATCATCCGATCGAGATCAAGGAGGGCATGACGTTCGCACTCGAGACGCAGCACGGCAAACGCTACCGCTATGGCGTGCGCATCGAGGAAATGCTGATCGTGCACAAGAACGACATCGAGATCGTGTCGAACTTCCCTGTGAAGCAGATCACTGTCGTCGATCCGCTGCCCGGCTATGGGGATCATGTGAAGTGACTTCGGCCACTTGGCCGAAGTCACCCCCGGGCCGGCACGAAGTGCCGCGATCCGGGGATCTCAAGCAGCAATTTGCGACTTACGCAGGCAAGCGAGATGGCCGGGACAAGCCCGGCCACGACAACGGAAGATCAAGCGATCGCGATGACTGCCTTCATCCTCCCACTCAATGATCCTTTCGCTGCCGATCCGGAACGGGTAGGCCCGAAGGCGGCCAACCTCGCAGCCCTGACGCATGCCGGTCTCCCGACGCCGGGCGGCTTCGCCCTGACTGCCGATGCCTATCGTCATCAACTTCGGCATCTCGCAATCGACGACCTGCTGCGCCAGTACAACGAAGCCGACGTGGCGGCGTCGCGCCGGATTTCGATCGAGATTCGGCTTGCGCTCTACGAGCGCGACATCGCACCCGAGATTCTCGATCCGTTGTTGGCCGCATGGCGCAGGCAGCGCGAGACCGCCCCGCTTGGGGCGGTGCGCTCCTCGGCGCTGATCGAAGATCGCGCCGGCGCCAATTTCGCGGGCCAGTTCGAGAGCTTTCTCGGTCTTTCCGATGAAACCGAGTTTCTCACGGCGGTGCGGGCGTGCTGGGCGGCGCTGTGGACCTCGCAAGCGCGCCGCTACATGGACAATCACGGCCTTTCGCCTGCCGACACCGCGATGGGCATTCTCATTCAGCCTTTGATATCGGCCCACGCGTCGGGTGGCGGCCTGAGCGAGACCGCCGAAGGGCAAATGCTGATATCCGCGACCTGGGGTCTCGGCTCGGCAATCGCGCAGGGTGAAGTGGTACCAGACCGGATTGTTCTGGCGAAGAACGGCTTCCTGCGCACCATCGAGGCCGGCCGCAAGGACCATCGGGAGACCTGCGCGCATGGCGAAGCGGCGCCGGAGCTGGTTCCGAAAGATCTGGTGAGTGAGCCGTGCCTTTCGCCGGGACAGGCCGTGACGCTCGGCCGGCTGCTGCGCAAATGCGAGCGGCTCGCGGGTGCTCCGGTCGAGATCGAATGGGCAATGGACGACAGCGGATTCATAATGCTGCAGTCGCGTCCGCTGCATGTGGAAGCGCCGATCGTGCCCGATGAAATCTGGCTGCAGCATCCGGGCGTGCGCGGCCATCCTGCCGGCGTAGGCTGGGGGTCGGGCCGTGCAGTGGTCGTCAACTGCGAATGTGAATTGTCGCGTGTCGCGCCTGGCGATGTCCTGGTGACGAAAGTGGCAGGCCCTGCGCTCAGCCACATTCTGTCCCGCGTGTCGGGTGTGGTCGCCGAACGTGGCGGGTCGACCTCGCATATGGCGTCGCTTGCGCGCGAACGCGGCATCCCGATGGTGCTCGGCGTATTGGACGCAACCCGCAAGATTCCCGACGGAGTACAATGCGCTGTCGACGGCGTCGCCGGCATTGTGCGGTGGTTGCGGTGACAATCAAACCGCGCGTCTTCGTTACACAGCCGATTGCGTCCAGTGCGCTGGATCGCCTGCGCGCGATCGCGAATGTCAAAATCAATACGGACTCGAGCAAGATCATCGCAAAGTCAAAGCTGATCGCAGCAGTCAAGAAGTGCGATATCCTGTTCTCGCTTCTGCACGATCGGATTGACCGAGCCGTGCTCGCCGCTAATCCGAAATTGCGCGCGGTCTGCTCGATGTCGATCACGCCCGACAATGTCGACGTTGCGGAGGCGACCAGGCGCGGTATTCCCGTCACGGTCGTCCCCCCGATCGTCGTGGAGGCGACTGCCGACATCCATTTCGGGCTGATGCTTGCCGTCGCGCGGCGAATGATGGAAGGGGAACGCCTGGTTCGCGCGGGCAAGTTTCCCGGCTCGCAGTCGAACCATCTCGCCGGCGTTTACGTGCACGGCAAGACGATCGGTATTGTCGGGGCAGGGCGCATAGGCCAGGCCACGGCGCGCCGTGCGCGCGGCTTTGGGATGAAAGTCCTCTATTGGGGCCCCCGCCGCAAATACGACGCGGAGCGCGAACTCGGAATGGAGCATGTCTCGCTGGAGCGGCTTCTGGCCGAGGCGGATTTCGTGTCGCTTCATCCGCCGCTAAACGCCGAGACACGTCACATGATTTCGGATGCGCAATTCGCACTGATGAAGCCGACAGCCTTCATAATTAATACCGCCCGGGGCGCTGTCATCGACGAGAAGGCGCTGGTGCGGGCGCTGAAGAAAAAGCGCATCGCCGGTGCGGGGCTCGACGTGTTCGAACACGAGCCCAAGCTGCCGCCGGCCCTGAAAACAATGAAGAACGTCGTGCTTACGCCGCATCTCGGCAGCGCTGTGATGGAAGTGCGCGAACAAATGGCAAATATCGTCGTTGATAACCTGCAGGCACTGATCAATGGCGGGACGCCGCCCAACTGCGTCAACCCGCAAGCACTCGCCAAATGAGCGGCGTCGGTTTCGACGTTTGAGTTAGGATTGCCGGCCGGTAAGAATGTGATCCGCGTTGTGTGCGAGACGGAAGGCGTAGGGGAGAATGGTCATGGCGGAATTGCCCAAACTTAACGTCGTGATTGCCAACAATTTCGGCCATCTGCCGATGTTCGTCGGCGCCGAGAAGGGTTTCTTCAAGGCGCAAGGCGTCGATGCCAGTTTCCGCGTCGTCGACACCGGCACCGACATGGTCAACGCCCTGCACAACGGCGAAGCGCAGGTCGGCGACATGAGCACCACCACCTATCTGAAGGCCGTGCACGCCGGCAATCCATTCCAGGTTATCGGTCTGATCATGAACGACGCCACCGACGATCATTGCGATACGCCGCTCGCCATCGTCACCAAGAAAGGCCGGGGCATCGAAGTCGGGAAGATCGGCGATCTCAAGGGTAAGACCGTCGGTCTCGCGCGCGGCCAGACGTCCGACGAATATTTCAAGATGGTACTGCGCCGCGCCGGCGTGAAGTACGAAGACATAACCATCGAGAACATCTGGTCGCAGTTCGGCCTCGCTCCCGCTCTGAAAGATGGCAAGGTCGATGCCATCGTGACCTGGGAACCCTACGTGACGCAGGCGCTGACCCAGGTGCCCGAGTCCTACCTCGTCATCCGCGGCGGGCAGCACATGTCCTACGTGATGGTTGCGGTCGCGCACGGGCCGACCGTCGATTCGAAGCCGGCGGTGATCAAGAGCATCGCCGCAGGACTTGCGCAGTCCTCGCACTTCACCCGCAACAATCGCGATGAGGCGGTGGAGATCTTCGCCAAATGGGTGCCCGGCACCGATGTCGCCATCGGCAAAAAGGCGGTCCAACATATAAGCTTCGATCCGCGCATGTCGCCGAACGTGTTGCGCGCTTTTGAGAATGCCGAGGACGAGGTGCTCACCAATACGCTCAAGGGCGCGCCCCGGCTCAACGTGCCGAGCCTGTTCCGGCCGGAATTCATGCAGCAGGTCGAGAAGCAGCACCCGGAATATTTCGCCGATCTGCCGAAGCTGAAATAGTCACTCCGCGGTCCAGCCGCCGTCGACAACCAGTGACGTGCCGGTCATGAGCGCGGCGGCGTCGCTCGCCAGGAACACGATTGCCCCCGTGAGGTCTTCGAGCTGGCCCAGGCGGCCGAGCTTGATCCGTCGCAGCGTGTCCTCGCGGAAGGCTTTGTTTTCGAAGAAGGGCCGCGTCATCGGGGTTTCGATGAAGGTCGGTGCCAGCGTGTTCACGCGGATCTTGTGCGGGGCAAGGTCGATTGCCATCGCCTTGGTGAAGCCTTCCATCGCATGTTTGGTGGCGCAGTAGACCGTGCGGGTGGGTCCGCCGACATGGCCCATCTGCGACGACATATTGATGATCGAGCCGGGCCTCTTTGCCTCGATCAGCTTGCGGGCAACCGCCTGCGCCACGAAATAGGCGGCGCGGACGTTGAGTGAAAATACGAAATCGAAGTCCTCGACCTTCACGTCGACAAACGGCGCCGGCTTGTTGGTGCCGGCGTTGTTGAGAAGGATGTCGAATGGTGCCTGCGCGGCTATCGTCCCTTTTGTTGCGTCTACGTCGCGCACATCGAGGGTGAGGGGCTCGGCCTTCTGTCCGCGCGCGCGAATAGCCTCGGCGGCTTCCTCGATCTCCTTGGTGGTGCGCGCGGCGAGCGTGACGTGGGCGCCGGCATCAGCTAACGCCGAAGCCGCCGACAGCCCGATGCCGCGCCCAGCACCCGTCACCAGCGCACGTTTGCCGTCGAGACGGAAGGAAGGCGTCTTGGTCAGTTCGACCGTCATTCCGCCGCCTGTGCGTAGGGCACATTGCGCCCGCCGTAGCGGCGGACGCGCACATTGGCCTGCTCGGCGTGCGCCAGAAAGCCTTCCAGCACGCAGAGCCGCGAGCATACTTCGCCGATCTTGGCGCTGGCTTCGTCGGTGAGCACCTTCTGGTACGTGCAGGTCTTGATGAATTTGCCGACCCATAACCCGCCGGTGAAGCGCGCGTTCTTCTTGGTCGGTAGCGTGTGGTTGGTGCCGATCACCTTGTCGCCGTAGGCGACGTTGGTGCGCGGCCCAAGGAACAGCGAACCGTAGTTTTTCATGCCGTTGAGAAAGAGGTCGGGATCGCGCGTCATGACCTGGACGTGCTCGGATGCCACGCGGTCGGCCTCGGCGATCATCTCGGCTTCATCGTCGCAGACAATCACCTCGCCGTAGTCCTTCCACGCCTGGCCGGCGAGGTCGGCGCTGGGCAGGATCTTCAGCAGGCGCTCAACTTCTCTCATCGTGTCGCGTGCAAGCTTTTCCGAATTGGTGATGAGGACTGCAGGCGAGGTTGGCCCATGTTCGGCCTGGCCGAGCAGGTCGGTGGCGCAAATCTCGCCGTCGACGGTGTCGTCCGCGATAATCAGGGTTTCGGTCGGGCCGGCAAGCAGGTCGATGCCGACGCGTCCGAACAATTGGCGCTTCGCCTCCGCGACATAGGCGTTTCCGGGACCGACGATCATGTCGACCGGCTTGATGGTCTCCGTGCCAAGCGCCATGGCTGCAACCGCCTGCACGCCACCCAATACATATATGTCGTCAGCGCCACCGAAATGCATCGCCGCGACGATCGCCGGATGCGGCCCGCCCTTGAACGGCGGCGCGCAGGCAATGATGCGTTTCACGCCCGCGACCTTCGCGGTGACGATCGACATGTGCGCGCTGGCGACCATCGGATAACGGCCGCCCGGCACGTAGCAGCCGATCGAATTGACCGGGATATGCCGATGGCCCAGCACGACGCCGGGCAAGGTCTCGACCTCGAGATCAAGCATGGTGTCGCGCTGCTTTTGCGCGAAGTTGCGTACCTGTGCCTGGGCAAACTTGATGTCCTCGATGTCCCGCTTGGGGACTTGCGCGATGGCACGCTCGACCTCGGAGGGGGAGAGGTGGAAATCCTTCGGCGACCACTTGTCGAACTTCTCCGACAATTCGCGGATGGCAGTGTCCTTCCGTTCTTCCACCTGGGCGAGGATGGACTCCACGGTCTCGCGCACCTTGGCGTCGGCGGCCTTGATCGCGCTCGCGTCCATTCCACGTTTCAAATAGCGAGCCATGGTCTGTCCTCCGGGTAGCGCGACGGGGTCACCGCCTGCGAATTCAATGTGTTGCTGTCTTGCGGCCGGCCAGCACGCAGCGGATGCCGCCGCGTGGGTCAGCTACGTCGCCGGTATAGCGCGGGATGAGGTGAACGTGAACGTGCATGCGCGACTGGCCGCCCGCGGTTCCGACGTTGACGCCGATATTGTAGCCATCGGGCCGGTGCTTTTCAGTGACGATGGCTTGCGCACGATCAAGGAGCGCAAGAACGGCCGCCTTTTCCTGCGCCGTCATGTCGAAAAAATTTGCGACGTGACGGCGCGGGATGACCAGGACGTGGCCGGGTGCAAGACTGTTACTGTCGTAGCGCGCATAAGCGAGCTCGTCCTGCAACAAAACCATCGCCGGTTTGCAAAATTCGCAGGACGTCTCGTCGGCCATCTACTTGATCGCCTGCGGGTTGATCGGCGACCCCGTTCCGCCGGTGATGATCAGCGGCGGGCCGCAGAAGAAGAATTCGTAGATGCCATCCTGCTCGCAATCCTCGGCGAGTTCCTTGAGATAGAAAATCTCGCCCATGCAGAGACCCATGGCCGGGATCACGACCCAGTGCCACGGCTGGTTGGCTTCCTTGGTCTCGTTCGGGCGTACCTCGACGCCCCAGGTATCGGTGCAGATCGCTGCGATCTGCTTTTCCTGGCACCAGTAGCAGTTCTCGAACTTCACACCCGGCGCGTCTCCGCCGGCATAGCCGCCCCAGTCCTTCTCCGCATGGCAGCGTTCCATCTGCCCGGTGCGGACAAGGACGAAGTCGCCGCGTCCGATTGAAACGTTCTGCTGCTTGGCGCATTGGTCGAGTTCGTCATTTGAAATGCTTTCGCCATCCTGCATCCACTTCACGCCGCGGAAGCGCGCGATATCGAGCAGCACGCCGCGGCCGACCATCTTGTCTTTGGAGTGTTCGATGCCGAGCACCGAGAGGCCGCGCGAGTCGATCAGCTTAGCGTCGTAGCCGTTGTAGGCTTTGTCCTCATAGAAAATGTGGCCGAGGGCATCCCAATGTGTGGCGCCTTGCACGCACAAGGTCAGCGTGTCGTCGGCGTAGCGGATCTTGTTCCAGTCCTGCTGGCCCGCGATCGCGTCGGTGCCGGTGGCGAGCATCTGATGGATCGGATTGAAGCGCCCACCGAACAGGCCGGTCTGCGGGCCGGTGCGGTCGAGGGGAATGCCAAGCGCGAAGACCTTGCCGGAACGGATCAGGCCCGCCGCCTTCACGATGTCCTCGGGGGTCACGTGGTTGAGCGTACCGATCTGGTCCTCTTTGCCCCAACGGCCCCAGTTCTTGAGCTTCTGCGTTGCCTCGGCGATCGCTTGTTTGCCGACCTTGATATTCATAAAGCTGTTCCTTCCGCTTTTCTCGTTATTGCAGCGCGCGCCTCGTCCATGGATGCCCGCTCCCGTTGCAATATTGCGCTGGCGGCCGGTGTTTCAGCAAGCGGGGTACGGCGTTGCCGCTTTGACGAACAGGCATCGCTTGCGCATGATCCGGCCCACAAGGATCGTTCAAAAATCGGCCATCCAGGAGGATATTCATGAAACCCAATCTGATCGCTGCCGCCGCAATGATGGCCGCGCTGACGCTGCCCGCGCAGGCGGGCAACATCGTCGATGAGTGGGCGAGCACCAAGGCGCCGGCGGCGCCTACGCTCAAGCCTGTGACTGTCGATCCCAAGACGACGGCGTTGCTGATGCTCGATTTCATGAATCAGAATTGTGGCCAGCGGCCACGTTGTGTGGCCTCCGTTCCAGCGATGAAAAAGCTGCTTGAGGCGGCACGCGCGGCCAAGGCGACCGTGGTGTACAGCCTGATTGCCAACACTACGACGGCCGACGTGATAAAAGATGTGGCACCCGCGGAAGGTGAGGCCACGGTTCAGTCCGGCCCGGACAAGTTTATGAAAACGGACCTTGAGAAGATTCTCAGGGACAAGGGCATAACGACCGTTATTGCGGTTGGCACCTCGTCCAATGGTGCCGTTCTTTATACCGCAAGCGGCGCCGCGCTGCGCGGCATGAATGTGATCATTCCCGTCGACGGCATGTCAGCGGTTGATCCTTACGCCGAATACAGCACCGTCTTTACGTTCATGACCGCGCCCACGGTGTCGGCCAAGACGACGTTGACGAAAAGCGACATGATCAAGTTCTAAGACCGGGGGGTTTCAAAAGCCGGAGAAAAACAATGCATATGACACGCCGCTTAACCTGTGCAGCCATCGCCGTGGCGGGAACCGCTTTGTTCATGACAAGCGGTCTCGCCCACCATGGCTGGGATTGGGCCGAGGGCGAAACCTTCGAGTTGACCGGTGTCATAATCGCGGCCCAACTCGGCAATCCGCATGGGCTGCTCACCGTATCGGCGAATAACGAAAAATGGACCGTCGAAGTCGGCCAGCCCTGGCGCAACGAACGTGCCGGACTGAAAGATGCGATGCTGGTCAAGGGCGTCGAGGCCACGTTTCAGGGCCATCGGGCCAAGGACAAGGGCAAGCGAGTCATGAAAGCCGAGCGCGTCATCATCAAGGGCAAACTCTATAATCTGTATCCGGACAGGGACTGATTCCGGACAGCTGCATGTTCTTTGATGCGCTCGCGGCATTGCAGGAGTGGGCGCCGATTGCCGCCCTGCGCAATTCGCGCTGGACATATGCTTCGGTCAACGCGGCGCACATCGTCGGCATCGCGTTGTTGTTCGGCGCGATCGTGCCGCTCGACTTGCGGCTGATGGGATGGCGCCGCACTGTGCCGATCAGGACGATGGTCCGGATCTTGCTGCCGGTGGCGGTTGCAGGGCTGACGCTGGCACTGGTTGCCGGCTTGGCATTGTTTTCTATCCGCGCCGCCAAATATGCCGCGACCGGTTTGTTTCAGCTGAAAATGGCTCTGTTGGTCTGTGCGATCAGCAATGCGTTTCTCTTGCACCGCGCCGTGCAATGGGAAACACATCAGGCGGCTGCCGGTGTCGGCCCGCCGTTGCGCTTGCGGGTAGCGGGCGCGCTGTCGATCGGCCTGTGGCTGTCGGTGATTGCGTGCGGGCGGATGATCGCTTTTGTTGACTAGCTGCAATCAAACCTTTCCCAGTGCCCTTAAAATCTTATCCGGCGTGAACGGCATGTCGGTGAGCGGCTGCGCTCCGAGCGGGCGCAGCGTATCATTGATCGCGTTCATCACCGAGGCAGGCGCGCCGGCAGTACCGGCTTCGCCTGCGCCTTTGGCACCGAGCTCGCTGTCGGCCGTCGGTGAAACAACATGGCCACACTCGATATCGGGCATCTCCGCTGCCATCGGCACGAGGTAGTCGGCCATGTTGCCGTTAAGCAGCTGGCCGCGCTCATCGTAGAGGCAATGTTCGAACAACGCGCCGCCGATGCCCTGCACGACGCCGCCTCGGATCTGCTCGTCGACCAGCTGCGGGTTGATGATGGTCCCGCAATCCTCCACGCACCAATGCTTCAGCAGCTTCACGAAGCCGGTGTCGACGTCGACTTCGAGATAACTTCCCTGAATGCCGTTCGTGAAAGCGAACGGCCAGGCTCGCGGCACGTAGTGGCGCGTCGCCATCAACTCGGCCTGGAAACCGGGCGGTAAGGTGTCGGGTCGGAAATAGGCAACCCGCGCCAGCTCATCGAGCGTGAGGCGTTCGGTGCCCTTGTCCTTGTCCACGACAACGCCATTGCGAATGTCGAGATCTTCCGGCTTTGCCTGCAGCATCGCCGCGGCGACGGCGACAATATTGGCCCGCAGCGCCTTGCCGGCCTGCCAGGCTGCTTCGCCGCCAATACCGGCCGCGCGCGACGCCCAGGTGCCTCCGCCATACGGAGTGTTGTCGGTGTCGCCCGTGACGACACGCACCTTCTCAATCGGTACGCCGAATGACGATGCAACGCACTGCGCGACAACCGCTTCGGCACCTTGGCCCTGCTCGGTGACACCGGTGTGCACAATGATCGCGCCTTGCGCGTCGAGCTTGACCGTTGCGCCATCCATTGAGGTGATCCGTGCGCCACCAACGCCATAAAAGGCCGCCGATGGATTGGTCACTTCGATAAAGCTCGCAAAACCGATGCCGCGGTAGATGCCTTTCTCCCGCAGCCTCTTCTGTTCCGCGCGCAGGCCGGCGTAGTTCATCATCGAATCGAGGTGAGCGAGTGCTTCGTGGTGCGACAGTAGCTCGAATTTCAGGCCTGATGCTGATTGCGTCGGATAGGCATCGTCGGGAATGAGATTGCGGCGGCGCAATTCGAGCGGGTCCATGCCAATCTTGGTGGCAGCGAGCTCGACCAGGCCTTCCGTGACCGCAACGGCAATCGGGTGACCAACCGCGCGGTATTGGCACATCACGTTCTTGTTCTGGAACACGACGCGCGCCTGCGCGCGATAGTTCGGACATTTGTACGGGCCACCGACCAGGTTGACGATCTGATTGGCCTCGATGCCGCTGGTGCGCGGATAGACGGAGTAGGGGCCGATCCCGGTCAGGTCATCGATTTCAAAGGCATTGATGGTACCGTCCTTGCTGACGCCGATCTTAGCCTTGATGCGGTGATCGCGCGCATGGATGTCCGTGACAAAGCTCTCGATGCGGTCGGCGACGAACTTCACCGGGCGCTTGAGCAGCTTCGACAGTGCGACCGTTGCCATTTCGTCGGCATAAGTGTGCACCTTGATGCCGAACGAGCCGCCCACATCCTTGGTGAGCACGCGCACCTGATGCTCGGCGACGCCGAGATGCTTGGCGAACAGGTTCTGCATCATGTGCGGAGCCTGCGTGCCCTGATAGACGGTCATCCGCTGCTCGCCCTCGTTCCAGTCGGCCACGATCGAGCGCGGCTCGTTGGTCACGCCGGTATGGCGGCCGAAACGGAAGGTGGTCTCGACCACGGCGTCGGACTCCGCGAAAGCCTTGTCGACCGCACCAACATCGAGCTTGCGCTCGAAGCAGAGATTGTCACCGAGCGAGGAATGGATCACTGGTGTCTTTCGGTCGAGCGCGAGTTCGGGATCAGTGACCGGCGGAAGTTCTTCGTATTTCACGTCGACCAGCTCGCAGGCATCCTCGGCTTCGGCGCGCGTGTTGGCGACGACCGCACAGACAGCTTCCCCCTGCCAGCAGGCGCGCTCGACGGCAATCGGCGACTGCGGCGCGGATTTCAGCCCCTTGAGGTGGGTCAGCACGCCCACCCATGGCGTCATGACTTTTGCAAGCTCGGGGCCGGTAACAACGGCAATGACACCGGGCGACTTTTTCGCGGCATCGGTCGCAATCTTGACGATGCGCGCATGAGCATGCGGCGAGCGGACATAGGCCACGTGCGCCATGCGCGGCAACACGACGTCGCTGACATACTGCCCGCGTCCTTGCGACAGTCGCTGCAGGTTCGGGCGCGGCACCGACCGGCCGATATATGAGTTAGGCCGGTCAAGGGCACTCAGAACGGGCGGGGAGTCATCGACGATTTTCATTGTTGCTCAGCCTCACAGAAACCGGGTGGGCCACAAAATCGTGCGCCACATATGCGCCGACGGGCTGTTGTCGAGGCCAAGGCCTTCCTTCGGCTGCTTGAAATTGCGCCCGATGATGTCCACGAAATCGTCGAGATTGACCTTGGCATTCGGGTCGAACGAATAAATGTCGTTCATGCAAATGAGGCGTGAGGTCATGTACCACTTGTGCGCTCGCGCACGCTTGTACTCTTCGACGATGTAGGGTTCCGGCTTGTAGTCGGGTCCGAACAGCTCCTTGTAAAGATCGGGATAGCCGTAGCCGACCGACTCGTCGGGGAAGAAGCGCAGCGCCTGGTGGGTTTTTACGGCCCAGGCCACTTCCTCGACGACATAGGGTTCGATCATCTGCGCGCCCCAATAGCCGTGGTCGCAGCGAATGAAGCTGACGATGGCAATGTCGTGCAGCAAGCAGGCGAGCACGACCTTTTCCGGCTGGCCGCCCTTGAGGGCATGAGTGGCGCTCTGCAGGAGATGCGCGGTGGAGGCAAAGCGGTGGCGGAAGTAGTCGACAAGCGTCGGCTTCTCCGGCATCGGCGGCAGGCGCGGGTCGTCACCCATCAGGAAAAACTTGCCGGGATATTTTTGCTTCATTTCGGGGCTGGTATCCATCTTCACCTCGCCGTCCATCAGGTGCGCGATGGTCGACTTGGTGATGATGCGCTCCATCTCGTGCATCTTTTCTTCTTCGAGCTCGTCGGCGCGTTCCGACATCGACAGCGGATGGGCATGCTCGTTCATGGCCTACCTTCCTTTCGCCCGCGCCTGCGCCACCGCCTCGACCGCATCGACGATTGCGTGATAGCCGGTGCAGCGGCAGTAGTTGCCCGAAAGATGCTCGCGGATTTCATCGCGACTCGGCACTTTTTTGGACCGTTTCAGCAGATCCTGGGCCGCGGCCAGCATGCCGGGCGTGCAGAAGCCGCACTGAAGTGCATTGCGCTGTTCAAAGGCTGTCTGGAGATCAGCAACCTCGCCCGAGTCGGAGAGACCTTCGATGGTTTCCACCTTGGCGCCGTCGCATTGGGCGGCGAGCATCAGGCACCCGCGCACGATCTCACCGTCGACACGCACGGTGCAGGCGCCGCACACACCATGCTCGCAGCCGACATGACTCCCGGTGAGAAACAGGTCATCGCGCAAATAGTCGACCAGCGTCTTGCGCGCGTCGACGCGACCTTGCACGCGTTCGCCGTTGACCGTCAGGGAAATATCGACGGTGTGGCTGCTCATCCGCGCGGCTCCATCAGTTGCTTTGCGACGCGGCGGAGCAGGACCCCGGCCAGGTGCTTCTTTGTCTTTGCCGTCGCCTGCACGTCGTCGTTCGGATCGAGATCGAGCGCTTTGACTGCCGCGTCGATATCGCCGCTCGCGAGCGCTGCTTCGGCCTTCTTGGAGCGGACCGGCGTGTTGCCGACGCCAAAAAAAGCGAGCCGCACGTCGGCAAGCCTTTTGCCGTTGCTGCGCGCGTTCGCCGCCAGGCCGACAATGGCATAGTCGCCATGGCGGCGTGCCAACTCGGCGAAGCCCACACGTGTGGCCTTGTCGGCGGCAGGAACACGCACCGCGGTTATCATTTCCTGGGGACGCAAGCCGGTCTCAAACAGGCCCTTGAAGAAGGCATCGGCTTTGACTTTGCGCGTTCCGCGCGGGCCCGCGATGTCGATCTCGCCGCCGAGCGCCAGCAGGCACGCGGGCAACTCGGCCGCCGGGTCTGCAAAAGCGATGGAACCGCCAAACGTGCCACGGTTGCGGATCGCGGGATGGCCGATATGCGGCATCGCAAGCGCGATCAGGGGCGCATGCCTTGCGATAACGTCTGAATGCTCGACCTGAGCGTGGCGCGCCAGCGCGCCGATCTCGACGTACTTGCCCTTCTTGGCAATGCCGTTGAGGTTCTTGATGCCGTTGATGTCGATCAGCAAGTCCGGAGCTGACAGCCGCATGTTAAGCGTGGCAATCAGACTCTGCCCGCCGGCAAGCAAGCGCGCGTCGTCCTTGTGCTTGGCGAGGAGCGTCACCGCCTCCTTAAGCGTTTTTGCCCTAGTGTATGCGAATGGCGCCGGCTTCACGTCTCCTCCCCATTTTTTCTTATTCTGACCGCTGATGCGGGCAGGTCAATGCGGTCTGATACGGCTAGGAAATGGCCTTCACGATATCGATCGCGCGGCGCAGCAATGTTTCAGACGCCTCGGGCGTGCGGAATGCCGCATGCGCGGACAGCGTGACGTTCTCGAGCTTTGCCAGCGCATGGTCCGGCGACAGCGGCTCGTTGTGAAAGACGTCGAGACCTGCATGGCGAATATGTCCGCTTTGAAGCGCCTCAATCAGCGCGGTCTCATCGGCCAGCGCGCCGCGGGCGGTGTTAACGTAGATTGCGCCTTTCTTCATGCGCGCGATCCGTTCGGCGGAGAGAAATCCGCGCGTCTCGTCGCCGAGCGTCAGGTTCATGGAGACGATGTCCGCGCGCGCGAGCAGTCTGTCGATGTCTACGAGGGGCACCTCGAGCTCCGGGCGCTTCGTCCGATTCCAGCCAATCACATTCATGCCCATGCCCTTGCCGATACGCGCCACTTCGCGGCCAATGCCGCCGAGTCCAATCACTCCCAGTGTTTTCCCGAGCAGTTGGACGCCCTCGTGCGGCGTCCACACGCCGCGGCGCACCTCGCGGTCCATTCGCGCGATATCGCGGGCGCAAGCCCACAGCAGGGCGATGGTGTGCTCGGCGACCGCGGTATCACCGTAACCCTTGATGATGTGCACCTTGATGCCGCGTTCATTGAGTTCGCCGACATTCATGTAACTCGCCGGTCCTGTGCCCAGAAAAACAATGTGCTTGAGTTCTGGACATTGGGCGACAAGCGGTGTCGGCATGTAAGAATGGTCGTCGATCGCAATGTCGTAGCCGCCGATGATGCGAGGCAGCTCATCGTGTGCAAACGTCTTCCGGTTCACGTCGATAGGGGGATCGTCCGCCCGGACAACGCGCTCCCAGACGGGAGCAAGCTGATCGTTGCAGTCAAGGAAAATAGCTTTCATGGGGATCTCGTTCGGGCGTTGCGGAAACGGAAATAAATTCACAAGCGTTGACGGGTCGCGCGGTGCGGATTACATGCACCGATCGCCGACACAACATAATGTAGCGGAGTAATGAGTAAAGAACACAAAGCCGTCTGCGTCATCGCCTGGCCCGCCGGTCATTCGCGTTCGCCCCTGATTCACAACTATTGGATCAAGCAGCACAAACTCGACGCCGAATACCGGCGCGAGGCGGTGCCGCCCGACAAATTTGACGCGTTTGTCGGGGATCTGCACGGCAACGGCTATATCGGCGCGAATATCACCGTGCCTCACAAGGAGGCCGCGCTGGTGGCGTCCGAGCCGGATGATCGTGCGCGTGCCGTCGGCGCGGCGAACACGCTTTGGTATGATGACGATACGTTGCGATCGACCAACACCGACGTCGAAGGTTTTCTTGCCAATCTCGACGTGGCGGCGCCGGGATGGGATCGCGGCCTTGAGACTGCCGTTGTTCTCGGCGCCGGCGGCGGTGCACGCGCGGTGGTGTTTGCGTTGCTCCAGCGCGAGGTCGGCCGCGTCTATGTGATCAACCGGACACGCGAGCGTGCACAAGCGCTGAAGAAAAAATTCGGAGCACGCGTGCACCTCGCCGGCTGGAATGAAACCACTGGCCTGCTCGGCGGTGCAGGAATACTGGTCAACACCACGACCTTGGGTATGGTCGGGCAACCGGCGCTGGAGATCAATCTGCGTTGCCCGGCGTCGCTCGTTGTGGCCGATCTCGTTTATGCGCCACTGGAAACCGGATTGTTGGCTTCGGCGCGTGCGCGCGGCCTGCGAACGGCGGACGGCCTCGGCATGTTGCTGCACCAGGCGGTCCGGGGATTTCAGCTCTGGTTCGGCGTGCGCCCTGTGGTGACGCCGGAGCTCCGCGCCATGGTCGAGGCCGATTTGCTCAAGAAGAAGTGAGCGTTTCCGGCACGGAATAAGGGTGACAAGGACGGGGTTATTCGCCTGATTGGGGCCGGCTGCAAGTCGGTACCGAATTGGGAGGATTTAAAATGTACAAATTGAATGTGACGCGCCGGGCAATCGGCACGGTGGCAATTGCTTTGTTTTTCGCGACGGCCGCTCACGCGCAACAGCAAGGGCGTCTCCGCGGACAGGTCGAAAAGGTCGACGGTGCGACCTACGTTCTCAAGGCGCGCGACGGCACGACGCTCAATGTGAAGCTCGCCGACGATGCGCGCGTATCCGCGCTCGAAAAAGCCACGCTCGCCGACATCAAGAACGACACCTTCATCGGCATCGCCGGAATGCCGAAGCCGGACGAGAGCATCGAAGCGTTCTCGATCCATATTTTTCTGCCGGCGCAGCGCGGCGTGGTGCCCGACCGGCACGGTCCCTGGGATGCTCGGCCGAACAGCACGATGACCAATGCCTATGTGACGAGCATGGTGAAGGAGAAGGACGGTGATGTTCTGACGGTGAAATACAAGGACGGAGAAAAGAAAATCGTCGTCACACCGCAGACCGTCATTGCCGCCGCGGCACCTGCCAAGAAAGAAGAGATCAAGGAAGGGACTCCGATCATCATTTTCGGCTGGGACAAGCAGCCGGACGGCTCGGTGCTGGCAAAGACGTTATATATCGGCCGCAGCGTGACGCCGGCGATGTGATGTTCAAGAGCCTCTTTACAGTCGGTATCATTGTTGCGTCAGCTGCGGGTGCGCTTGCGCAACAACCTGCCTCGGTACGGGTCGCCGGCACAGTCGAGGATTTCGACGGCCGCGTGCTTGCGATCAAATCGGAAAAGCTCGGTGAGGTGAAGGTCCAGCTCACCGCCGATGCCACGGTGTTCGGCGTCACCGAGGCAACGATCGCCGACATCAAGCCGGGTGCTTTTATCGGCGTCGGCGCCACTCCGCAGCCGGACGGAAGCCAGCGGGCCATTCAGGTGACGGTCCTGGCGGAGTCGCAGCGCGGGCTGAACGAGGGCCACCGGCCGTGGGACGCGCGGCCGAACAGCACGATGACAAACGGCACTGTCGATCAGACGGTCGCCAGCGTCGATGGACGCGTGGTGATTGTTAAGTACAAGGACGGGGAGAAGAAAATCGTCGTGCCCCCGGATGCCAGCATCCTCGCGTACCAGGCGGGCGATAAGAGCGAACTGAAGCCCGGCGCGCGTATCGCGATCGTGCGTGCGGTCAAAAAGCCGGATGGCTCGCTTGAGACCAACCGCGTCAATGTGGGGCGCGGCGAGGTGGTGCCGCAATAGAGCGTCGCGTGGGTGCGTGCGCCGAGCCGCGGGCTGTAACATCCATATCGCCCGCGAGTTCGGGCATTTCGCGCATCAGGCTGACAAGACGGTTGCGGCGGTTGCCGGTATTGCGCGCCTCGCGTTGCTCTTCGATCGGCCGGCGGACCTCATCACAACGTGCAAGGCCGTCGATCTCGGCGCCGTGCTCGGCGAGCTGCGCAAGCAAATAAGTGAGATCTTCCAATTGTTCGGCGACAACGTGAATGACGCCCGATTCTTCCTGGACGCGTCCGATGACCGCCACATAACGCGCACCTAAAACGATCGGCCGCAGGCGCTCGAATACTTTAGGCCACACAATCACATTGGCGACGGCGCTTTCATCCTCGATGGTCATGAACACCACGCCATTGGCCGAACCCGGCCGCTGACGGCAGGTAACCAGCCCGGAGATGCGCGTGCGCATGCCGGAGGCCGTACGGCGCAGCGTCTCGTTTTGCCTGATGCCGCGGGTATCGAGATCGGCGCGCAGGAATTGCGAGGGATGCGCGCGCAGCGAGAGATGCAGGAAGCGGTAGTCGTTGATGACTTCCTCGCCAATCGGCATCGGCGGCAGGCGTACATCTGGTTCCTGCGAGACAATGCGCGCCTGCGGGGTGCTCCCGGGGGCAAACAGCGGCAGGTCATCATCGCGGTCGCCGACCCGGCCGAGCGCCTTGGCCGCCCACAATGCTTCACGGCGGGTGAGGCCGAGCGAACCGAAGGCATCGGCATCGGCCAACCGTTCCAGAACGCGTGGCGAAAGCCCGGTGCGCAGCCAGACATCGCGCATGGAATCGTAGGCTAATTGGTCATGCCCGGCCTTGTGCCGGGCATCCACGTCTTTGTTTTTCTCGTTCAGAGAAGACGTGGATGGCCGGGACAAGCCCGGCCATGACGATCGAACGCGGCGTTCAACAATCAGTTTTCCATCCTCTTCCTTAAGCCCCTTGATCTCGCGCAGGCCGAGACGCACAGCGTGCGTTGTCCGGATATCATTCTGCATCCCGCGGTGAAGGTCATGCATGCGCTCGGCCGCGCGAGGGCCCGGTTCGAGCGTCGAATCCCAGTGCGAATGATTGATGTCGGGCGGGCGCACCTCGACACCGTGCTCGCGCATATCACGCACGATCTGGGCCGGCGCGTAGAAGCCCATCGGCTGTGCGTTCAGAAGCGCCGCGCCAAAGGCGTCCGGATAGCGGCATTTCAGCCAGGCCGAGGCATAGACCAGCAGGGCAAAGCTCGCCGCGTGGCTTTCGGGAAAGCCGTATTCGCCGAAGCCTTCGATCTGCTGGAAGCAACGTTCGGCAAAATCGCGCTCGTAGCCGTTAGCCAACATGCCGTCGATCATCTTGCGTTGAAACGTGCCGATGGTGCCGACGCGCTTGAAGGTCGCCATGGCGCGGCGCAACCTGTCGGCTTCGGACGGCGTGAAGCCGGCGGCGACGATTGCGATTTTCATCGCCTGCTCCTGGAACAGCGGCACACCAAGGGTCTTCGACAGCACCGTCTCAAGCGCTTTCGACGGATAAGTCACCTGTTCCTGCCCGCGGCGCCGGCGCAGATAGGGATGCACCATGTCGCCCTGGATAGGCCCCGGTCGTACGATCGCGACCTCGATCACCAGGTCATAGAAATTTTTCGGCACAAGTCGCGGCAGCATGGTCATCTGCGCGCGGCTTTCCACCTGGAACACGCCGAGCGAATCCGCACGGCCGAGCATGCGGTAAACGGCGGGATCTTCGGAGGGGATGGAGGCAAGCGTCCATCGCTCGCCGTAATGCCTGTCGATCAGGTTAAGCGCCTTGCGCAGGCACGACAACATGCCGAGCCCGAGCACATCGATCTTGAGAATGCCGAGCGCGTCGAGATCATCCTTGTCCCACTCGACGAAGGTGCGATCGTCCATTGCCGCATTGCCGATCGGCATCACCTCGTCGAGCCGGCTGCGCGTGATGACGAAACCACCGACATGCTGCGAGAGATGGCGCGGAAAGCCGTTAATCTCGCGTGCTAACGCCATGATCTGGCGCATGCGACGGCTGTCCGGATCGAGGCCGGTGCGGGTGACGGCGTCTTTCGACACCGCGCCGCCACCGCCACCCCAGATCGACGATGACAGTGCGCCGATGGCGTCCTCGGAGAGGCCGAAGGCCTTGCCGACCTCGCGGATCGCCGAACGCCCGCGATATGAAATCACGGTGGCGGCGATGCCGGCGCGGTCTCGTCCATATTTTCCATAGATGTACTGGATGACCTCTTCGCGTCGTTCGTGTTCGAAATCGATATCAATATCGGGCGGCTCGCGCCGTTCGGGCGAGATGAATCGCTCGAACAGCAAGTCGGCGCGATCTGGATCAACCTCCGTCACACCGAGGCAGAAACAGACCGCGGAATTGGCGGCCGAGCCGCGCCCTTGGCAGAGAATGTCCTGCGAGCGCGCGAAGCGCACGATGTCATGGACGGTGAGAAAATAGGGCGCGTATTGCAGTTGTGCGATCAGCTTGAGCTCGTGTTCGAGATTGTCGCGCACCTTGTCGGGAATGCCTGCTGGATAGCGGCGAGCCGCGCCTTCGTAAGTGAGATGTGCCAGCGCATCCTGCGCATTGTCGAAGCCTTGAACCTCTTCATCCGGGTACTCGTAGCGTAATTCGTCGAGCGAAAAGGAAAGTTCATCGCTGAGCGCCATTGTTTCCTCGATCGCCTCCGGCGCATCGCGAAACAGCCGCGACATCTCCTGTGATGGCTTCAGGTATCGCTCGGCATTGATGGCGAGCTTGCGGCCAGCGCGGTCGATGGTGATTTTATCGCGGATACAGGTGAGCACATCGGCCAGCGGCCGCCGGTCGGGATGGTGATAGAGCACGTCGTTGACGGCGATCAGCGGCACTTGCACCTCGCGCGCGATGGTTTTTATGCGCGCCAGCCTGGCGCGGTCGTGCCCGCGATAGAGCATGGAAGCAGCAAGGTGAACACGATGCGGCGCAGCCTCGCGAAGGCGCGCCAGGAGCCGTGCGTGACCACCCATGACGATCATTTCCAGCCCGAAGGCATGAGAGAGCAGATCGTCGAGACGCAGAATGCATTCGCCTTTTTCGGCACGGAGATTTCCGAGCGTCAGCAGGCGGGTGAGCCTTCCCCAGCCGGCGCGATTGCGCGGATAGACCAGAATGTCGGGCGCATCGTCGGCAAACACGAGCCGTGCGCCCGGGTGATATCGCAGCGTCAGGTTCTGCTCGCGCTTCGCCAGATGCGCGCGCACCACGCCAGCAACTGAATTGCGATCGCACAGGCCCAGCCCGGCAAGGCCGATACTAGCCGCCTGCACCATCAATTCTTCCGGATGCGAGGCTCCACGCAGGAAGGAGAAGTTCGAGGCGGCGGAAAATTCGAGATAACGCATTACACGAAGAACCTCATGCAAACGTTCCGTGCAGGAACCAGGCCGGTGCACCGGCGCCGTGCGAGAGGTCGCGGTAGAGTCCGGCGCGGAACAGCCAGAATCGAAGTCCGCTTTTGTCCTCGACGCGGAAGTAATCGCGCGCAGGCCCGCCATGCTCGCTCCACCAGGCGCCTTCGATGCGTTCCGGTCCTTCGGCAGCAACCACCTCGTGCAGCGCGCGCCGCCACCGGAAGCGCAACGGCGGGCCATCCGGCACCTCCGCCACCGCTTCGATCGGCTCCGGCCGTGCCAGCAGCCGCAGCGGGCGCGGCGGCAGGTCAACCTCGCTGCGATAACGGCGGAATGTGCTCCAACCGGTATCGCCATTGACGGCCTGCGCCGGCATGGCGGTCTCGGCCAGTTCCGGAATATGGCTGTCCTGCGCGACCAAACGGCGGACACGGCGCGGGCCCAGCCGTGCGCTCAGCCGGTCGATCAACCGGCAGAGTTCGGCCGCATCTTCCCCGCCGGCGATGCCGATCTGCTCGGGTGGGCGGGGCTCGGCGACGAGCACAGATAGCCGCGCCATGTCGAAGCCGAAACCGGGATCGAGCGCGTCGGCGAGCGCGGCGAGCCGCTCGACGAATAATGCCCGGATTTCCTCCGGGTCGCGCAACGGCCGCGAGGTGCCGGCGGCGATGCGGCGCACCACCCCGTCGGTGCGGAACAGGCTCAATTCGATGCGCCGGGCACCATCACCGCCGTGCTCCAGCGCGGATTGCAGCCGGCGCGCCAGCCGCACGGTGATCGCGAGCACGTCCTCCTCGCGGCCAATCGGTTCGGGAAAACGCTGTTCGGCGACATAGGGTGCAACCGGCAGGCGCGGCGTCAGCGGCTCATGTTCGTGGCCAAGGGCACGATCGAGCTGCCGCAGCAGGTCAGGCCCGAAGCGTGCAGTCAGCGGCGCACGTGGCAGATCGACGATATCGCCGATGCGCTTCAAGCCGACGCGGGCGAGGCTCGCGACCGTCGCCGGCGGAAGCCGCAGCGCGGAGAGCGGCAATGGCGTGAGAACGCTGCGTTCCTCGCCGCAGGCATAGCTTGCCGGTTCGCCATAACGCGCGGCAGCCCAGGCAGCGCCGATAGTGCCGGCAATGGCGAGCGAATAGGCGAAGCCGGATTTTTCCAGGCGACCGCTGAGATCGGCGATTAGTTCACGCTCGCCGCCGTAAAGATGTGCGCAGCCGCTGATGTCGAGCAGCAGGCCATCGGGCATATCGCAGGCAACCAATGGTGTGTAGCGCAAGCACCAGTCGGCAATGGAGTCGAGCAGGGCTGTATCGGCCTCGGCATCTTCGGTGATAACATCGATACTTGGATGCATGGCGCGTGCCTGCGCCAGAGCAAGACCGGACGTGAGGCCGAGCCGTCTTGCCGCGTCATCCGCGGCCGTAAGAACTTCGACATTACCGCGTTTGCCGGTGACGACCAGCGGCGCGGATGTTTCATACTTACGCGACCTGACGATGCGGTCGGTCGAGAGCCGGCGCAGCCAAAGGCTGAGCATGCGTTGCGAGGATGAATTGTCCATCGCCGTCACTCCATTCGAGAATCCACATTCCGGTCGGGCCGCGGCGGTTGCGAACAAGCTGCGCGGCAACGCGTGATATGCCGGGAACGATTGAAGGCGCGGCGCCGACGAGCCAGCGCGTGGTAGCGGTCGAAGCATCGCCTGGAGGTTCTGTCCGCAGCAGCAGAGCCAGCGTGCCGCTCTCCGCTGCCGCGAGTGAGAGCCGCCGTACCGCGACGCCGTCGATTGCGCCGACGCGGATTTCGCCGATCACCGCGGTGGTCGCGCCGCAGCGTAACGCTTCTTCCATCGCCCACAGCAAATCGCGGCGATGCGTGGCGGACACCATCACCAGCTGCTCCGGAACGAGGCCAAAAGCATCGAGGCCGGCGCCGTGCGGCACGCCACTTTCGGCGAACGCCATATCCTCTGAAACCCAGAGCAAACGAGGCGAGGAAGCGGCACGCTTCGCCGCCGCCAGAGCAAACCCGGCTGCTGCGGGAAGATGCGCCTCGCCAGTCGCTGCGATTTCGTGGAGCGCGCTGCGGACGAGACCGCCGCCGAGCATCGTATCGATGGCGGGAATGCCGAAAGGCAGAGTGCCGGGGCGGCCCTCGATCCCCGGTGTCTTTTGCAAGGCCTGCAAGCGTTGGCGGAGCTGGTCGACGATCATCCCTAAGCCTTTGAAGACACGGATACATTCGGACCAGTATGCTGGCCTGTCTGGCTTTTATGTTCTTGGTTTGTTCTAGTGTCCTCCAGCGATCAGAAGAGGTCAAGCCGCAAGGGAGAGGGTATCGCGAGGGTCGACGAACCCCAGGTCTAGAGGCCGTTCAGCTGCTGCGACCGAGATGCCTGCGTCCCCGCGCGGTCAGCACGATCCGCGATTCCTTCATACTGCTGCCGTTCTCGAACTGGACCAATCCATCGGAGATGGCGTCCTCCCAGATCGACAGATGCGGGCAACTGCGGCGCCATGCATCGGCTTCGGCATAGCTGCGCGGCGCCTCCGCCACCCAGGCGAGAAACTGTTGCGTCAATGCGTGCGCGGCATCCGACATGACCCGAATATATAACTCGCACCGTAAAAAGTCAGGCCTGCCGCTCGAACGTCCTAATCTCGATTTCTGATTCAAGTGTCCGATGCACCGGACACTTGTCCGCGATTTCCAGCAACCGCTTACGTTGCTCGACGTCCAGCGGGCCTTCCATTGTAATGTTGCGATCGATGCGGTCGACCATGCCCTCTTTGGTCTCACAGTTGAGACAGTCCTCCGCATGGATCCGGTTGTGCACGAGCCGCACCGAGACGCGCTCGAGCGGCAGTTTCTTGTGATCGGCGTAAAGCCGCAATGTCATCGACGTGCACGCGCCGAGCGCGGCCAGAAGGAGATCGTAAGGTCCGGGTCCCGAATCAAGTCCGCCCACCTTGACCGGTTCATCGGCAAGAAAACGATGCGATCCGGTGAGAATTTCCTGCTGGAATTTGCCGCCGCCGGTCTCCCGCACGAGAACCGTGCCGGCTTCGATCTGCTCATCGCTGCGTTCAGCTGGCTGTTCGAAGTATCGTTCGGCCCAGGTTGCGATCACACTGGCTACATAGACTGCGTCGACCCTTTTGCTCAACAGATGATCGGCGCCCGCAAGCGATACGAAGCTCTTGGGATGTTTCGCAGATGTAAAGATTCGCGATGCGTTTTCGATTCCGACAACGTCGTCAGTCGGTGAATGAAACACCAGCAGCGCCTTGTGCAGTCTCGCAAGACTGTCCGTAATCTTCTGCTCGGCGACATCATCGAGAAATTCACGCTTGACGCGAAACGGTCTTCCCGCGAGTGAGACTTCGACTTCACCTTGGCTGCGGATCTGGTCGATGTGCTCCTTGAACAGTCCTGTAACATGAGCCGGTTCGTAGGGTGCAGCAATCGTCACCAGAGCACGCGCCTCGGGAATGCGATGCGCTGCCGCAAGCATGGCAGCGCCGCCGAGGCTGTGGCCGATCAGGATGGCAGGCGAACCGCGGGATTTCCGTAGATAGTCGGCGGCAGCAACAAGGTCATCAACATTCGACGAAAAATGTGTATTGGCGAATTCTCCTTCGCTTGCGCCCAAGCCAGTAAAATCGAAGCGCAAAACGCCAATTCCGGACATCGCCAGTCGTTCGGAAATCCGTTTGGCCGCGAGATTGTCCTTTCCGCAAGTGAAACAGTGAGCGAACAGAGCGAAAGCATTTGGTTTTCCGAGCGGCAAATCTATCAGCGCCGCGAGCTTCTCTCCCTTGGAGTTGGCAAATTCCAGCTGCTCGGTACGCATTCTGTTTCTCCCGCCGTTAATCCGTCGCGGCGATATGTTTGCGTCTCACCCGGCGGACAATCCACCAGATTGCAAGAACGCAGGCCGGCACGAACAGCGCGGTGGCGAGGGAAACGTTGACCGGCGCTCCTTCATCATGTGCGCCTTTGACGAGATACACGAACAACCCGACGACGTAGTAGCTGATCGCCGCCACCGAGAGGCCTTCGACTGTCGCCTGGAGCCGTAGCTGCAGCCGCGTGCGCTCATTCATCGAGCGCAACAGGTCGCGATTTTGCTGCTCGAGCTCCACATCGACCCGTGTGCGCAGCAGATTGGCGGCGCGCGCGAGCTTCTCGGACAAATTCGCCTGCCGCTCCTCGGTGGTGACACAGGTGCGCATCGCCGGCGCCATGCGCCGAGCCAGGAATGAAGACCACGTCGGCAAGCCCTCGACCTTGCGCTCACCAATGGTCTGCAGCCGCAAATGGACGATCTCGTTATATGCGCGGCTTGCGCCGAAACGGAACAGGCTGGCGGCCGCGCCAGCCTCGAGTTCAGAGGCGAGCGCAGTCAATTCGTCGAGCAGGCGGTGGTTTTCGATAAGTTTGTCGGCGCTGCGCATTTCCTCGGTCACTTCACCGAGTCGCCTTTCGATCCGGTTGATCGAAGGCAGCAAGCGCTGCGCCTCCGGCAGACCAAGCAGCGCCAGCGTCCTGTACGTCTCCAGTTCGATGATGCGCTGGACCACGGCTCCGGCGCGTTCGCTGCCAAGCCCGCGGTCGAGCACAAGGATGCGCACGAATCCCGCCGCATCGGGCTGGAAGTCGGTCGCAAACAAGGCAAGTCCGTCGGAATTTTCCGCGACCGCGAGGCTCGCGCGATCGAACAGCTTTGCGATCGGCAGCTTTTTCTTTTTGTCCGCAAGGAGGTGCAGGTCCAGCGCCACCAGCACTAGTCCCGGTTGTGGCAGGCTGGCCATGGGCGCGGCCAGCGATGCCCCATCGGGATGGAACGGGGTCGTGCTCGGCGACGGCACCTCCCAGGTATAGGTGGTGAATTCCGAATGCTGCTCCCAGCGGAGCAAGACGTCGCCGAAAACTACCCGATGCTGCTTGGCTGAGGGCTCCGGCGGCTCAAGATTGCGGCGGGCACAGAAATCAGCGAGTGCTGCGCGGTCGCGTTTGGCGGCATCGCCGGTGGTATCAAAGGCAAAATGCAGCACACGGCGCGGCGTTTCGATCGGCGTAAATGGGCGGGCGTGGATTTCTCCGAGAATGACTGCACGTAACGGATGCGGCTGCAGGCGCGCTCCGTTCTCTTTTCCAACAAATACCTCGGCCGGCATCACTCCACCCTACGCGCTACGCCCTTTGACAAGCATGCCGAACTTTAGGGCGGCTGCTCAAGTTTCGGGCAATTGACGTTTTCGAATCGTGCGTTGGCCCGGAATTGCGGCCATTTTGACGTGCAAAATGCCGCACAAATCAGCACCCCTCTGGCACGTGGCTTGCAAATCAGGCGGCAAATCGCCGGCCCGAACCGGTGAAGCAGGGGGTATGCCATGTCTACATTCGATAATCCCTTTGACCCGTCACGTTCATTGAACAGCAGCGGATGCTCTTGCGGCCGTCATATCAGCCAAGCTGACCATGAACGGGACACCGCGCAACTGCGATGTCTCCCGGTCGAAAGCGACGAAAAACGTTACGAGAATGTGGTCGCTTCAGCGGTGATGCGCGCGCTTTTCCCGAAGGACATCGGGCGTCGTGCCTTTCTGCAGTCGCTTGGCGCTTCCACGGCGTTCGCCGCGCTGTCGCAATTCTTTCCGCTGAGGACCGCGACGGAGGTCTTTGCGGGCGGCGGGGCCATCGAAAAGAAGGACCTCAAGGTCGGCTTCATCCCCATCACCTGCGGCACGCCGATCATCATGGCGCAGCCGATGGGCTTTTACGCCAAGCATGGCCTCAACGTCGAGGTGATCAAAACCGCGGGCTGGGCCGTCATTCGCGACAAGACGCTCAATAAAGAATACGACGCTGCGCACATGCTCTCGCCAATGCCGCTTGCGATTACGCTCGGTGCCGGCTCGCAGCCAATTCCCTACACCGCCCCGGCGATCGAAAACATCAACGGCCAGGCCATCACGCTCGCGATCAAGCACAAGGACAAGCGCGATCCGAAATCGTGGAAGGGCTTCAAGTTCGCGGTGCCGTTTGACTATTCAATGCACAACTATCTGCTGCGCTATTACCTTGCGGAACATGGGCTCGATCCCGATCAGGACGTGCAAATCCGTGCGGTGCCGCCGCCGGAAATGGTCGCCAACCTGCGCGCTGAAAATCTCGACGGCTATCTCGGCCCCGACCCGATGAACCAGCGTGCGGTTTATGACGGCGTCGGTTTTATTCATGTGCTGTCGAAAGAAATCTGGGAAGGGCATCCTTGCTGCGTATTCGCCGCATCCAAGGAGTTCGTTACCGGATCGCCGAACACATACGCGGCGCTGCTCAAGGCGATCATCGATGCCACCGCCTTCGCCACCAAGCCGGAGAACCGCAAGCAGATCGCTGAAGCGATCGCGCCGGCCAACTACCTCAACCAGCCGGTGACCGTGATCGAACAGGTGCTTACCGGCACCTTCGCCGACGGCCTCGGCACGGTGCAGCGCGTGCCAAATCGCGTCGACTTCGACCCGTTCCCCTGGCAGTCATTCGCGGTCTGGATCATGACGCAGATGAAGCGCTGGGGTCAGCTCAAGGGCGACGTCGACTACGCCAAGGTGGCGCAAGACGTCTATCTGGCAACCGACACCGCCAAGCTGATGAAGGAAGTCGGTCTCACTCCGCCGACGGCGACCTCAAAGATATTCGTCGTCATGGGCAAGACCTTCGATCCCGGCAAGCCCGAGGAATACATCAAGAGCTTCAAGATCAAGAAGGCGGTCTGATGAAGACGGCATCGCTGACCGGGCGCGCGGCCGTCGTTTCACTCGCGCTGTTGTTCAGTTTCCTCGTCGCATGGCACTTCGCCACGCGCGGCTCCGAAACCGCGCAGCGGATGGACCCAGAATACGCCAAGCTCATGGGCGCGACCGCGACGCAGGGAAAATCGGCGATGCCCGGCCCGGCCGACGTTGGCGCAAAATTGTGGGAGCACTTGCGCCGGCCGTTCTATGACAATGGTCCAAACGACAAGGGTGTCGGTATTCAGCTCGCTTTCTCGATCGCGCGCGTGCTGACCGGCTACCTGCTGGCAATTGCGGTTGCGGTGCCGGCCGGATTTCTCATCGGCATGTCGCCTTTGATGAGCAGGGCGCTCGATCCCTTCATCCAGGTGCTCAAGCCGATCTCGCCGCTCGCGTGGATGCCGCTTGCGCTATACACGATTAAGGACTCAAGCCTCTCGTCGATCTTCGTGATTTTCATCTGCTCGTTATGGCCGACGATGATCAACACGGCGTTCGGCGTTGCCTCGGTTCGCCGTGAATGGCTCAACGTCGCCAAGACACTGGAAGTCGGCACATTCCGTCGGGCATTCACGATCATTCTGCCCGCTGCAGCCCCTACAATCCTCACCGGCATGCGTATCTCCATCGGTATTGCGTGGCTGGTGATCGTTGCCGCCGAGATGCTCGTCGGCGGTACCGGCATCGGCTACTTCGTCTGGAACGAATGGAACAACTTGTCGATCACGAATGTCATCACCGCGATCCTGGTGATCGGCCTCGTCGGCATGCTGCTTGATCTTGTCCTGGCCAAGCTCACTCGTCTGGTCACGTTTCCGGAGTGAATATGTCCGATCATTTCATTTCGATCGAAGGCATCGCGCGGTGGTTTCCGGCGCCCGGGGCCGGTATCACCACCGTATTCAAGGATCTTTGGCTGTCGATGCGTCGGGGTGAATTTGTCTGCGTGATTGGTCACTCGGGCTGCGGCAAGACCACCGTGTTGAACATTCTCGCGGGGCTGGACGCGCCTTCAAACGGTGCGGTGATAGTGGACGGCCAGGCAATTGAAGGGCCAAGCCTTGATCGCGCAGTGATCTTTCAGAGCCACGCGCTGTTGCCGTGGCGGACGGTCCTCGGCAACGTGACCTATGCCGTGTCTTCGAAATGGCGTGAATGGGCCACTGCAAAGGTGACCGCGCATGCGCAAAACTTCATCGATCTGGTCGGGCTCTCGGGCGCTGAGCATAAGCGTCCCTCGGAGCTTTCCGGCGGAATGAAGCAACGCGTGGGCATCGCGCGTGCCCTTTCGATCGAACCGAAGATCATGTTGATGGATGAGCCGTTTTCCGCGCTCGACGCGCTTACGCGCGGGACCCTTCAGGACGAAGTACGCCGGATCTGCCAGGAAACCGGTCAGACCGTTTTTATGATCACTCACGACGTCGACGAAGCAATCTACCTCGCCGACAAGATCGTGCTGATGACCAACGGTCCGGACGCAGTTCTCGCTGAGATCGTGGAGAACCCCTTGCCGCGCGATCGGGCGCGCAATGACGTTCACAAGCACCCGCTCTATTATGCGACGCGCAACCACATTATCGATTTCTTGGTGAGCCGCAGCCGCACGTTTATTGAAGACGCGGGTGGCGATTACGATCCTCGGCATGTGGCGATCGTGCGACCCGGGCTTCCGGAGCCGAGTATCGCTTCGGCCCAGCAACCAACGGCGAAGCCGCGTGGTCAACATGCGGTGGCAAGCTAGACATCTCCAAGGAGGGTAAAGTCATGAATCGTGCCGATCTCACGGAAAAGCTTCTCGACATCAAGCGCGAGAAAGGCTGGACGTGGAAGTACATCTGCGAACAGATCGGCGGTATGTCGCCGGTCATGGTGACCGGCGGCGTGCTCGGTCAGCATAAAATGACCAAGCCGATGGCATCCGCGGCTGCCAAGTTGTTTGGCCTCACAAAAAGCGAGGAAGCACTGCTCAATGAGGTGCCGATGCGTGGCACTGCGACGCCGATGCCGCCGACCGACCCGTTGATCTATCGGTTTTACGAACTGGTGATGGTGAATGGGCCAGCCTGGAAAGCATTGATTGAGGAAGAGTTCGGTGACGGCATCATGTCGGCAATCGATTTCGACATGACGATCGAACGTCAGCCGGATCCGAAAGGTGATCGTGTCAGGATCGGCATGACCGGCAAATTCCTGCCGTTCAAATATTACGGCGCCCCCGGCAATGCTCTCGCCTACGGGCTAAAGGAGGCATGAGCGTCAGCGCTTGCGCGCGCGCGCAGATTTCTTCCTGTCTTCGCCGCCGACGAGCACCTGCGGTCCGACGTCGCTGACCCGCGTCGTCCCGGTCAGCGCCATGGCGACACTGAGCTCCTTCTGCAGGATGTCGATCGCTTTTGCGACTCCGGGCTTGCCGCCGGCCCCGAGGCCATAGATGTAAGCCCGGCCGATCAGGCACGCGCGCGCGCCAAGCGCCAGAGCGCGCAGCATGTCGGATCCTGTGCGGATACCGCCGTCGAACAGCACTTCGGTGTCCGATCCGACCGCCTGTGCGATCGGCGGAAGCGCCGAGATTGACGACGGTGCGCCATCAAGCTGGCGGCCGCCATGGTTGGAAACGACGACCGCATCGGCACCGAGCTTCACCGCGGTCTTGGCGTCCTCGACGTCTAGAATGCCCTTGATGATGAGCTTTCCGGGCCAGACCTTCTTTATCCAGTCGACGTCTTTCCAGTTCAGCGCGGGATCGAACTGCTGGTTGGTCCACTGTGCGAGCGACGTTACATCATCCATGCCCTTCACGTGGCCGGCAAGATTGCCGAAGGTCTTGCTCTTGCCCCTGAGGATGCTGAAGACCCACTCAGGCTTTGTCGCAATGTCGATGATGTTCTTGAGCCGGATTTGCGGCGGCACCGTCATGCCGTTGCGGATGTCGCGGTGGCGCTGGCCGAGAACCTGCAGGTCTACGGTCAGAACCAAAGCATTGCATCCAGCTTTGGCGGCGCGTGACAGAATGTCCTTGGAGAAACCGCGGTCGCGAATGACGTAGAGTTGAAACCAGAATGGCTTCGTCGTCGCTTCAGCCACCTGCTCGATCGAATTGATCGACATCGTGGACAAGATGAAAGGAATCTCCGCCTCTTCCGCTGCCTGCGCGGACAGGATTTCGCCATCGCCGTGTTGCATGCCGCACAGGCCGATCGGGGCCAGCGCGAATGGCGCGCTCACTTTCTGGCCGATGATCGTGGTGGCAAGGCTGCGCTCGGAGACGTCGACCATCACGCGCTGGCGTAGTTTGATCGGTTCCAGTTCGGCGCGGTTCGCCCGAAGCGTCTCCTCGTTGTAGGAGCCGCCATCGGCGTATTCAAAAAAAGCTTTCGGAACTTTGCGCCGTGCAAGCGCACGGAGATCCTCAATGCAGGCGATATTCTTCATGCGAGTGCTTCTTTTTGGGGGTTTGCCCGCGGTACCAGTGAGGTAGCACAGCGATGCCCCGGCGCGAAATAGCTGGTTTTCAAGGCTCGCCAGCGCAAAAACGGTTAACCGCGCGCGGTAACGATCCCCACAATTTTTGAAGCAAATTCACGGTGTTGACATTAATATGCCGGCGCTGGAGAAACTTCGGCCGCACGTCGATCCGGCTCAACAGCGGCAATCAAACTCCAGCCTGGCTGTCGGGGGTAAGTTGTATGAGTCGTCGCTATTTCGGCACCGACGGAATTCGTGGTCGGGCCAATCGTGTGATTACGCCCGAACTCGCGCTAAAGGTCGGGCAGGCCGCTGGCCTGATTTTCAAGAATGGCGACCACCGGCACCGCGTGCTGATCGGCAAGGATACCCGGCTGTCCGGCTACATGATCGAGACCGCCTTGGTCGCGGGCTTTACCTCGGTCGGCATGGACGTGCTGCTGACCGGTCCGATCCCGACGCCGGCAGTCGGCATGCTGACGCGCTCGATGCGCGCCGACCTGGGCGTCATGATTTCAGCCTCGCACAACCCCTTTGACGACAACGGGATCAAGCTATTCGGGCCGGACGGCTACAAGCTCAGCGATGAGACGGAACAGAAGATCGAAGAATTGGTCGACTCCGATCTTGGCAAGCAGCTTGCCAAGAGCGGCGATCTCGGGCGTGCCAAGCGCATCGACGGCGTGCAGGATCGCTACATCGAATTCGCCAAGCTGACGTTGCCCAGGGCGGTGTCATTCGAAGGACTGCGTGTGGTCATCGATTGCGCCAACGGTGCCGCCTATCGCGTGGCGCCCGGCGCACTGTGGGAAATGGGCGCGGACGTCATCCCGATCGGTGTCGATCCAGACGGCTTCAATATCAATAAAGATTGCGGATCAACTGATTTGCGCGCGCTTAGCGCAAAGGTTCGCGAGATGCGCGCCGATATCGGTATTGCGCTTGATGGCGATGCCGACCGAGTCATGATCGTCGACGAGCGCGGACATGTTGTTGACGGCGATCAGCTGCTCGCGGTCATCGCGGAAAGCTGGAAGCAAGACAACCGGCTGCAGCGTCCTGGCGTTGTCGCGACTGTGATGTCCAATCTCGGTCTTGAGCGTTATCTCGGCAGTCTTGGGATTGAGCTGGTGCGCACGCCGGTCGGTGACCGTTACGTGCTCGAGCACATGCGGGCGCACGGATTCAACATTGGCGGCGAACCATCAGGGCACATCATTCTTTCCGATTACACGACGACGGGCGATGGATTTATCGCTGCCTTGCAGGTGCTTGCCGTGATCAAGCGGCTGAGCAAGCCGGTGTCTGAGGTGTGTCACCGCTTCGAGCCGTTGCCGCAGGTGCTGAAGAATGTGCGGTACCAGACAGGCAAGCCACTCGAAAATGCGAAGGTGCGCTCGGCGATCGCGAGCGCGGAACGCAAGCTGGGCGGGGGCGGCCGCCTGATCGTACGGCCGTCAGGCACCGAGCCTGTCATCCGCGTGATGGGCGAGGGCGACGACAGGACACTGGTCGAATCGGTAGTCGACGATGTCGTCGAAGCGCTGAGTCAGGCTGCGGCCTGATTGCCGCAATCGTTGACGAACGTCCGACGTAAACAATTTCCTAATCGCGATTTTCGCCTGTTCACCGCATTTGGCTCGGGGCGCGAGGCCATGTGTTAACGGTCGTGGTTAAGAATTAAGGTTAAGCGGCAATTAAGGATTTGGTGCGATCGTACTTTTCAACGGTAGCCGGGCGGCTGCGTCAGTTGTGAGGGACGATTATGATTGTCGCGCGTATTCGAGTGTGTGCCCTGTGCGCGCTACTCGCGATATTGCTGACCGAGCGTGCGGGAGCAGCGGACTGGCCGTTACGCGGCTCGGTGGCGCCTCCAACATACGTCCGGTGGGACGGGGCGCAGGCCGGTGTCGAAGTCGGCTGGGGAAATTTCAGAAGCGATTTTGCCAATAGCGCCAGCTCGCTCGTCGCCTTCATCTTGCGGAATACGACCGCGGAAGCCGAATTCGCGCCGTCGACCTGGACAACGCTGCCATCGAACACCACAAACGGCCCCGTGTTCGGCGGCTATATCGGTTACAACATGCAATGGGATCAACTCGTCCTCGGAGTCGATCTCGGATACAAATACGCAAACATTGCGACCGGTGCGAACGATTCAATCGCGCGGCAGTTCACAACGTCAAGCGGGTTCCAGGAGACAGTGAGCATCGACGCACGGACCCAGATGAAGCTGGTGGACTATGCGACCTTGCGCGGGCGCGCCGGTTATGCCTGGGGCCAATTCCTGCCCTATGCGTTCGTGGGCATTGCCGCGGGTCGCTTCAATTACGGGACGACTGTTACGGTGCACCATACCGGCACACCGATTCCACCTGCGCCAGGCGCGCCTTTCGATGTCACCCAATCGGCCAGCAGTGGCAAAACCAATAACGTTGTCGGCGGTGTCGCCGCCGGCCTTGGCATGGACTGGCTTGTCACACCCGGGATGTTCTTGCGCGCCGAATGGGAATACGTAGCGTTCGCACCGGTGAATGGAAGCCGCTCCAACATCAATACCGGAAAAATCGGCGGTGGCGCGCGTTTCTAGCGGCCTAACCCCCGTATCTTCGGCTCCGAACTTCGTTAAAAACGACGCGAGTTGACCGCGGCGAGCAAGTCGCCTATCTCCGCCAGTGGGACACCCCTCCCCACCGAGGGGCGCCTATCTGGAAGGATAGATTCGATGACGGTGACCAAGCCCGGCGTACGGCCGGCAACCCCGCACTTCTCATCCGGCCCATGCGCCAAGCGCCCAGGCTGGAACCTTCAAAATCTCACCGACGCAGTTCTAGGGCGTTCGCACCGATCCAAAATCGGCAAGGCGAAGCTCAAACGCGCCATCGATCTCACGCGCGAGGTGCTGGAGGTGCCGGCGGAGTATCGCATTGGCATTGTGCCTGCGTCCGACACCGGCGCTGTCGAATTGGCATTGTGGTCGCTCTTGGGCGCACGGCCGGTAACAATGTTGGCCTGGGAATCGTTCGGTGAAGGTTGGGTCACCGATGTCGAGAAGCAGCTCAAGATAAAGGACGTCACCGTCGTCAGGGCGCCTTACGGCGAATTGCCCGACCTTGCCAAAATCGACTTTGCGACCGACGTTGTCTTCACCTGGAACGGCACGACCTCCGGCGTGCGGGTACCGAACGGGAACTGGATTGCCAGTGACCGCAAAGGCCTCACAATTTGCGACGCAACGTCAGCTGCATTCGCGCAGCGCCTCGACTGGCCGAAACTCGATGTTGCGACCTTTTCCTGGCAAAAGGCGCTCGGCGGCGAAGGCGCGCACGGGATGCTCATATTGTCGCCGCGCGCGGTCGAGCGGCTGGAAACGTACAAACCGGCTTGGCCTTTGCCGAAAATCTTCCGGCTCACCAAGGGCGGCAAAGTGAACGAAGGAATCTTCGCCGGCGAAACGATCAACACGCCGTCAATGCTGTGCGTCGAGGACTATCTGGACACGCTGCAATGGGCGAAATCGATGGGCGGGCTGTCCGCGACCATTGCTCGATCCGATGCCAACGCAAAAGTCCTGTCCGATTGGGTCGCGGCGACGCTTTGGATCGAGCACCTTGCGAAAGATGCCGCCTTCCGCTCGAACACGTCGGTTTGCCTCAAAGTTGCTGATGCAGCCGTGACGCGCCTGTCGGCCGACGATCAGGCAGCTTTTGCAAAGACTCTGGCCGGTCTCCTCGAAAAGGAAGGCGTCGCCTACGACATTGCTTACTACCGGGACGCCCCGCCGGGTTTGCGCATCTGGTGCGGGGCGACTGTCGAACGCCGCGACCTCGAGGCACTCACGCCTTGGCTCGAGTGGGCCTTTGCCGAGGCCAAATCCTCGCTGCCCAAAGCCGCGTGAGGCCTGTCATGCCAAAGGTTCTCATTTCGGATGCGCTGTCGCCTGCTGCCGTGCAGATTTTCAAGGATCGCGGAATCGAGGCCGATTTTCAGCCGGCGCTCGGTAAGGACAAGGAAAACCTCGCCGCTGCGGTCGGCAACTATGACGGGCTCGCCATCCGTTCCGCGACCAAGGTGACGTCGAAGGTTCTTGAACAGGCGAGGAATCTCAAGGTGATCGGACGCGCCGGCATTGGCGTGGACAATGTCGATATTCCTGCCGCGACCGCACGCGGCATCATCGTCATGAACACGCCGTTCGGCAATTCCATCACTACGGCCGAGCACGCCATATCGCTCATGCTGGCGCTAGCGCGGCAGATCCCCGAAGCGGATGCGTCCACGCGTGCAGGAAAATGGGAAAAGAACAAATTTATGGGCGTCGAAATTTTCGGCAAAACGCTTGGTGTAATTGGCTGCGGCAATATCGGTTCGATCGTCGCCGACAGGGCACTCGGCCTGAGGATGAAGGTCGTCGCCTTCGATCCGTTCCTGTCGAAGGAGCGCGCCGATGATCTCGGCGTGGAGAAAGTCGAGGTCGACGAGCTGTTCAGGCGCGCGGATTTCATCACCCTGCATACGCCCCTGACCGACAAGACGCGCAACATCGTCAGTGCGCAAGCACTTAAGATGATGAAGAAGGGCGTGCGCATCATCAATTGCGCGCGCGGCGGTCTCGTGGACGAAGCTGCGCTTTATAACGCGCTCAAAAGCGGGCAGGTAGCAGGGGCAGCGTTCGACGTCTTTGTCACCGAGCCCGCGACCGAAAACCCACTGTTCAATCTGCCGAATGTCGTATGTACGCCGCATCTCGGCGCGTCGACGAGCGAGGCGCAGGAGAATGTCGCCCTGCAGATCGCCGAGCAGATGTCCGACTACCTGCTGCGTGGGGCCATTACCAACGCGATCAACTTTCCGTCGATCAGTGCAGAGGAGGCGCCCAGGCTCAAGCCATTTATTGCGCTGGCCGAGAAACTTGGCTCTTTCGCGGGACAGCTTACCGAAACCGGCATCACCAAGATACAACTCGCCTACGAGGGCGCGGTTGCCCAGATGAACACCAAGGCGCTGACTTCTGCCGCGCTTGCCGGGCTCCTGCGCCCGATGCTCGGTGACGTCAATGTCGTGTCGGCGCCGGTGGTTGCCAAGGAACGTGGCATCGTGGTCGAAGAAGTGACACGCGAGATGCCGGAGGATTACGAAAGTCTCATCACTGTCACGGTGACGACCGAGCGGCAGACGAGGCACGTCTCGGGCACAGTCTTTGCTGATGGCCGCCCGCGTATCGTCAACATCAAAGGAATCCGGATGGATGCCGAGTTCGGGCCTTCGATGATCTACATTACCAATCTCGACAAGCCTGGGTTCATCGGCAAATTCTCCTCGACCCTCGGCGAGGCCGGCATCAATATCGCGACCTTTCATGTCGGACGCGATGCGCCTGGCGGCAACGCGGTGGCGCTGATCGAGATCGATGGCGACCTGCCCGAGGACGTGCTCGCAAAGGTGCGCGCGCTGCCGCAGGTGCAGCAGGCCAAGCCCCTGCATTTCTAGAAATCAGGCGTAAGATCAAGCTGTTGTTGCATTCAGCGGGTGTCGGATTTGCCGCGGACTTTGGCTTGCCTCCCACGGGGGCTTCCTTTATCCGAAGGTGGACCTGGCCGGTGGCACCCGGCTTCAAGTGTCCGGGCGCTGGTGCAGGGAAGGGATCCTGATGGCGAATGTTGTGGTTGTCGGATCCCAGTGGGGCGACGAAGGCAAAGGCAAGATCGTCGACTGGCTATCGGAGCAGGCTGATATCGTCGTCCGTTTTCAGGGTGGTCATAATGCCGGCCACACTCTGGTCATCGACGGCTCAACTTATAAACTCTCGTTGCTGCCATCCGGGGTCGTTCGAGAGGGCAAGCTATCGGTCATCGGCAATGGCGTCGTGATCGATCCGCAGGCCTTGATCGACGAAATTGCCCAACTCAAGAAGCAAGGCATCGTGGTGACGCCGGAAAGTTTGCGCATTGCCGAGAACGCCATTCTGATCCTGCCGCTGCATCGAGAACTCGAGGCGCTGCGCGAGGAAGATGGCGCTGCGACTCGCATCGGCACGACCAAACGGGGAATTGGTCCTGCCTATGAGGACAAAGTCGGTCGCCGCGCAATCCGCTTCATGGATCTCGCCGATCTTCCGGCGTTGCGTGGCAAGATCGATCGCCTGCTTGCCCACCATAATGCACTGCGACGCGGGCATGATCTCACCGAGATTGCCACGGGAACGGTGTACGACCATCTCGCCGGGATCGCGCCGAAGGTTTTGCCGTTTATGGACTCGGTCTGGTCGCTGCTCGACGGCAAGCGACGGGAAGGCAAGCGCATCTTGTTCGAAGGTGCGCAGGGCGCCCTGCTTGATATCGACCACGGCACATATCCGTATGTGACATCGTCGAACACGGTCGCAGCACAGGCTGCGACCGGCTCGGGACTTGGGCCGAACGCGATCGACTACGTGCTCGGTATATGTAAGGCCTACACGACACGTGTCGGCCTTGGTCCGTTTCCCACCGACCAGATGGACAATGCCGTCGGCAAAACGCTCGGCGAGCGAGGCCGTGAGTTCGGTACTGTGACCGGGCGGGCCCGCCGATGCGGCTGGTTCGATGCGGTGCTTGTGCGGCAGGCTGTGCTGACCTGCGGAATTGACGGCCTTGCGCTCACCAAGCTCGACATCCTCGATGGTTTCGACCAAATCAAGGTTTGCGTGCGCTATCGGCTGGATGGCCGTGAAATCGACTACCTTCCCGCCGGCGAGCAGGCGCAGGCGCGGGCGGAGCCAGTGTATGAAACGATCGATGGCTGGAAGGAACCGACGGCCCGGGCGCGCTCTTGGGCGCAGCTGCCGGCGCAGGCCATAAAATATGTGCGGCGCATTGAGGAGTTGGTCGGCTGTCCGGTAGCCTTGCTATCGACGAGCCCCGAGCGCGAGGACACCATCCTCATGAAGAATCCGTTTGAGCTATGATTGCTGAAAAAAGACACGAACCGAGGCCAAGCATGGCGGTCCTAGGGAGAGATCGCGGATCGGATGCCATCAAGCACCGGCGAATAAGGCGCAATGGCTGACTATTACCCTCTGATTTCCCGGGCCGTCAGCGGTCTGGACAGAAACTCGGGCGAGAACCGGCGCGCCCTGTATGACCGCGCGCGCGTGGCGCTTGTCAACCAGCTCCGTGGTGTCCAGCCGGCGCTTGAGGAATCCGAAATCACCCGCGAGCGTTTGGCGCTGGAGGAGTCGATTCGCAAGGTCGAGGCCGAGGCGGCAAAGCGTGCGCGTGCCGAGGCTTCCGAGCCTGAAGAGCCTTCGCTGCGCGATCGTGGCTTGCGCGATTTCCGCGAGACCGTCGCCGAGGCGGAGGGCCTTGGCAGTGCGTCGGCTGAAGCTAAACGTGCTGCCCACGCGACATATGACGCGATGCCCGGTGAGCATCCGCGCATCGAGCCGCGCATTGCGACAGAACATGCTCCGGTCACCGAGCCTGCGCTTGCCGATGAGGCGCCGCCGGCTGCGCCTCGCGCGGGGCCCGCCTACGATGATGACGGTGTCTACGCGCGTCCCGCGCGGTCTTACGTCGGGTTGATCAAGGTCGCTCTGATTTTGCTGGTGGTGGCGGGCATTGCCGGCGCCGTCTACTGGCAGCGCCACACAATCGGGACGATAGTGGCGCAATTCCGTTCAGAGCCTGCGCAAAGACCGAAAGATGCAAGCCAGCCGGCGGTTCGGCCGAAGATTGCCGACCGGATCGGCCAGTCGGGCACAACGTCACCTGATACAGCGAACGCACCCGCCGCGGCGGTGGCGCAGAAAGTAGTGCTGTATGACGAGGATCCCAGCGACCCCCAAGGCAGACGGTACGTCGGCTCGGCACTTTGGCGCACCGAAACCATATCGCCGGGGCCGGGTCTTGCTCCCGAACTGGCCATCCGGGCCGACATCGAGATTCCCGAGCGCAAGCTGCGCATGACGTGGTCGCTTCGACGCAACACCGACAAGGCGCTGCCCGCCAGCCATACGATCGAGATCATGTTCACGCTGCCGGCCGATTTTCCGGAGGGTGGCATCAATAACGTACCTGGCGTTCTGATGAAGCAGAACGAACAAGCGCGCGGCGTTCCGCTCGCCGGTCTCGCGGTCAAAGTCACCAACGGATATTTCCTGATCGGTCTTTCGGCAGTCGATGTCGACGTTCAGCGCAATATACAGCTGCTGAAGGAGCGGGACTGGTTCGACATCCCACTGGTCTACACCAGCGGCAAGCGTGCGATCCTCGCGTTGGAAAAGGGAACACCCGGCACTCGGGCCTTCGAGGAAGCCTTCCGCGCCTGGGGACAATAGATCGTTTATCCGTGGCAAAAAAAATGGCCGGGCAAGCCCGGCCATTTGCATTCGGTGACAACTATTAGTGCGCCGTGACCGCTGGCGTTTCAGCCGGCGTCTCCATTGCGGCAACGCGGCTCTTCACCGCCTTCTGCACCTTCTCAAAAGCGCGGACCTCGATCTGGCGCACACGTTCGCGCGAGACATTGAATTCGGCGGCAAGCTCCTCGAGCGTGATCGGATCATCGGCAAGCCGCCGCGCCTCGAAAATGCGCCGCTCGCGCTCGTTGAGCACATCGAGCGCGGACACAAGCGCCTTGTGGCGATTATCGCTTTCCTCACTCTCGGCCAGGGTGCGTTCCTGACTTGGCGCGTCGTCGACCAGCCAATCCTGCCATTCGCCGCTTTCGCCGTCGTCGCGAATCGGCGCATTAAGCGACGCATCACCGCCAAGGCGGCGGTTCATATCGATGACGTCCTGCTCGGTGACCCCAAGCCGCTTGGCGATGAGCTGGACCTGATCGGGCCGCATATCGCCTTCCTCAAGCGCGGAAATCTTGCTCTTCGCCTTGCGCAGGTTGAAGAAGAGCTTTTTCTGGTTTGCGGTCGTGCCCATTTTCACCAGCGACCACGAGCGCAGGATGTATTCCTGGATCGACGCCTTAATCCACCACATCGCATAGGTGGCAAGGCGGAACCCCTTCTCGGGCTCGAAGCGCTTCACCGCCTGCATCAGGCCTACGTTGCCTTCCGAGATCACCTCGGAAATCGGCAGGCCATAGCCGCGATAGCCCATGGCGATCTTGGCGACCAGACGAAGATGGCTGGTGACGAGCTTATGGGCGGCTTCGCGATCGCCGTGCTCACGCCAGCTGCGCGCCAGCATGTATTCTTCCTGCGGTTCCAGCATAGGGAACCGTCGGATTTCATCGAGATAGTGTGAAAGGCCGGATTCGGCCTTGAGTGCCGGCAATGCGGCGGTGCGGGCCATGATAGCGCCCTCCTTACATGCCCCCGTTTGATCGGCAGGCGGGTTGTCGCCGACGCTCCCCGAGCCGACGGCGCACATTTGATGTTGCGACCGCGAAATCCCTCGATCGCAACTGCAGCATACCGGCTCGACCAGGCCAAAGAAAGGCTTGCGCCCGTCACGTCAGCGTGACGCCACAGCGTGTCACGCGGAGTTACCAAGCCTTTGATCAGGCTGGTCTATTTGCGCGGCTCGTGGCCCGGCTTCACGGGCTTTCCGTGCGCAGGGCATCTCGTAAACGACGCAAATCGCCCGGCAGTTCCGATTGGAACTCCAGGACTTTGCCGGTTTCGGGGTGTTCGATGGCGAGCAAATAGGCATGCAAAGCCTGCCTTTCAAGAGCCGCCAGAGCGTCGCGCGCCTTTGGAGCAAGCAAGCTCGCCTTGGTCCTGAACCCGGTGCCGTAGGTGGCGTCGCCCAGAATTGGATGCCCCAAATGGGCCAGGTGCACGCGGATCTGGTGGGTGCGTCCGGTTTCCAGGGTGCAGGCGAGCAGGCTGGCGACCGGGGTCTTGGCGCCGCGCGAAGTGAAACGTTCGAGCACCTGCCAATGAGTGACGGCTGCACGCCCGTCGGCGCGGACCGCCTGTTTGTCGCGCGCTTGCGGATGGCGGCCGAGGGCTGCGTCGATCGTGCCTTTCGGCTTTCCGGGCGCGCCCCAGACGAAGGCGAGATAGCCGCGCCGGAGCGGACCTTCGCCTTTTTCGGCGAATTGCTCGGCCAGCGCGCGGTGTGCCTTGTCGGTCTTCGCCACAACCATGAGGCCGGTCGTGTCCTTGTCGAGGCGGTGAACAATTCCGGGCCGCTTGACCCCGCCGATACCCGACAGGCTGTCGCCGCAATGGGCAATCAGCGCATTGACCAAGGTGCCGCTCGCGTGGCCGGCTGCCGGGTGGACGACCAGATCTTTCGGCTTGTCGATCACGATGATCGCATCGTCTTCGTAAACAATATTGAGTGGAATTTCTTCACCTTGCGGCACGGCGGGTTCGGGTGGGGGGAGCGTGACCTTCACGAAATCTCCCGATTTGACGGTGGCCGCCGGATCGCGGATCGTGCGTCCGGCGATCGTGACGTGGCCGGCGATAATCAAGGCCTTCAGGCGCGAACGCGACAACTGCGCGAGATGCGCAGCAAGCACGCGATCGAGCCTCAGGCCGGCTTCCTCGGCACTGATTGCGACAGTCTCGGATGCATCATCTCGCATGGTTCAGGCAATGTCTGGCGACGCCGAAAAACCTCTCGATCCGGAATCGGCGCGTGTCGTCGCCAAAGTGCGCCGGCTCATGCTGATTGCAATCATGACCACCTTCATTGCCGTTGCCGCCGTCATTGCGGTCATCGGCTACCGTGTTTTCCGGGGCGAGGAAAGGGCGCAGGCTTTACAATCCGTTTCCGCCATGCTGCCCGCCGGGACCAAGGTGCTGTCGAGCGCGATCGGAGAGGGGCGTCTGGTGCTTACCGTCGAGGTTAACGGCACAATCGAGCTGCTCAGTTTCGAGTTGAACACGCTTAAGCCACTTGGACGGGTTCGGCTGGCACAGTGAATTGCACGTCACAGCGCACGAATTTTCTCCAGGACGGGAAGCAGGTACGAGACAAATTTTTCAGAGTCCTCGCTCATCGGGAAATGGCCCAGTCCTTTCATGATTGTGGCGGGCGCGCCCGTGCGTTTGGCAATGTCGAGCATGGCCTCGGTTGTGCAGGAATAGTCATATTCGCCAGTCAGCAGGAACAGCGGGCAGCGTTTGACGTCGATCTGGTCGAGCTTGCCGCGGATGTCGCCATCTGGCGTTGTGTAGAAATAGAGGTCGCCCTTGAACACGCCTGGTCCGCTTTGCATGTAATGCCATAGCGTTTCCCAGCGTTCAGTTGCGGCCACAGTTGGCGCGATCAGGCCGGAGATCACGCCGGCGCAGACCATTCCGCCGTGCACGTCGGGTCGGTTGAGCCAGGACAGATCATAGTAAGGCTCTGCGTAGGGCGCCGACTCCAGTCCTATCAATGCGCGAAACCGGTCCGGATGCTGATGCGCGAGATGCAGCACAATGCGGCCGCCGATCGAGCAGCCCATGACAATGGGTCTCTCAAGCTCGAGAGCGTTAATGACGTCAAGGATCAGACGTACATAGTCGGGCGCAGTCAGCTGATATTCGCGATCCTGCCAGCCGGCGGGGGGCGAAGTCTTGCCATGCCAGGGCATGTCGAAGGTGATCACATGGAAATTGTTCGTGATGCGTTTGTCATTGAGCAAGCCGCGATACTGGCGGGTGTCGGCACCCGCGGTATGCATGCAGAGCAGAGGAATGCCCTGTCCGGCTTCCTCAACATACAGGCGATGCGGCCTTCCCAGCAGATCGCAGCGCAGATAGCGGCCGGTAATTGCGTCGTACTGTGGGCTCATCGTTTGCCCTCCCGTCGCGGGGCGGCGATGACGTCCTTGAAATAGAGCAGGTTGGCCATGAATGGGTGCAGGTCGCCTTCGACCTGCATGAGTTTCTGCTTCACCAGCGCGAAAATATCGGTGTAGCCGCGCGGCGGCACAGGTTGCCAGAACTTCTCCCAGACACTCCGCGAGGCTCGCAGGCAAAAACTGTAATTGGGCGTGACGAACGGGCCCTGCGCGACGTCGGTCACGCGACCTTGCCGCACACGCAGCAATGTGTGGGCGTCATCAATGGCAATCATGAAGGTGGTGTCGACGAAGCGGCCGCGATAGACGAGCGCGGCGTCGCTATTCACCAGGCCGGCGATCCTATCGATCATGCAATGTGCTCCCTGCGGATGGCGCAGCGTGGAATGACGCGGTAATCCCCGCAAGGACCTTTGCAGCACGCTTGCAGCGCAGGCAGATCAAGGCTATTTCGTGGGGTTCTGGCTCCCTTCGTCTAGCGGCCCAGGACGTCGCCCTCTCACGGCGAAAACAGGGGTTCGAGTCCCCTAGGGAGCGCCAGCAAAATCAAAGGTTTTTTCATAGAGCCAAATTGATGTGAAAGTTCTGTGAGGAATTATTTTGGTGAGGGCTCGCAGGGGGGCGCATGGCCAAGAAAACGCGCGGGGCGAAGCGTTCAACAACGCGCAAGCGTCCGACAAAGCGAGTCGCGGCGGCGAAAGGTGAAGCCGGAGGTGTCGGTACTGGCCTCGGCGCTGGAGCAGCGATAGCAGCGGCGACAGACAAGGCGGGGGCATTCAATCCGGCTTTGAACGCGACTGGCGGCAAAGCAGATGCGACTGTATTGGCGGCACGAAGACCATCAGCCAGTACTGCCATCCAATCGACGCAAGGCGCAGTTGAGCCACTAAAGGTCAGTATGGGCGCCATCAGCGGCGTAATGGCCGATGCCCGTCTCATGCCTCCGCGCCGACGGCGGCTGTATGCGTTCGCGATCAGGTTCGAACGGCAGAACTTTGAGAGCTTCGCGTGATGGTCTGCTCATGAGCTGTCTATAACACGATAACGTGCAAAAGGTCCGCGACGCTCTTTTCCCGCGCTCGGCCTCGAATGTTTTTGGTCCCCCGTCCGTAAGGATGTCCGCTTTTGACCCAAAGCGGACATGCATGGCACTCCAAGACTGAATTTAACCATAAGCTTCGTAATTCCTGACGACGGTACTAACTCACCGTTGGTCGCTATCGTCTATCTCCTAGTTATGGGCATCTTGGGGATCGCCTTCAAAGAAATGCACGCGTGTTTCCTCCGCTAGGAGGATGAAGTTGCATGAGAACGCTTCTGGTGGGCGTTTTGTCTGTAACCTTGATTGGCTGCGGCTGCCCTGTGGAACGGCACGCGGTGCTGGACGCTTGCACGTCAAAACCCTGTTTTTACAAAACCGCAGCAATACCAAAGCCAACGCCGTTTAAGCGCGACCGCATCACAGCAAAAGTGGTGTCCAAAAACGCAACGAAGACAACGGAAGCGGAGGCAAAAGTGGCGACGCCAACCCCTCCCCAACCAAGCGACGAGTCCGACCCTGTCTTAGAAAAAGCAAAGACAAAAGTCGCAAGTGAAATGGAGGACTCGGCATCTGTCGAATTTGAGGACTTGAATCGAGCCATCAGGAAAGATCCATTTGGGCAATCTATCGACACCATTTGCGGTCACGTTAGAGAAAAAATGGCATCAGGTGCGGCAACCGGAAAAAGAGCGTTTTTATATCTCGTCAAAGAAGACATAGCGTTCATTGACTACGGCTTTTCTGGTTCGGTTGCAGCGTACGCGTATCGCTTCGTGTGTACCAGTGGGCGTTGAAGGCGACAATGAATCTGCCTGAAAACTTTCCGAATGAAATGCTTGGCGAACAAGAACGCAATTTGACGGGCCTAGTGCCAAGCTCGGAAAGTGAAATTAATTCAGGCACACGCCGACGCGAACACATCGTCCCTCGTCCCCTGTCCACGATTCCCGGTGGTGTAACCTCAATTCAATTCTCTAAATCTTCGAAGAAAAAGGCGCTATTT
>Ga0081455_10000384_pt1 | contig 58399 bp, 51 predicted proteins | sample TabmetS3T2R1_FD_70207 | JGI IMG/M metagenome (GOLD analysis project Ga0081455, IMG submission 70207) | Tabebuia heterophylla rhizosphere microbial communities from the University of Puerto Rico - S3T2R1 | ecosystem: Host-associated > Plants > Roots > Rhizosphere ...
TGAGTAGTCGCTGCACCGCTCGCTGAAACCTCGATCTCGTCCGACACCAGCCACCCCACTCAAAGAGCGGCAATCATCCCGGCGAATGGAAGCCGGGCAAGGCGGCCGTCAGACCCCGCTTACGAATCGTGCGGGTATAGCAGCGCGAATGCGGCGACGAGGTCCTCGCGCTCCTGATGCACATGCACCAACCGGGCTGCGCGTAAGTCGGTCCGGGAGACCTCAATCGGCAGCAGCGCCATGCCGGCGCCCATGACGCAAGCCGTGTGTGCAGTACTCAGGCCCTCTGCAAGCAAGAAACTCTGCACATCGATCTTAACATTAGACTTCGCCGCCCAAAGCCTTGGGCCCTCTCGCCAGCGCTCCCAAACAATCCAGGGCACGGGCTCGCCGGCGAGCGCCAATTCTCGCACTTTCGGCGTGGCCAGCGGCCGCAAAGTCGCTGGGTGAATGATCTCAATCGGATGCTCAGCGCGCTCATCCGCCACAAGAAGCACGGCGGCGTCGATGTCGGGCGCAAACGCCTGCGGCGAGGGCGTGAGCCGCCGCTCAATGGCTTCGCCGAACGAAGCCTCAATCGCACTCCAGCGCTCAGCTACGAGCGGCGAGGCAAACAGAGGACATATGGCGAGCCGAAATGCGCGATAGCGTCCGAAGTCTGCAAGGCCATTTCGCACCGTGTCGAAAGCCGGCCCCAATAAGCTGCAAGCTTCGAGCCGGCGGCCGTCAATTCGAATTGTCGCCCACGCGATGAAACCAGGCGCACATCAAGCGACACCTCCAGTTTGCGAAGCTGGTGGCTCAGCGCTGAGACACTGACGCCGAGTTCCGCCGCCGCTGCGCCGTGGCTCCGCAACCGCGCGAGCGCATCAAACGCACGGAGCGCGTGCAATGGCGCCCGCGCCAGGGGATCGACGCGTCGCGGCGCATTCGCTTGCGACGTCATGTTACGCTCGCGCGCCCTTTCAAAATGGACCTTCACACTGCTTTTTCTTGCTTTAAATGGCCGACACGTTGGCAACGGCGTTCGTGAGCTGTAGTGCGGCTCAAACCACGGTTCGGTCCCCACGAAAGCGGGTTCCCGGCGCAGGCGGCGCATGCGCTGCCCCAGCGAAACACTGTGCAATCGACATCCACTCATGTGCGATAGGCCCGACGGCTCTAAGGGACGTGTCCAGAACATGGCGAGTTTGCGTTACTACTTGGCAGAACGCTTCCGCATCCCCGCTGATGCACTCCCTGTCGGATGGTTCGTTCCAGGTCCAAAGCACTCCTGACGGCGCCCACAACTTGAGGTGCGGCGCGCGCTCGGGAACCTGTCGACCGCGCACATTGTAACTCCACGCAAAAGTTGCAACGCCCAAATGGGCGATATTGCGGAGTCGATCGTGCGCAACGCGTTCAACGCCCAACAAATCCCAAACTTCCTGCCCGTGCGCCCAGGTCTCCATCTGCCGCGCGACAACTGACGAGCGTGCGCTCATCGATGGACCCACCCAATTCAGGCGACGCTTGGGATCAAGCCCCCGGAACAACGTCGCTACATCCTCGACTCCGTGCCACCACAATGCCAGCAGTGCTGCGCCGCGCAGGTCTCCAACCACGCCTTTCTCAAATGCGCGTAGCGACTCCGCCTTGGTCCTGCGCGCAATTAACGCCGTAAACGCAGGTTCGTCTCGCGCCGAGCAGGCCGCAGCGACGTTCCAAACATGCAGGTGCCGCAGGACATCGTTGATGGTCCAAGCTTTGAACTGCGTCGGTGCGTCGAACCATACCTCATCGGTCGCGGCCAGGATGTCCCGCAGCGTAGCGCTTTCCTCTAGGAGGTCTTTGGCTTCACCGATCATGACAGGGCGACGCAACAAGCCGAAGCCGCGCCGCGCAGCAGCCGAGGTAAGCGACCGCACCCGGCGCTCTTCGTGTTTTCTGTTGAACCCATCTCAACTCCCGATCAAGCGCGTTACTCAGCCGGCGGCTATTTGATGAGACAATGCGAGCAACGAACGGGCGTGGCGGACAACGGGCTCATCGACCATCATGCCTTCAAACTCGATCACGCCCTCGCCGCACGCAACGCCATCGTCGAACGCCGCGATAAGCCGCTCCGCACGGGCGATCTCCTCGGCTGAAGGAGAAAAGATCGCGTTGGCAAGCTCTACTTGCCGCGGCAGTAAGCAGATCTTGCCTGTGTAACCAAAATCCCGCCCGGTAGTCGCATCGGCGCTAAATCTCGCCTCATCACGCACTTCAACAACGGCTTGATCAATCGCAGGCACGCCCGCTGCGCGCGCAGCCAACACGCATTTGGCTCTCGCGTAGAGCACCTCATCGCCCTTCTCGGTTCTCCGCGCGCCCAATTGCGCTGCGAGGTCCTCAGCGCCGAAATATAGTGCGCTCACCCCGGGCGCGGCGGCGATAGACTGCGCCTCGAACACGCCGGCAATGGTCTCAATGCCAACGACCACAGAACGAACGCCGAGCGCTGATCGTACGCTGGCCACGTCTGCTGCGGCTCCAACCTTGGGCGCCACCACGCCATCGACGCCGGCGGCAAGCACCGCCTCGGCGTCGGCGGCGAAATCACGACCGGCCACGGCGTTCACGCGCACAAACACCTTCGCATGCCCACCCCGGCGTGCCTGTGTCACCGCTTCGGATAGCGATCGGCGCGCCTCCGGCCGGCGCGCAGCGGGAGTGCCATCTTCAAGGTCGAGCACGATTGCGTCAGCGCCCGCACGCGCGGCTTTGGCGCTAAGGTCAAGCCGATGCGCGGGCGTGAACAAAAAGCTGCGGATGAGCATGGTCTCAGCGGTCGCGCCAGAATTGATCCAATCGCGTGCGCGAGGCCACTAGATGCGCTCGAGAACGAGCGACGGCGCCATGCCCGCACCGGTGCACAACGTCACCAGACCGGTGGCGAGATCACGCCGCTCGAGCTCGTCGAGGACCGTACCGACAAGCATGGCCCCCGTGGCCCCAATCGGATGACCCAAAGCTATGGCGCCGCCATTGACGTTGACCTTCGCCGGATCGATGTCGAGGTCGCGCATGAATTTGATTGGCACGACTGCGAACGCTTCATTGATTTCAATGAGGTCTATGTCGCGTAGCGACATGCCGGCCAGCTCTAGCACCTTCCGCGCGGCCGGGCCTGGCGCATTGAGCATGAGCTCGGGGCTGTTGGCCGCCGTCGCCACCGCGCGGATGCGTGCGCGCGGCTTCAGGCCCTTTGTGCGCGCATAGTCTGGTGACGCAATCAAAACCGCGGCTGCGCCATCGACGACGCCCGATGAATTTCCAGCATGGTGAATGTGCTCGATGGCAAGCCCAGGATAAACCTGCTCGATCAGCTGTCGATAGCTGATCCCGGTTTCGTCCAGCGGCTTTTCGTAGAGATCAGCGAAAGAAGGCTTTAACTGCGCAAGGTCGCCGGCAGTGGTTTGAGGTCGCGGAAATTGTTCGCGGTCCAAGGCGAGCGTGCCGTCGTCGTGATAGACGGGCACGAGGCTGCGCGCGAAGCGCTCGTCTTCGATCGCCGCTTTTGCGCGACGCTGGCTCTCCAGCGCCAGCGCGTCCGCCTGCTCGCGCGTAATCCCTTCGAGCGTAGCGATGGCGTCAGCGCACACGCCCTGATGCGCCTGCGGATGCAGCGCTCGCAGATGCAGATTGCCGGAATCGAGGAAGGTTTTGCCGCCAAGGGTGCCGGCGTGCGACATGGATTCCACGCCGCCGGCGACGACCAAGTCCTGCATGCCGGACATCACGCCCATGCCTGCGAAATTAACGGCTGTCAGGCCTGAGCCGCAAAACCTGTCGAGCGTTACGCCCGGGGCTTCGACGTCCCAATCAGCGTCGAGCAGCCCCATACGCCCGATATTGCGCGCCTGCTTTCCACCTTGGGTGCTGCAGCCGACAATCACGTCGTCAACATTGCGCGTCTGCAAATCGTGACGCTGCTTCAAGGCCGCAAGAACCGTTGCGAGCAGCCGCTGGGGATGTATCTCCGAATATGCGCCCTTGCCAATTTTGCCGATCGCCCTCGGCGTTCGCACCGCGTCGATGATCCAGGCTTCGCTCATATAGTCCTCCAGATTCGTCGCTCGACAGAGGTCTCGCGTATGCACATCTTCTGCTTAGCCCTGTCCGGTCTTCGCCGCCCGAGCCCTTGCATACCGCGCCACGGCGGCGCGGTGCTCTTGCGTTGTGGATGAAAACACCATGCTGGTCGCCTCAGCATCGAGCACAGCGCTTAAGGGCGACGTTTCAGCCAGATTGAGGTTACGCTTGATAAGACCCAAAGCGATACTGGGGCGCTCGGCCAACTCACGCGCGTAGCGCGCCGCCAAGGCTGCCAATTCGCTTCGCGGCGCAACTTCGTTGACTAGCCCCAGGGCGGCCGCCTCGGCGCCGCTCAGCGTCGCGCCCCGGAAGTACAAGTCGCGCGCTCTCGCCGGACCGACCAATTGCACAAGAAAATAGCTTCCACCGAAATCGCCGGACAAGCCGAGCCCAGAAAATGCTGTGAGAAGTTTTGCTTCTTGCGCCGCTAGACGCAAATCGCACGCGAGCGCGAGCGCCAGGCCCGCACCGGCGGCGGCGCCGCCGATGACGGCAAGAGTCGGCTTGGGCATATCATGCAGCAGCCGACTGATTTCCATGCGCTCCCGCAACAGCACGGCGCGCCGCTCGGGTGTGACTTGGTGCTCACCCTCCGCGCGCGCAGCTATACCGCCGACATCTCCGCCTGCACAAAATGCGTCGCCTGCGCCGGTCAAGACGATGACGCGAGCGCTTTCGTCAACGGCCAAGCGTCGTAACGCGGCGAGTAGCGCGTCCATCAGCGTGTCAGTCAAGGCGTTGCGCGCCGCCGGGCGATTAAGGGTCAGGGTGACCACACCCTCCTCTTGAGTTTCGAGCAATTCGGGCTCGGTCATGTGGGAAGACCCAAAACGTTCTTTGCTAGAATATTGCGTTGCACTTCATTCGAGCCGCCATAGATCGTCGCTGGGCGGGCTTGCAGAAAGATGCTTGCGGGCGTCGCCTCGACGCCCTCGCCCGGCCGCTCGAAACACGCCGCCTCAGGACCGGCTATTTCGAGCAAATACTCCGTGATGCGCTGATAGAGTTCGGTTTGAAACACTTTCAGCACCGACACCTCCGGACCCAATGGCTCACCCCGGCGTACAATGCCCGCGTAACGCTCATAGAGGCAGCGCAGATCGGCAAGATCGAGCGCCAAACGGGTGTAGCGATCCTGAAAAACGGAATCGTCGATGACGCCGGACTTGGCGGCCGCGGCAAGCAATTTAGACAGTGCGGTTTGCGACTGCTTGGGCGATCCGACAAAGATGCGCTCAAAGCCTAACAGCGCTTTCGCGATCGTCCAGCCGGCGCCGGCTTCACCAAGGATGTTTTCTTTGGGTACTTTTACCTCGTCCAAGAAGACTTCACAGAATTCGTCATGCATATCGACGGTGAGAATGGGCCGTACGGTTACGCCTGGACTGGCCATTTCCAGCAACAGAAAGCTGATGCCTTCCTGGCGCCGCTCGGCGCGCGATGTACGCGCGAGCAGAAACATCCAGTTGGCGTCCGCAGCCAAGGTGGCCCATGTCTTCTGGCCATTGAGCACCCAATGATCGCCGGCGTCGCGCGCCTCGGTTTTGAGACTAGCCAAATCAGACCCCGCGCCGGGCTCGCTATACCCCTGACACCAGATATGCTCGCCGCTCATGATTCGCGGCAGAAAAAACTGTTTCTGCGCTTCGGACCCGAAGCGAATGAGCAAAGGGCCAAGCATGATGATGCCCATGTCGTTGAGCCGAGCGCACCCATAGGCGTCGAATTCCTCGGCCAGAATAAGTTGCTTGCTGACGCTGAGACCAGCGCCGCCGAATTCACGCGGCCATCCTGGCGCAAGCCAGCCCTTCTTCGCCAGAATTTGGTACCAAATTCTGTTCTGGTCGAAATGCAGACGCCGGGGCGGATGCCGCAATTCCGGCGGATACGCCTGCGCCAGCCAAGCGCGCACATCGTCGCGAAAAGTCTCATCAGACAGGTCGTTCTCATCCCGAGCAATTGGGCCGGCATGGTTCATGCTGCGTTTTCCGTGGCGCCGAACAATCCAGCGCTGGTTGCAAAATTACGGCGATGCGCGGCCGCCGATCCGGCGACGGCGCGAAGCGTCAATGCTTTGCGCACGAGCAGTCCCAGATCGTGCTCATCGGTGTAGCCGATCGCGCCGTGCAGCTGGATCGCCTCCCGCGTCACCAAAAGACTTGCCTCAACAGCGCGCAGATAGGCGCGCGAAACAGCGGCGCGCCGTTGCGAGTGGCTCTCACTGCCAGCGTCAACCGCGCGCGCCGCAGCATCGATACTGGCGTCAAGCAGCAAGCGCTGAGTAAACATGTCAGCCGCCCGATGTTGCAAAGCCTGAAAAGCACCAATTGGCTTGCCGAACTGACGCCGCTCGCGCAAATAATCGAGGGTCAGGCGTACACAGACGCCAATCACGCCGAGCAAGTAGGCCGAAGTGGCGAGTGATAACTCGTCGAGCGCTTCATCCATGTCGCCATTCAGCAGTTCTGCTGGCGCATCATTCATATGAAGCGTCGCGATATTGCCGCCATCCTGGCTTGCCGAGATGTCTGCTCGCACGCCGGGAGATGACGCCCGCAACAGCACGGCGCCCGAATCCGTTGAGACTACGAAGGCGTCCGCGCCGTCCGCCATATAAACAGCATGCTTGACGCCGCTAACGCGGCCTGCGGCATAGCGTGTTTTCGGTGCGTCGGGCTCGCCTGTTTCACGCCATGCTGGGATAAAAACGCCGGCCCCGCTGATGCACTGGTCGAGATCTTGCCCGCGCAACAATCGACTCATCGCAATCGCGCCAAGCGCGGGCTCTGGAGCGAGCCGCGCGCCGAACTCTTCGGCAAGGACACAGAATTCCGAAACACCGAGCCCCGCGCCACCGGCGTCTTCCGACAAGCGGAGCGCAAGCCAACCCTGCCCGCCTATCTGAGCGAGCATATTTCGGTCATAGCCAGGGTGCGAAAACCGTAGCTCGCGCGCGCGTCGCAGCGACCCGTCGGGGGCGACCATGGCCGCCGATTGCCGCAGCGCTGCGTGAAGTTCGGCGCTCACATTACCCCTTTCTTTAAGACCAAGCCCACACCCCGATCTTTTTCTAACATCTGCTTGTTTTTTTCAAGCCACCATGCTTTGCTTAACGGCGTCACTGAGTGATTCGGCGTCTCTTCCCCGCCGAATAAACTAACACATATTAGAAGGCAACGGAGCGCCGGCATGCAGAATCCGATGGAACTCACCGGCAAAACGATCATTGTCACCGGCGCTGGGCAGGGCATTGGCTCGGCCATCGCTGAATTGGTGCATGATCTGGGCGGCAATGTCGTCGCACTAGACCGCAACGCCGAGGGCGTCACAGCGTTCGCGGCAGCCAAGAGCGAGCGCGTGTTGGCTGTATCGGCCGACGTTTCCGACGCAGCCGCGTGCGAGAGGGCCCTGGCGGCGGCGCTCGAGCATTTTGGCGCCGTGCACGGATTGGTCAACAACGCCGGCATCACCCGCACGGCGATGATTGAGAAAATGACGCGTGAACAATGGCAAGCGGTGCTCGACGTCAATCTCTCCGGCGCGTTCTTCATGCTGCAGGCGGTCGGTAAGCACATGATTGCACGGGCCAAGGAGGGCGACGCCGCGCCTGGAGCGATCGTCAACATTTCCTCCGACGCGGGCCGGCGCGGCACTATGGGCCAAATTAATTACGGCGCCGCCAAAGCGGGCTTATTCGGCGTAACGATGAGCGCTGCGCGCGAGTGGGCCAGATACGGGGTGCGCGTCAATACAATCAATTTCGGCGTGGTCGACACGCCCATGACGGAAACGCTGCGCAGCGACAAATTCCGTGAGCAGTATCTGGCGCAAATTCCACTGGGCCGGATTTCGACACCTGCGGAGGTGGCGCAGCCGGTTGTGTTCCTGCTTTCGAACGCAGCGTCCTATATTACCGGGCAGCATCTTTCCGTGAACGGCGGCTTCGTGATTGGGCTGTGAGGCGCCGCGATGATGGATAAAACGAAAATCGGCTTCATGCTGCCGGCTGCGCAGGCGCGTGTCGAAGCGGGGCAATTAAAGCTCTTCTCCAAGGCGACCGGGCAGACAGATCCGGTCTACTTGAACAGCGAGGCCGCACAAGCCGCCGGATATCGCGACATCCTGGCGCCGCCCACGTTCGTAACCTGCCTCTATATGCTCGGGCGCGGCGATCCCGCCCCGGCCTATAAGGCCCTCGGCGTGCGCATGGAGCGGGTTCTCCATGCCGAGCAACGCTTTGAACTCCATGAGCCAATCTGCGCCGGCGACGATATCAGCTTCGAGACGAAAGTCGCCGACATCTTCAGTAAGAAGGACGGCGCGCTCGAATTCCTTGTGCAAGAATCCAAAGCGCTCAACCAATTCGGCCGCCACGCCGCGACGGCGCTGCAAACCATCGTGGTGCGGAACTGATGTGATGGGCAAGACTCTGGATGCATACGCCGTCGGCGACCAAGTGCCGCCGCTCAAGCTGCCGGCGCTGACGCGGCACACGCTAGCGCTCTATTGTGGCGGCTCGGGCGATCACAACCCGATCCATACCGATATTGATTACGCACGCAAAAGCGGTCTGGAAGACGTCATCGGACACGGCATGCTGACCATGGCCTATGTGGCGCGGATGGTAACCGACTTCGCGGGTCCAGCGGCGGTTCGCAACCTCAATGTGCGCTTCGTTGGCATGGCCAAGATCGGTGACGAGATTGTCTGCAAAGGTCGTCTGGAAGAACGCACGATCGGCGAGAACGAGGTGACCCTCACACTGTCGGTGACGGCGAGCGTCGGCGAACGCCAATTGGTAGCGGGCGAAGCGCTGGTCGCTATCGGTGTGGAGCCGGCGGCATGAGCGGTGTTCTGCGCGGATTGAAAGTCGTCGATTTTGGCCGCTACATCGCTGGTCCCTATTGCGCCGCCTTGCTGGGCGATCTCGGCGCCGATGTCATTCGCGTGGAGAAGCGCGAAGGGCGCGACGATCGGACCCTGGTGTCGCTATCCTCAAACAGCGAGGGAGAACCGCTCGAGGGAGCGATCTACCTACAATGCAATCGAAACAAGCGCAGCCTGACGCTCGACCCGATGACGCCGCAGGGCCGCGATATTGTCGAACGGCTCGTGGCGCGCGCCGACGTGGTGGTCGCGAATCTGCCGGCAGAGGCGCTCGCCGCCATGGGCCTCGATTGGGAGAATATCTCTCGCATCAATCCGCGCGCCATCGGCGCGTTGGTCAGCGCGTTCGGGCTGACTGGCCCCTATGCCCATCGTGTCGGCTTCGACGGGGTGGCGCAGGCGATGACCGGCGCCGTCTATATGGGCGGCACGGAAGCGCAACCAGTTAAGAGCGCCGCAGCCTATGTCGATTTCGGCACAGCTTCATTGCTTGCGTTAGGCGTGTTGGCCGCATTGCGCGCGCGCGACGAAACCGGAAAAGGCCAATTGGTCGAAGCCAGCTTATTGCGCACCGCCTTGACTATCTTCAGTCCCACCTTAATCGAGGAAGCCTGTGCCGAGATCGGCCGCCGCCCCACGCTCAACCGCAGCCAGAACGCTGCGCCCTCGGACGTGTTCCGCACAAAGGACGGATGGATCAGCGTCGCCGTCAATGGCGAGCCGCTGTTCCGACGCGCGGCCCGAACCGTGGGCGCTGTGGAATGGCTGAAGGATTCCCGTTTGCAAAGCGACAAGGCGCGCGGCGATTGGGGCGAAATGATCAGCGAGCACATGCAAGCATGGTGTGCAGAGCGCACCAGCGCCGAAGCCACCGCCGCGCTCGAAGGCGCCCGGATTCCGGTGGGACCGGTGAACACGCCGCGTCAAGCGCTAGATGATCCGCATATTCGTCAGATGGGTTTCTTGAAGGAGATCGCGTTTCCGGGCCTGGACAAGGCCATGGTGGCGGAAACGCCGGTGACGCTGCATGACCACCCTGGCCAGGTGCGGTTTCGCCCCCCAACTTTAGGCGAGCACAGCAACGAAATCCTACGCGAATTAGGTTTCGAAGATCGGGACATTGACGACTTCGCCTCGCGCGGGATCATTTAGGCGGCGCGGCTATCGCGACTGCAACAAGCGCACGATCTCTTCGCGCGTAAATCCCCAGCGCGACAATATCGCGTCATTATCGGCGGCCTGAGGCGCACCCGGCATTGCCGCTATTGTTCTGCTGAATCGCGGCGCCGGCGCTGGCTGCACGACGCCGTCGACGTCGACAAACACGGACCTGGCCGCATTGTGCGGATGCAGCGGCGCCTCGCCCAAACTCAGCACGGGAGCGTAGCAGGCGTCGCTTCCGGCGAACAGCTGATCAAGCTCGTCGCGCGTGCGCGCCTTGATCCGTTCAGCCAACTTGGCGCGCAAACGCGGCCACGCGCGCGGATCGTTTTGCGGCGCGAAATCCTGCGCATCGAGTTCAAGCTTCTCGATCATTTCGGCATAGAATTGCGGCTCGATCGCGCCCATCGCCACCCATTTGCCATCGGCGGTTTCATAGACGCTGTAAAAATGCGCACCGCCATCCAGCAGGTTGATCCCGCGCGCATCGCGCCATTCGCTGGCGTGAAAACGCCCGTAAGCCGGGCCCATTAAGACAGCAGCGCCGTCGAGCATGGCGGCGTCCACCACTTGACCCTGCCCGGAGCGACGCGCCTCCAGCAGCGCGCTTACCACACCGAACGCCAGGAACATCGCGCCGCCGCCATAATCGCCGACGAGATTGAGCGGCACAATCGGCGGCCCGCCGGCGGGACCTATTGCATGCAGCGCCCCAGTCAATGCGATATAATTGATGTCGTGACCGGCTGCGTGCGCCAAAGGGCCAGATTGGCCCCACCCGGTCATACGACCATACACCAAACTCGGCCGACGAGCGAGACAGACCTCCGGCCCGAGCCCCAACCTTTCCATTACACCGGGACGATACCCCTCAATCAACGCATCCGCCTGCTCCACCAAACGCAAAGCTGCCTCAACACCGCTCGGCGTCTTCAGATCGAGCGCCACCGACGGTCGCCCCCGATAGGCGATTTGGCTTGGCTCGGGCGGCGGCGCGCCGGGGCGATCAACGCGCACGACATCGGCGCCGAGATCGGCGAGCAACATCGCTGCGAAGGGCCCGGGGCCGATGCCGCTGAACTCAACGATACGTATTGACTGCAAGGGTCCGATCTCGCCCTCCTCTCTCTCTATTGGTTACCAAGCTTGTTGCCAGCCGCTGGTGTCGATATCAAATGGTTTCTAACCTCTGTAAGATTTTGACCCGCAGCGGAGTGTAGGCATGGATTATGAATTCATCGACATTGAGGTCGACAGCGGCCTCGCCACACTGACACTCAATCGCCCGGCTAAGCGCAATGCGGTCAATGCAAAGCTGCACGCCGAATTGGCGAGCGTCTTTGGCGAGCTTTCGGCGCGGCAGGATGTCAGGGTGATTGTGCTCACCGGCGCCGGATCCGCCTTCAGCGCCGGCGGCGATATCGCCTATATGGAGGAATTGATCGCCGAGCCGGCGGCGCGTGTGCGCGCGATTGCCGAGGCCAAAGCGATCGTACTTGGCGTGCTAGATTGTCCAAAGCCGATCGTGGCGCGTGTCAATGGCGACGCCGTCGGCTTAGGAGCGACGCTCGCCCTCTTTTGTGACGTCGTCATCGCCGACCGAGACGCCAAGTTCGCGGATCCTCACGTGCTCGTGGCCATGGCCGCCGGCGACGGCGGCGCATTGATCTGGGCTCAACTAATTGGCGTGGCGCGAGCCAAAAAATATCTTTTCACCGGCGAAGCGCTACGCGCCGAAGACGCGGCCGGCTTAGGTTTGATCACCGAGGCTGTAACCGGCGCTGAACTTGACGCACGCGTCGCTTGGTGGACAGCTTTCCTGGCGCGAAAGCCGCGCGAGGCCATTCTAGGGACCAAGGCGGCAATCAACTTTTCCCTTCGTCACTTCGCCGAGGCCGCGCTTGAGACCAGCATGGCGGCCGAAGCGCGCTGTTGGACGAGCCCGGACTTCAAGGAAGGGGTCAGCGCCTTGCGCGAACGACGCAAACCGCAATTCAGCTAGCCGGACGCAAGGGCGTCGCCGAACGCGCGGAGATGCTGCGCCGTATCGCCCAGCAGGCCGGCGCCGACAAACAGGCGCCGGTAGATATGGCCGACGCGATGTTCTTCGGTTACGCCGATGCCGCCATGCAGCTGGATGGCGTCGGCCGCAAGCTTTACGCCAGCGGCGCCGATGAAGGCCTTGGCGGCGCTGACCCCACGGGCGCGGAGTGCGTCGCGAGCCTCAAATGCGGCCAGGCCTTGAAACAGTATGGATCGCGACAATTCGAGTTGCACCAGCATGTCGGCCATGCGGTGACGCAAGGCTTGGAACGAACTCAAGGCGACGCCAAACTGGCGACGTGTCACCAGATGCTCGCGCGTCAGTGCGAGCGTCGCCTGCATCAATCCGACGGCCTCGGCGCACAGCGCCATCACGCCGACGTCGATCGCGGACGCGATGGCTTTGGGGCCGTCCGCGATGCGGCCGAGTAGCATCGCCTCGACATCGCGAAGGCGGATATCGCCAACCCGCGTGTCATCAAGGAGGCGATAGGGCTTAATCTCTTCTCCGGCCGCGGTCGACGATATCAAAAAGAGGCCCACGCCATCTTCGTCACTAACCCCGCCGCTAACGCGCGCGCTGATAAGGAGCGCGTCGGCGGCATCGGCTACCGAAACGGCCACCTTCTCGCCATTGAGCACCCATCCCGCACTGCTGGGCCGCGCCGTCGTTGCGACATGTGTTCCCGAGCGGCGTCCGCCCAGCTCGAAGTGTGCAAAGGACACTACCTGCGCGCCGCTGATGATCTCGGCAATGAGTGCATCACGCCCGTCGAAGGGCGTGAGCGCGGCGAGGGCATTGAGCGAGAGCACAGAGGTTAAGAGCGGCTCGAGCGGCATCGCCGCGGCCAACGCCTCGAACAGGAGCGCAGTTTCCACAACGCCGCCGCCGAAGCCGCCGACTTCTTCGGTCAGGCCCGCGCCAAGCCAGCCGAGCTCGGCGTAAGTCGCCCAGGCGTCACGGCAGAAGCCAACGTCTGAACCGGCGATGTCGCGTCTGCGGCCAAGATCCTGATGCGCGCCCGCATAACGCTGCGCCACATCACGCAAAGCGTTTTGCTCAGGCGTGAGTTCGAAATCCATCAGGGCAGCCCCAGAATCGATTTGCTGATGATTTCGCGCTGGATCTCGTTGCTGCCGCCATAAATTGTGGTCGCCCGCCGGAACATCGCTTTCGCAGTGACGCCGACGCCGTCTTCGGGCATCGCCGGCGCCAAGCGTGTCGGCCAATAAGGCTCCTCTCCTTCCGGATCAGGGCAAGCGGCCAAGCCATAAAGCCCGAGTGCTTCAGCCTGCAGGTCGGCCACGCGCTGACGCAGCTCAGCGCCGCGCAATTTGAGTGTCGCCGCGACCGCGCTCAGTTCGACATTGGCAGGTTCGTGCAGCACACGCATCACGGCCCAGTCCAACGCCAACAGGTCGAGCTCGAATTCAGCGATCTGACGCCGAAAAATCGGATCGTCGATGAGCGCTTGCCCTGAAGCGTCCCGCCGGTCCGCCAAGCGCTTCAATTGTTGAAGATCGCGCTTGGTGTGTGGCGCCTCGGCCGACGACGTGCGTTCGTTCTTCAGCAAGAACTTGGCGTAGGTCCATCCCTGGCCCGCCTCGCCGACTACATTCTCCGCAGGCACGCGGACGTCGTCGAGAAAAACTTCATTGAGCGTGTGCGCCTTGTCGATCGACCAGATCGGCCGGACAATGACGCCCGGCGATTTCATGTCAATCAGCAAAAACGTGAGGCCAGCTTGCGGCCGCACGTTGGGATCAGTGCGCACCAGCGCGAACATCCAATCGGCATAGTGTGCCTCGGTAGTCCAAGTCTTCTGGCCATTCACCACCCACACATCGCCGTCGCGCTCGGCCCGAGTCTTCAAGTTGGCGAGATCCGAACCTGCGCCCGGCTCAGAAAAGCCTTGGCACCACCAATGCTCGCCATTGCGAATAGCAGGCAAGAAGCGCGCTTTCTGCTCCTGGCTGCCGAACTGACAAAGCACAGGCCCGATCAGATTAACTCCCACCCGATCAAGCGTCGGCACGCACAAGCGCTGCAGCTCCTCTTCGAACAAATGCAATTGCGCGGGCGTCCACCCTGTTCCGCCGTCGGCGACCGGCCAATGCGGCGCGGACCAACCACGGCGGTCGAGAATCTGCATGATGCGCCGAACATCCTCGCGCGTTGAATGATAGTCGCGCGCGCCGCGACGAGAGATGTCCTCGGGCACCTCCGCTTCCAGATAAGCGCGAATTTCGATCCGTAGCGCCGTGTCGGCCGGGTCAATGGCGAAATGCATGAGAGGTCAGTTCTCCGCGGCGTCGATCGCGGGAGACATGCGCATCAGCGCGCTGCGCACGCAGCTCGCGACAAGCTCGCCGCGCTGGTTGCGAGCTTCGTGCAACAATTCGACGATGCCAGTTCTCGGCCGGGATTTGCTTTCGCGCTTGGCTTGAACGAGAGTGCGAACCGAGAGCGTGTCGCCATGGAACACGGGCGCGGGAAACTTCACATCGGTCATCCCCAAATTGGCGATCGTGGTGCGTAGCGTGGTCTCGTACACGGAGATGCCGATCATCAGGCCCAACGTGAACAGGCTGTTGACCAACGGCTGCTTAAACTCCGCTTCCGCAGCATAAGAGAAATCGATGTGCAGGGGCTGCGGATTGAGCGTCATGTTGGAGAACAGCATATTGTCCATCTCGGTCACAGTTCGCGTAATCTCATGATCGATGACGGCGCCGACGACGAATTGCTCGAAATAGAGGCCTGGCATTTCGAGCGACCTCAATAGGATTTGGGCTGACCGAGCACGTTCTCGGCGATGTAGCTTAGGATCAGTTGCATCGAAACAGGCGCGAGACGCGGAATCCAAGCCTCCCGCAAATAGCGCTCAACATGGTACTCCTTCGCGTACCCCATGCCGCCGTGCGTCAGCATCGCCTGCTCACAGGCGAAGAACGACGCTTCCGCAGCGAGGTACTTGGCCGCATTGGCTTCGGCGCCGCACGGCAAGCCTTGGTCGTACGCCCAAGCCGCCTTAAACACCATGAGATTGGCGGCTTCGAGTTGAGCCCAGGCGCGCGCGAGTGGATGCTGGATGGATTGGTTCTGGCCGATCGGTCGGTCAAACACCACACGCGTCTTGGCGTATTCGCTCGCCTTCCGGAGCGCCGCCCTCCCCAGTCCAACCGCTTCGGCTGCGATCAGGATGCGTTCCGGATTGAGCCCGTGCAGAATGTGATGAAAGCCCTTTCCTTCCTCGCCGATCCGATCGCTCTCGGGAATCTCGAGTTGGTCGATATAGAGCATGTTGCAGTCAACCGCCGAGCGGCCCATTTTTGGAATCTCGGCCACCTCGATTCTGGACCGATCAAAATCGGTAAAGAACAGACTCAAACCGTCGGTTTTGGAGCGAACTTCCGATTTGGGGGTCGTTCGCGCGAGCAGCAGAATCTTGCTCGCGACTTGCGCCGTCGTAATCCAGATTTTCTGGCCCTTCACCAGGTAGCGATCGCCTTGACGGTGCGCGAACGTACTGATGCTCGTCGTGTTGAGGCCAGCGTCGGGCTCAGTGACGGCGAAACAGGCCTTCTCGGCGCCGCTGATAATCGGCGGCAGCATGCGCCGTTTCTGTTCCTCAGTACCAAATACGACGATCGGATTGAGGCCGAAGATATTGAGGTGGATGGCCGACGCGCCCGAAAAGCCAGCGCCCGACTCTGATACAGCCTGTACCAGCAGCGCAGCCTCGGTAATTCCCAACCCCGCGCCGCCCAGCTCCTCAGGCATGGCGACGCCCAGCCAACCTTGCTCGGCTAGAGCGCGATGGAAGTCGTGGGGAAAGCCGCCCTCGCGGTCCTTGCGGAGCCAGTAATCGTCGCCGAACGGCGCGCACGCCTTCGTGATCGCTTCTGAAAGCTGCCGCTGCTGATCTGACAATTCAAAGTGCATTCCGCCACCGTCATTTTTCTAACACCTGTTCTGTTATATGACGGATGATGAAACTTCAAGTTTGCATTTTACCTAACCACGCGTAGCGCCCTCTGTTGAGAGCACTGTGGAGGCCAGCAAATAAGATGCGCGCCGCCTAGCCGTGGTTACTCTTGCTAGGAGCGTCCATGGAAAAAATGGAACGGCCCCCTCTATTTGGCTTGTCGTTTCGCCACCATGCGCGCCTTGATTGGCGCGCTCTCGAGCCCGCCTATGATCAACTTCAAAAACTGGTCCGCGATATCATCAAGGCTGTTCTCGCCCGGGTGATACCACTCGGCCGAGGAATTCAGCGCACCTATGATGAACCAATATGTGAGCTTGATATCAATGTCGGCTCGTATCTCACCAGCTTCGCGCGCTGCGTTCAACAGCTCAAACCAGAGTTGTCCATATTCATTGCGTTGCTTGGCGTAGCGTCGGCGAACATCTGCCGGCACTTGGCCAAAGACGCGACGCGACGCCAGCGAGTAATCCTCATAGTCGACAACAGCTGAAAAATGCGAATGCACCGCAGCTTGGAGTCGATCAACATACGAGGAGGAAGGAGGCAAAGCAGCAATGGCATGGCTGACACGCGTCCAAACCGACCGAACGCCAGTCTCAAGCACCGCCGCAACCAGCTCATCCTTCGAATGGAAGTGATAGTACAGGCTTCCAGCCTTTAGTCCCGCCTCATCGGCCACAAGCCTCATTGTGGTTCCAGCATATCCCCTCTCGCGAAAGATGCGAGCGCCTGCCGCCATTACCTTCTCTCGAGAAACGTCAGCCTTGGTTTGTTTTTCTTCCGGCAAGCTCGTGCTCCGCACTCAACTGCGCGCCCGTCTAGCGCGGCGCTATATTTGCCCAGCGTGACCAAGATGCATGGCAACCGCACAGCCCCAAGCGCCCCACGGCTGCGCATAAGCGTAGCCGCAGGGATAATACACGCTCCGCGCCTATAAGTGCGACCGCATCCACTTTTCGGTGCGCGGCGGACACGACAACTCGCTAGCACAAGGTCTACGGAAGTTTCAAATACATTTCCTAACACTAGTTTAGAGTCCCACTGGGGGAGGAACCCCTCCGACTTCAGTCGGATACTGGCTTCAGCCCGAGGTTACAGGCTATGGGCTACAGCACCGGTTGTCACACGACTTTTCACCATCGCTATCATCTGGTCTGGGCGCCGAAATACCGGTTCAAGGTGCTGCAAGGCGAGGTCCGCCTGAGGGTGCGCGAGATCATCCGGCAAGTCTGCGCCGAGATGGGCGTGACGATCGTCAACGGCGCTCTATCGAGTGATCACGTCCATATGTTCGTCGAAATCCCGCCGCACGTCTCGGTCAGCGACTTCGTCCGACGCGCCAAGAGCCGATCGTCGCGCAAGATCCAGCAGGAGTTCGAGCATATCCGCAAGCGCTACTGGGGACAGCGCTTCTGGCAGAGAGGCTACTTCTCAACCACCTCCGGCAACATCACAGACGACATCATCATGCGATACCTCGACAAACATACACACAAGGAAGGCTTCAGCCCCTCCCAATGATCCTACCGGCGTCAGCCGGTCAGTTGTTCAGCGTGATTAGCTGACCCGGCGGTTTTGACCTGCGCCGCTAAATAAGAGGCGCCTTTTCGAGCACCGTATGTTCGCGCGCATTTCGCTCCTTTAGCGTTGACGCAGCGTTTGTTCGGGCCATGAAATACCCGCTGAAACAAAGAACGCCCACCACTAGGCCGTTGACGGCGATCCCTGCGATCAAAGCGGTCGGCTCATTTTCCCAGGGTGTTGAAAACGCAACAACCAGTGAGGGTCCCGTCGCATATCCAATGAGACCTACCGAGAACATATACAAGGCGGTAAGTCGCGCCGTCATTTCGTTTGGCGCGAACATTTGGATGGTCAGCGGAGCAAGCGGCGTTAAGCCGAACAAGCCCGCTACCGCGAGAAAAGTCAGACCAAGAAATAAGTCTGAGCTATAAGCGAGCGGCAGCGCAACCAGTGCCGGCACCGCGATGCCGATGCTGACCAATAGGATGGTGAGGGAGCCTTCGGTTCTGTCTACCCGCTGCAATCTCGCGGTGAGCCAGGGCCACAGGCAGGATGCAATGATTGCACCAGCGAGTCCTGCAGCGCCGAACCAATATCCAGCCTGCGCGGGGCTAAAGCCATATGTAAGCATGAGCGCGCTTGGGCCCCAGCTAAGGAGGCCCACCGACATGACGCCGCTGCATGCGGTCGCAACGAAGAAGGGCGCGTAAAATCTCCAGTTTGCTTTCAGATAGCGCCCAACGTTCGATTTCTCGATTCGCCGTCGCTCGCTACGCGGCGGTTCACGGATCGTCAGGAAGAAGACCGGCCCGAGCAACAAGCCGGGCAAACCCACCACGACAAGCGTCGCGCGCCACATTTCCAAGTGAGTCGCCGATTCAAGAATCGGTGCGAACTCATACAAGGCGCCGCCAAGAATGAAGGCGCCAATTGAAAGCAGATTGCTTGCGGACGCGTAGACAGCCACTGGTAGCGCCCGCTCTTTGGGGGGAAACATATCCGCGATGAGCGAGATTGCGGCGGGCGTGAGAACCGCCTCGCCGAGCGCGACTCCGCCTCTCAGCGCCAGCAAGGACCAATAACTGGAAGCAAACCCTGATCCAACGGTGGCGACGCTCCAAATGCACACCCCAAGCGCCACGATCGATCGACGATTCCATCGGTCAACAGCATACCCGAGCGGAAGCCCCGCAAACGAGTAAACGACCGCAAACGCGGCTCCAATCAACACGCCCATTTGGGCCTGATCGATTTGCAGATCCGCCATCAGCGGCTGGGCGAGCAACGCTAGAATCATGCGATCGATGGCCGCGATTGCGTAGAGAAGCGTGAGCAAGCCCACCGCGTACCAAGAGCGCATCCGCGAGTATTGCTTCTCTTGAGGCGCAGGCGCGCCGCTTTGCGCTAAACTATTCATCTCTCGCCCCTCAACAACGCTTCGGCGCACTCACCGTATGAACCCGCAAACGAGGACGGACTCCACTCAAGGATAGTCTGCCCCATCGCGACGACGTACCCACCGGCAAACCCCGCACGGGGCCGTCCGCGCCCCTCAGCTCGCTTGAAAAAATCGTGCTGCTTGCTAGGCAACGTCGTGTATCGGCGTTAGAAGCGGCAGGCCCTTGCAAAATCGTTCAACGTTATCAGCAAGCAGGCTTGCCATTGTGGCCAATGCAGCGGTTCCATAGCCGCCGATATGCGGCGTTAGGACGGCCTTCGGAGTGTCCGCCCATAGAGACGTCGGGGTAGGCTCCTCTGCGAAAACGTCCAAAGCCGCAGCAGCCAGTTCGCCTGCCCGAAGCGCAGCGATGACATCACTCTCACTTACAATGCCGCCGCGTGATACGTTGACAAGAATGCCCTCTCTTCCCAAAGCGTCAATCACGGCTCGATCAATCACATTCGCGGTATCGGAGGTGAGCGGCGCAGCGACAATCAAAGTGTCGCTTTGTTCGGCGAGATCAACGAGGCTGCTGGCGCGCGGCCACACTACGCCCTGCTTGGCATTTGGACCCCACCAGCTTATGCTACAACCAAAAGCAGACAGCCTCTCGGCGATCTTTTGCCCAATATTTCCAAGACCAACAATCCCGACACGGCGCTCCTGCAACGACGTTCGCACCCGTCCCCGGTACTCATTGGTCCAACTGCCATTGCGAACGCGACGGTCGCCCGACACAACATCGCAGGCGACTGACAGAAATAGAGCTACCGCCATATCCGCTACATCATTCGCGTTCGCGCCGGCTCCATTAGTAATTGCAATGTTTCGCGATCGCGCGTAGCGCACGTCCAACCCGTCGTAGCCGGCGCCCACGACGGCAATCATTTTGAGATCGGGAAGCGCATCGAGGTCGACCGACGACAACGTGTGTCCGCCCTGCCAGACAATTACCTCTACCTTTCCGCGAGATCGACGCGCCAAGTCCGCAATCGGCGCATCCCACGCAGGGATGACGCAAAACCGATCCTTCAGATAATCAACAAGGAACTGGCTCGCTTCCTGCATGATGTATAAAGGGGATGCTGCTGTCATCTCTTGCCGCAAGTTTTCCGCCCCAAAAATCAACCTTGAAGCCGCTCCCCACGCAGCGCAGGGCGGCGCGCAACGGAACCGCAGCTTTTCTAACGATTGTCCGATCGTTTGTGAAGCCGCCACAAAGCCAACAGAAAAAGAATCGCGTCTCACTGTTATCCTAGGCCGATTATTCATGCCCTTGACAATGCCAAGTACTCGTCGCCATTTTCTAACTCACGTTCGTTTTGAATCCGACGTGCGCGCGCCGCTCTAGAGGACAGAAACCTCAGGAAGCGCTGGCACTCGATGAATGGAGAACCACAAGTGTCCGGAATATTGAACGGGAAGGTCGCCTTGATCACTGGTGTCGGACCGGGAGGCCAAGGCGAAGCAACCGCACAGCTCTTTGCGAGAGAAGGCGCCAGTGTTGTTGTCGTCGACATCAACGAAGAGTGGGCAGAAACCTGCGCCAAGCGAATTGTGGGTGAAGCCCGCTTTGCAAGAGTCGACGTCGCTAAAGAGTCAGATTGGAATAAGGCGGTTGACCTTTGTTCAAAGACATTTGGAAGACTCGACATCCTGGTCAACAACGCGGCTATTCATAAAACCGCCTCGCTTGAGGAAACCACTCGCCTTGAGTTCGAGAGGTTTTTTCAAGTCAATCAGCTGAGCGTTTATCTTGGCATGTCGGCCTGTTTGCCTTTGCTGAAGCAGAGCAAGGGGTGCATCATCAACGTATCCTCGATTGCTGCCGCCAATGGGAGTCCGAACGCTTTTGCTTATTCAGCGAGTAAGTGGGCTGTGCGCGGCATGACGCGGTGCGCGGCGAGGGATCTGGGAAGCTACGGAATACGCGTGAACTGTGTGATGCCTGGTTACATTGACACAGACATGACTTCACACGTTCCAGAAGTGCGCCGCAACGCTGCGGTGGCGGCAACACCCATTGGACGAATTGGGACCCCCAGCGACGTCGCTGAGGTCTTGCTGTTCCTCGCATCCAATGCGGCGAGATTTGTAAACGGCACCGACGTTGTCGTAGATGGCGGTCTCGTCAGTTGAGCGTGAAGGGATACGCCCGGAAGGCTTTTGTTTTCGAAACACAAAACACGCTCCCCCGACAGTGTGTTTTCGCGGCGCGGTTGGTGACAGCATTGCCGCATGCCCGCCCCCGGCGCCGTGCACCAACACCACGATCAATCGAGAACGTCGAGGCTTGCCCTCAGTTGGCGTCGGACAGCGGCGTGCCAAAACTGCTTTCGAAGCGGAAAATCGCCGTTCACGATATCATGGGTGCCCTTGGCGACATCAGAGCGCATAGGCGCGCCCGCGCCGAGCGTCTGCACATAATAGGCCAGTTTGCATCTACGCTCCAACGCATAAGCGCGCATCCAAGCCTCTTCTACCGACTGAGCGACCACGAAGACGCCATGATTGCGCAGCAATGCGCACCCTGATGCCCCGACACTCTCGACCGCAGCGCGAGCATTGTCGGTTTCTTGCACGCCGCCTTCGAACTCATCGTAGATCGAAATCTCCTCGGCGATAAATGCTGAAGCCTGATCATAGATCGGCGGCACATGCTTCGCGTTCGCCCACACGGTCCCCCACCAGGGGTGATTGTGGACCGCCACGACAATATCGGGACGAAGCTTGTGCGCCTCAACATGCAGAGGAATAGCAACCGTTATTTCCCACTTGCCCTCGATGATGTTTCCGGCCTCATCGATCCGCACGATATCGCTCGCGCGCACTTCGTCCCAGAGCAGCCCGATGGGATTGACGAGCAAGCTTCCATCGGTCTGCTTGTAAGTGATGTGACCGGCGATGTTGTCGCGATAGCCCTCTGACGCCAATATTCGACACAAAAGCGCCAATTCCGCCTGGGGTTTGAGCTTGGCAATCTCCCCGGCGAAACGATCATCGCTGACGTCTGCCTGACGCGGTTCAGCGCGGCCCTGGAGCTTCGAATACTCACTCTCACGAACATTGTGAACCATGGGCAATTCCCCTAGCATTCTGTCGTCTCACCGATGCACTCTTTGGAACTTCGAGGACGCTCTTGCCAAAATATGCCGCGCTCGGACCTGGGTCAACGGATTCTTACGATTGATAGAATCAATCGGCGCGCGCTGCAGTCTGCAGTCCAAAGCTATACTTGTCATTGACGCGTTGCGCTTCGCCCCTCCGATACCTGGAGGCAGAAGAAATATCAGCGTTATTAGGTCATACGATCGAGCAGCAAGGACGCGCCCTGACGTGAATGCGAAACCGCAAAAAACATTGCCGCCAGCCCGTTTGCAACGGACCGGCGGCAAATGGATGGCGCTATTGCTCGCTGCCGAACTTGGCGACAAGCTGGACGCCGAACACCCTCGGCAAACCCGATGTGGCGGAGTTGAAGCCAACAGCCTCGATCGGCACTGCCGCTACGATATACTTCTTATCGAGAGCGTTGTTGACGAACAGGGATGCTTCGAAAGTGCCGAAGTCTATTCCCGCACGGGCGTTCAAAAGTCCGAACGCCGGCTGCGTGACTTGGCTCCGATTGCGCACTTCAGGCGAGAATGTCTGATCGTCCGTCCAAACATAGTTCGCGTTCAAACTAAGTAGACCAATCTCTGTCTCCCTCGCGTACTGTGCGCCAACTGTGTAATTCCACTCGGGTGCGATGAAAGGCTCGCCCGAGCGGTCGCCGGTCAAATCCGCGAACTTAAGGTAGCTTGCATCCAGATATCCAACGCTGCTGTGGAATTCGAAATCGCCTGCCACGAGATTGGCCTCGATCTCTACGCCGCGCTCTCGAGCTTCGGCGGCGTTAGTCACCAAAGATGTAGCGACGCCCTGCACCAAGAGGTTCACTGAGCGTTGCGCATCAGTGTAGTCAGCCTGGAACAGCGCTAAGTTGAGACGAAGATGACGATCGAACAGTTCGGTCTTCACGCCCACCTCATATTCCGTCACATATTCCGGCTCGAAAGACGAATAGACGGCAAGATTCGTCCCGGTCGCGCGCTGATTCTGGCCGCCGCCCTTAAACCCTCGCCCTACCCGGGCGTAGATTAGGCTGTCCTGTGCGATCTCGTAGTCCGCAGAAACAAGCCAAGTCGGCGCCTCGAATGTGTCCTGAAAGGTCGCGCGGCATACGCCAGGCGTGTCGAGAAGACTGGGAGCGATCGAGCAACCACGCTGCACGCTGTAGTTTTCATTCACCAATTTCTTCTTTTCCCGCGTATAGCGTACGCCGCCGGTCAAGTTGAGCCGATCAGTGACATGCCACGTTCCTTGCGCGTACACTGCGGACGATGTCGATTCGACGGGACCGGTAAACACTGAGGTGACGCCAATTACACCGGGGAGCTGATCAGTGGAATTAAACTCTCGACCGTCTTCACGGCTGTAGTAAAGCCCCGCGACAAAGTCGAAACGATCCGTCGTTCCCAACACTTGCAGTTCCTGACTGTAAAAATCGTCCGTCGTCTCCAATTGCTGATTGATGAGAGTGAAGGGCACGCCTCCAAAATCGTTCGACGTCGCTCGATCCATGTGTCGATATCCACTAATCGACCTCAGAGTCAGGACGTCACTGGCGCGCCACTCCATAGACAAGGCAACGCTGCCCCCGGAATTGTCCGAATAGAGCGGTACGGTGTTGAAGACCGTCCGGGACCCCTTACTCACATAGCTCTGAAGCACTTGAGCGGCCGTCATACGGTCCGCAGGATTGTTCGGATCCAGGCCAAGCTCCACTGCAACCTGCCTCGCAGCCAAACCACCGAGGTTCGTCCCGTCGTTGTTCGGATCGGCATCGAACAAGGTAGAATCAAACAATCCGCTGATACGCTGAATGGCGCCGCCTTGGTTAGACCTGTAGTAATCCGCCGTTAGCGCCACGCGAAAATCGCCCGGCGTCGCGACCATTTTTCCTCTGAGATAGAGATTGTCGGCCTCATGTGGTTCGTCCAAACCCGAACGCGGTCCCAAGCTATCGCCATAACCATCGTGGGCCCCTGCCGATCCAACAAAGCGGAAGCCCAGCTCTGAATTGACCGGAAGATTGAGAACGCCCGTCGCTTCGAGCGACCCAAAATTGCCGCCCGTGAATTGAACCGAGCCGCCAAACTCCTTCGCAGGATCATTCGTGATGATGCCAACTGCCCCACCGGTCGTATTCCGACCGTACAGCGTACCTTGCGGTCCGCGCAGTACTTCAACTCGTTGAACGTCGAGAAGCCCTGCGCCGAGCAGTCCATATGGCCGTGGGTTCAGCACATTGTCCTGATAAACGCCCACTGCGCTGTCAACCGTGAGCAACTGGTTCGAAACGCTCTGGCCACGGATTGTGAAAACAGCCGCCTGTGGATCTGAATTGCCCATCTTCACCGACAGGTTCGGAACGCGAGCGTTGAGGTCGCTAAGATTGCGCACGCCGCCCTGTTCAAGGTCCGCCCCGCTCAACGCCGAAACCGCAAGCGGCACGGATTGGAGGCTCTCTTCCCTGCGGCGCGCAGTAACGACGATCTCATCGCTACCGAGCGCAGCGCCCTCCCGACCGCTCTGTTGTGCCGTCGGCGATGTTTGCGCCTCCGCCATGCCTACCAAGGCAACTGAACAAAGAGATGCTGTGGCTAACAGTCTATAGATCATACTGTGTACTCCCTCCCTAAAGATGATTTTTCTTTTGTTGTTTAAGGTGCCGCATGTAGCAGAACGCCGACGCCGCAGTAGTTAGACGACCGCGACGCTCAAGTTTTGTTCAGTCCATAGAGCTTGACGACATTGTTGTAACAAATGTCGTTGATGTCGCTTTCCGCAACGTGGGCGGCGTGCGCCGCGAGCAGCTCTTGACTGCGCGGCCAACAACCATCCGTATGCGGAAAATCATTGGCCCACAGCAACTGGCCCGGCCCAAAATATTTGAGCAGATCGAACGCGATCCAATCATCCATGAATGTAAGAAATACGTTGCGCTTGAAATAATGGCTCGGAATGTGAGGTATCGCGAGATTGAATTTGGTATCGGGCCGATCGACGTAATAGTGGTCCATCTTCATCATGAAGTGCGGCGCCCAGCTGGCATCTGCCTCAACGCAAACCAGCTTCAGACTTGGAAAGCGCTCGAACACGCCTCCCCAAATGAACATCCCGATGATGTCCTGATTGGCGCGGGGTATCTCCTGAATCGTGTTCATCTGCGGCCCGCGAACCCCGCCCCTGCTCCCCTCAACAAAGCTCGAAGCAAGCTTTTGCGTCGCCCTGGACGTTAGAACGTGAAAACTGATGGGCATGTCCAGTTCAACGGCGGCGCTCCAAAGCTTGTCGAACGACTTGTCATGATAGTCGACCGACGTTGCAGGCTCCGCGGGAAGCATCACGCCACGGAAGCCCATGTCTCGGAATTTTCTAAGATCATCAACCGCCTCGTCCACCGAGCGTACGGCAGTTTGCCCAAGTCCGACTAGGCGATTTGGCGCGTGTGAAACGAACTCGTTAAGCCAACGATTATAGGCCCACATGCAAGCCTGCTTGTAGTCGGCGTCCTCGGCGCTACAGACCAGCATGCCGAGCGACGGATAGATGATTTCCCCACTTACGCCGTCGCGGTCCTGATCTTTAAGTCGCTGAGCGGGATCGTATGCGCCCGTGTTTGCCTGATCGAGCCGCATCGCCGCAAAATCGGCTTTGCCCAGATCCAAACCTGAAGCCGCAAACTGCGCAACCGGACTCGGAAATCGAATGCCATCAATGACGAAATACTCTCCACCTTTGTCACCTTGAACGAAATGCGGGGCTCGGTCGCGGTACTTCCGCTCAATGTTGTCAATGTAGCAGTTTCCTGGTTCAACTATGTGAGAGTCAGCAGAAAACAGTTTGCGTTGTAGGGGCATGCTGCTCGACGCCAAAGCACTCATTGAAATCTCTCCCTTGTGGTGTTTGCGAACCGATTGCCGCATCCAAATGCAACAACTACACGCGATGGTTTAAACTCGAATCGAGCTGGACTTACTAGGCCAGAGAGTTGAGACGCCCCCGTGATGCTCGCGTTGCTGTAGCGCGCCCGCGAACAACGTCTCGCGAGCTCACTTTCGGGGTGCGGACATGCCAACCAATGAGCCAACGCAGCTCTGTCACCCAAAACAGGGTGTCTATGCGTGGGCGCGACTAGGACTTTGAGCGGCGCCAAACTACGAGCCCGCAGCCACTGATCGCAACGGCACCTCACGCCTAGTGGCAACCAATCTCACACGCACCTCCGACCGTTGTCCGTTCCCCTCGGCCCCCGGGTCTGCGCCCAAGAAACTCGTTATAGCTGACCTGAGGGATACCACGCGTCCGACCGCCCTGCGAGTCTTTTTTCTAATATGTGTTCGATCTGACGAAAGCGCGAGCCCTGGCTCCGTGCCTAAGCATTTGAGGCGGAACTCCTGGCCGAAGCCCCTAAAGGGGGTCTATTTTTGGTGGTGAAAGCCGCAAGGGCCCGCATAACACCGAGAGCCGTGCAACTGGATGTTGGCTTTCGGACCTGCCGCGGCCAAATCCAGAATATGGTGCGCGCCAAACATTAATCTTGGGACTTGATCGGCGCGCCGCGGGGCGCTATTTATCGAACAGCAAGTAGAAAACATGCGCCGATCAGGTCGTTGCACCTCGACCAGCGGACGCGGGAGGTGGCAAGAATGCGTGATTCAGGCGATGCGATCGCGGATTTGACATTCCGCCCTTGCCTGTCGCAACGCGCGTCTCTGCGCTGCGACTAGTGGCGCGACGATCAGTATGGATGAGACTCCGAACCGCGTCGCAAGCGCGCCGAAACAAAGAGTTCGAAGCGTTACGACCGACATCTCGGCGAACAGCCGCCGTCAAGGCACCGCTTGCTCGCCGTCATGCTCGGCGGCGACCGCGTTCCGATGAACACCGGGGCGAAAACTCTGTCCATGGGCAATAAGTGAGGCCATCTCGATCTGCCACTCCCTTCCCGAGCCTCAATTACTTAGCCGCGTCGGGGAGGTCGCGCCCTGCCCGGCGCCTCCAGACGCTTTTTCGTTCCGAACATTGCCGCCGAGCCAGTGAGGAGATGCAGGTGCACATTCAGGACTATCTTGACAGAGGCATACAGACGGACCAGCGGATTGGGTGGCTACTTGATCGCGCCCGCCGACGGTGGCCAACTTCACCAGCGCTCACATTTGAAGGCAGAACCTTAAGCTATGAACAACTTTGGCGGTGGGTGACCGATGTGAGTTGCTATCTGGTCAAGGCTGGCTTGAAACCCGGCGACCGGCTACTCTGGCAACTTCCGAACTCTTTGGAGTGCGTGGTTCTTCAGCTGGCGTGTTGGCGATCCGGCATCTGCTCTGTAGGCGTCGTGCCAATCTATCGGCAGCACGAATTGAGGCAGATCATCGCTGAAATGCAGCCGGTCGCCATCGCGGCGGAGAACGCGCTAGGATCGCGACGCCCCGTCGAAGAGCATGACGAGTTGTTGGCGGAGTTGAACATCTCTCCGCTTTTAAAGCTCGTAGTGGGCGGCTCCTCGCCTGGCTGGAGCAATTTTCCTCGCGAACCAGGCGCAGATCGAACAATCACAGACAAAGATCTTCCTCGTCCTGCCGAACCCGGCGATTGCTGCCTGATCTACTTTACCTCCGGCACCAGTTCGGCGCCCAAGGGCGTCATGCACTCGTCGCGCGCGCTGCTTGCCACAGCACACGCATGGCGAGATTACTTTGAATTCTCCTCCGCGGATTGCTCTGTGCTGGGTACGCCGTATGCGCGCCTTGCGACGGTGTTAGCCGCCGTCATTGTCCCCGCTTTGTGCGGCGCGCGCGCAGTGCTTATGCGGCAGTGGTCGCCTGAAATTGCGGTTCAAGTGTGTGAAGCGGAGCGTGGGACCTTCGCGTGCGGCGCTCCAATTTTCCTTGAGGACTTCGTGTCGCGCTACGAACAAGGCGAGAGTGGGAGTCACAGGCTGACCAAATACATGGTCGGCGGAGCACCTATATCTCCGGAGCTCGTGAGGCGCGCCCAGGCGGTCGGCGTGACCGCATGGCGCGTCTACGGAATGACCGAATTGCCATTTGGCACCACGAATCTCCCTTGGGCCTCACTCGAGGAACGCGCGGTGCGCGAAGGTTCGCCAGCAGAAGGAACTGAGGTCGAAATAGTAGATGAAGAACTGCGCCCCCTGCCGCCAAGACGTCTTGGACAGATCAGACTGCGCTCCGCTTATCAGATGATTGGCTACACGGATCCCCAACAGCATGCAGCCAGCATCGATGCCGATGGTTGGTTCTATACTGGCGACATCGGTGAATTGTCGGAGGATGGCGTTTTGTCGATGCGCGGTCGAATCAAAGACCTGATCAACCGCGGCGGTGAAAAATTTTCGGCGCTAGACATTGAGCAGCTCCTCTTGCGTCATTCGGCGATTGCGGAAGCCGCAGTTGTGGGCGTGCCCGACGATCGGTTTGGACAAGCCGTGCTTGCGGTCGTGGCGTTGAAGGACGGTAAGAAGTGGCCAGGCGACGCTGCGATGGTCGAACACTTGGTCACTCAAAGCATCGATCCGCGGAAGGTGCCGGCGCACTGGCAGACACTTCCGAAACTGCCGCGCACATTGTCGGGGAAGGTGCAAAAATATGAGCTTGCCGAGAAGTGGCAAACGGAAGTTGGCCGCGCCAATTCAAATGTCACCCGGCTTGTCTCGTCAGTCGACCCCAATGCTTAGCACTCCAACGACCTCATCCGGATCGTGGTTCCCAGTGGCTAACATCTGAAACAGATAGGCCATTCCGACAGACATCGCAGGAAGGAAGAATACATGGCGGCCACTATCATTGAGAAAATTCTTGCGCGTACGTCCGGCGCGGCATCCGTTCGACCTGGAGATTTGGTGGTCGCCAAGCCTGATCAAGTCATGTTCCACGACCTGCAGCTCGCAATTGAAGGATTGTGGTATCGACCGAAAAAATTGAGCGATGTGTCGCGTGTTTCGATCGTATACGATCATGCGGTCCCGGCGCCATCGATACGTGATGCGTCTGGCATGAAGGAAGGGCGCCGCTTCGCCGCCGAATTCGGGATTGAACGCTTCTACGATCTTGGTCAGCACGGAATCTGCCACGTCGTTGCTGCTGAACAGGGCCTCGCACGGCCTGGCGAGCTCTTGGTTTGCCCTGACTCACACACATGCGCTTCGGGCGCTCTCAACTGCGCGGGTCAGGGCACGGGTGTCGTCGAGATGCTTCAAGCCATGACGAAAGGCGAACTATGGTACATCGTGGCGCCGACCGTCAGATATGAGTTCGAGGGATCGCTTGCGCCCGGCGTTAGCGGCAAGGACGTCTTCTTTCATATCGCCCAGCTCTATGGCGGTCACAGTGGTACAAACATGGAGTTTGGTGGCGCGGGGTTGAAAAACCTCCCGATGTCGGATCGGCGCACGATAGCGACCATGTGCGCCGAAGTGAGCGCCGAGTTTGCAGTTTTCGAGTACGACGATGTCACCGCGTCCTACCTCGAGGGCCGTCTCGACCGGCCGGTAGCGCCGGCTCACGCCGATGTCGGGGCAGTCTACCAAGACGTCCGGGTAGTGCATTTGGATGAGATTGAGCCCTATGTGATGCGACCTGACTTCATTCCGAAAAACGGCGTTCCAGTGAATGAGTTTGCGGAGCACATCAAGATTGATCAGGCGTTTATTGGATCGTGCGCTAACGGACAGATCGAAGATTTGCGCGTCGCCGCAAATCTTCTTGCAGGTCGTCATGTTGCGGGCGGCGTCCGGCTTCTGATCACTCCAGGCTCTCAAGCGATCTACCTGCAGGCAGCGCAAGAAGGTCTTCTCGCCACTCTAGTCGAAGCCGGCGCGGTCATCACAGCACCAGGCTGCGGCGCGTGCTACGGCGTCCACGGCGGCGTGCTAGCGCCGGGAGAAGTGTGTATCACCGCCAGCACGCGAAACTTCAAGGGTCGCATGGGAAGCGCCGACGCCAAAATATACATGGGATCCCCCGCAACGGTCACGGCGTCAGCGATCATTGGTTATATCGCCGGACCCGAGGCCCTAGAAAGCGCAGGAGCCGACAGATGATCTCCTCAGGGAAATTGGAGCGCCGGGGTCGTACCTGGGTGTTCGGCGACAACATCAACACTGACTTAATCTTCCCCAATGCCGCGTTTCGCCTTCCCGAAGGGGAGCAGCATCGCCTCGTCTTTAGCGCAAACCGACCGGGCTGGGTCGACGAGGTCGCGCCAGGCGATTTGCTCGTTGGCGGCCACAATTTCGGCATGGGTTCGGGCCGCCCCGTGGGTCGCCTGCTCAGGTCCTGCGGAATCACCGGCGTTGCCGTAGAGAGCATCAACGCCATCGCCCTGCGCAATTGCGTCAATTATGGCATGCCGGCGCTGGTGTGCCCGGGAGTCACAAAGCTTGTTCGAGAAAGCGATGAGATCGAGATCGACTACGACGCCGGCGTTCTACGTAACCATTCGACCGGTAAAGAGCTCTTCGGCAAACCGCTTCCACAGCTTTTGAAAGGGCTTGTGATGGCTGGCGGAGTCATTCCGATGTTAGTCGCCGAGGGCTTTATCGAGGCATCGCCAGCGATCGCCTCGCCGACCTGAAAGGCGATCGAACCCGCATCAGAACGCTTCGCCTATCGCCACTGACGACGAGGCCACGAAGCGTTCCTTATGTTTTGGACGGCGCGCGATCTATCCGAGTTCGACGCCGTCGTCTCGTTCGACGGTTGGGCAACGAATGCTCAAAACAGTCACCGCGACAGACTTCCGACTTGAGGGCCCCGCATAAGAGACATGGTGCGGCTGCGGCGTCGGGGGCCGCCGAACGGAGTCAGCCCTGTCTTTGCATAGTCCTCCTTCTTCGATCGCTTCTCTGTGCAACCGCTCTCACGGCGCCCGTCAAAATCGAACACTTGTTCAAGTGCGTGTACGATCCCAGCATTGGGTTACAACATTTCTTCATCGATTTGAACCTTTGAACCTGTAATTGCGAGCGGCTATTCCCTGCACTGTGACGCCGCCGAACGGGTCATGGGGGATAATTCGCTCGCCCACTGTGTGTCAGGGACATCGGCCCACGAGAGCACCTACAGCAAGCATCGATCGAACAATCGTTCGAAACGTTTGACACGGCGCTTTGTCCGCAATAGCAATGATAGAAAATAGGGGCGACGAAGAAGATCGTCGCCGCTGAGCGAGGAACCACGACGTGGAAGAGGTCTACAATCTTTTCATCGATAACGAGTTCGCGAAAAGCGCGGACCAAGAATACTTCCCGGCCGTCAATCCCTTCACTGGCGCTCCGTGGGCTGCGATTCCGCAGGCCAGCGCCGCTCAAGTGAGCGATGCAATATCAGCCGCGCGTCATGCCTTCGAGACGGTGTGGTGTCGAACCACCGGAAACGAGCGGGCTCAATTGATCTACAGGCTCGCGGAGTTGCTTGAGGCGAACGCGGATCGAATGAGCATTATGGAGACCACCGACAACGGCAAGGTCATTCGCGAGACATTTGGGTCCATGCACTACGCGGCGCGCACTTATCGCTTCTATGCGGGCGCCGCGGACAAAGTGTTCGGTGAGACCATCCCGATCGATCAGCGCGACGTTTTAAACTTCACCAGTCGCCACGGGATCGGCGTCGCTGTGCTAATCACCGCGTGGAATTCTCCAATGGGGTTGTTGGCGGCCAAATTGGGGCCGGCGCTCGCCGCCGGATGTTGTGTTGTCGTAAAGCCCTCAGAACACGCGTCGGTAACCACTCTTGAGTTCGCCAAGTTCGCGCGCGAGGCTGGCTTTCCGCCCGGCGTTATCAATGTTGTCACAGGTGATCACCGAACCGGCAAAGCGTTGCTGACCAGCGGGCGAATAAACCGCGTCAGCTTCACGGGAAGCCCTGAGGTCGGTCGGCAAATCGCCGCCGACGCCGGACGCGCGCTTGTGCCGGTGACACTGGAACTCGGCGGCAAGTCCCCGAACATCATATTCGAAGACGCTGACATCGACGCCGCTGTGATCGGCGCGATGGCGGGGATTTTCGCAGCAACAGGACAGACATGCATCGCTGGTTCGCGCTTGTTAGTGCAACGGCCGGTCTACGCAGAAGTTGTTTCTCGCTTGGTTGAACGGGCGAAGAGAATTCGCCTCGGCAACCCACTGGAGCAATCGACCGAAATGGGCACTGTCGCCAACGAGCCTCAGTTCCAGCGGATCCTCGGTCTGATCAACGGAGCTCGAGCGGACGGCGCCACCCTCGCGACAGGCGGAAAGGCGGCAAGCGGTGAGACGTTGGGGAAAGGGCTGTTCATTGAACCCACCATTTTTTCGGACGTAGATAACTCGATGGCGATCGCCCAGGAGGAGGTTTTCGGGCCGGTTCTGTCTATTATTCCTTTCGAGACAGAGGAACAGGCGATCTCAATCGCCAACGACACAAAATACGGCCTCGCCTCAGGCGTGTGGACCAACAGCCTCTCCAGAGCGCTGCGCGTATCACGCGCTATTCAGGCGGGCACCGTTTGGGTGAACACCTATAGGGCTGGAAGCCCATTGGTTCCGTTCGGCGGCGTCAAGGATTCTGGCTTCGGCCGTGAAGGTGGAATGATAGCTCTCGAAGAGTTTCTCCAGACTAAGAACGTCATGATCGACTTCTCCGGTCAGCCGCGGGATCCTTTCGCGCCGAAGGTATAGACGCTGGGCGCGTGCTATGCGGTTTGTCGAAGTGACGCTGGATTCCGCAGTCGGCTAGGAAGTTTCTTCGATGCGCTTTCGAGCGTCCGTTAGTTGAGCGAAAGAGCCGCCTCGCGCGGTTCACACCAAGAATTATTTGAGGTTAGGGAGTTGTGCATGCGCGGAGTGGTTTTTCTAGGCGATAAAGAACTTGAGTTGCGCACGTTTGAAGATCCGGAGCCCGGTCCAGGCGAAGTCGTGATTGAGATGAAAGCATCCGGCATGTGCGGCACGGACCTGAAATTCTATCGCGCGCCAAAGGGTTTCGGCGTGCTGGAATCCTTAGGCGCCTCCTGCCCTACCGGCGACGCGGTTATATCTGGGCACGAGCCTTGCGGGGTTGTCGTTGCGGTCGGCGCCGACGTTGGTCCACTCGTGGCAAAAGTCGGCGACCGCGTAATGGTCCATCACTATCTTGGCTGCACGATGTGTAACCACTGTCGCTCGGGCTGGAGCCAGATGTGTGACGTGATGCCAATCGTCGCCTACGGCTTCACTGCGCATGGCGGTCACGCGCCATATATGAAAGCTCCAGCGATCACCTTAGTCAAACTTCCCGATGAGGTCTCCTTTGCTGCGGGCGCAGCCTTGGCGTGCGGCAGCGGGACCGCATATCAGGGACTGTGTCGACTAGACCTTTCAGCACGCGACAGCATAGCGATTTTTGGACAAGGGCCGGTGGGCGCGTCGGCCACACAGTTCGCCGCCGCAATGGGTGCTGAGGTTATCGCTGTCGACATCAATCCCTCGAGGCTCGAATTTGGAAAACGGATGGGGGCAACTCATGTGATTGATTCCACCAAGGTTGATCCCGTCGAATCGATCATGGCGCTCACTCGCGGCAAAGGGGTCTCGCGCGCTATGGACGCGTCCGGCACCGCCGAAGGACGATCGGCGGCGATCCGAAGTGCCGCGGCGTGGGGTTGCGTCGCATTCGTCGGTGAAGGTGGCGACGTAACGATCGATGTAAGTCGCGATGTGAACCGCAAGCAGCTCAACATCCTAGGCTCTCATACGTTCTCCACGAAGGGCCTTTCTGAGTGCGCGCAGTTCGTTGCAGACCGCCAAGTGGACGTAGAGAAGCTATTTACGAGCCGCTACGCCTTAGAGGACGCCGCCGAGGCCTATCGCACCTTCGATAAGGGTGAGGGCGGCAAAGGTGTGTTCGTCTTTTAGAGGCGCGACCAGCGAGACCGCCAATTATCGACGGTGGATGGCAGCGTGATTGCAGTGTTGGCAGCACCATTTATTTAGGGGGGCATCAGTCACCTACCCTGTTCGAGGAGCGTTTCTTGATGAGCACTATGAGTCGCAAATTCCGAGAACTGCTCGCCCACGATAATTTTCTAGTTCTCCCGGGCTGTTACGATTGCATCACTGGAAGGCTCGTCGAGCGCAGTGGTGCGGGTGCCGCATACATGTCCGGTGGAGCTACATCATTTGCGTACGGCTATCCGGACTATGGTCTGATCACTCAGACTGAAATGGTAGAGAATGCGGGCCGTATCGCCACGGCCTTGGGCATACCTGTTATCGCTGACGCAGACACGGGCTATGGCAATGTGCTCAACGTGACACGCACTATCCGCGAGTATGAAGCGCGCGGCGTCGCCGGCGTTCACATTGAGGATCAGATCTTCCCGAAAAAGTGTGGCCACTTGGACGGCAAACAATTGGTGCCTCAAGAGGAGTTTCTGCAGAAGATCCGCGCAGCGGTCGAAGCGCGACGCAATCGCGACTTTGTCATTATCGCGCGAACGGATGCTTGCGCGGTGACGGGGTTTGAAGACGCTTTGGCGCGTGCGGCGGCGGCGTTCGACGCCGGTGCCGATATGGCGTTCGTCGAAGCTATCCCGAGCCTCGAACTTCTAGCAGAGGCGCCGCGTCGCCTTTCCGGTCCAGTCATGTTGAATCTCGTCTGGAACGGCAAAACGCCGAACATCTCCACGGCGGAAGCGGCGCGGATGGGATATAAGGCTGCGATCGCGCCAGGCCTGCTGTTGCGCGAGCTTATCGCCGCCTGCGAGACCGCGCTTGCGACATTCAATGAGACCGGCCTGCATCGAGATCTTGAGCGAGATTGGAATGTCTCGGACCTTTTCAAAAGCAATGATGCCGAGCAATGGGACGCTATTCGCGCCCGGTATGACTAGGCGCCGCGCGAAAAGGCTGGGAAGAATCAATGAAACCTAACATCGTGCTTGATCGCGCCGCGCTTGCAGCACAGTGGCGCAAACACGGCTTCCACGCAGACGCGACGCTTCCGAGCGCCTTCGACCATGCGGCGAGGCTCGGAGGAGAGCTAGTCTTCATCTCGGAGACCAGGCCGGGGCGTTACAGTTTGGATGACCTCCACCGTGAGGCCCGTAACGTCGCCGGAGCGCTATCCGCGTTAGGCATTGGCCCTAAAGATGTCGTCGCCGTCCAGCTCCCGAACTGGGTCGAGAACGTGTTGCTGTTTCATGCCTCGTTGCTTATCGGCGCCGTTTTACTACCGATCGTCCCCATCTACGGGCAACGGGAGCTTGGCTTCATATTGGCGGAGGCCCAGGCCAAGGTGCTCTTCATTCCTGGAAAATGGCGCGGCATCGACTATTCGGCTCTGATCGCCAGGCTTCCGCACCTGCCCAAACTCCATCACATTGTCAGCGTGGTCGACACTGTGCCGGGCACACTGGATTGGAAAGAATTCCTGCGACAGCAAGCGCCGGCACCGCCGCCGCCTACTGATCCAGATGAGGTTTGCGTGATCGTCTACACATCGGGAACGACGGCAGAGCCGAAAGGGGTCAAGCACACACACAATACGCTATTGGCCGAGATAAGGCCCGATGTCGCTGATCGAGCGCGAATTCCCTATGTTAACCTTGGTCTATGGCCTGCTGGTCACATCGCAGCGCTGCTTAGCTATCTCAACCTTTATATGGGAAATTCGCGCGTCACACTCCTAGAACAATGGGATGGCGCGGTCGCCGCTCGCCTCGTTGAGGAAACGAGGACAACCTTCATGAGTGGAACCCCCTTCTTCCTTATCAACATGGCCGAAGCTGCGCGGCGCGACGGTCGTGACTTGTCTAGCCTCGCCACGTTCTTAGTTGGGGGAGCCGCCGTGACGCCAACAGACGTGCGCCGTTGCGACGCGCTAGGCTTCGCATGCCTTCGTAGTTACGGCTCATCTGAGCATCCTACGGCAACTGCCAGCGCGCCAACCGCACCGCTTGACAAACGCGCGGATACCGATGGCCTCCCCTCTCCAGGCACTCGAGTGCGAATTCTCGATGACGAGGGACAAGACGCACCGGTAGGCGTCAGCGGAGACGTCGTTCTCATCGGCCCCGAACAGTTCGTGGGCTATGTGAGCCCGGCCCTAGACGATGACGCTTTCCTTCCTGGAGGTTGGTTCCGCACAGGGGACGTCGGATATCTTGACGCCGATGGATATCTTACAATTACCGACCGCAAGAAGGACATCATCATACGTGGTGGCGAGAACATCTCCGCTAAAGAGGTGGAGAACATCCTCCTCACACATCCTGGGATCCTGGAGGCGGCCTGCGTGGCGACGCCCGATCCGCTATACGGCGAACGTGTCTGTGCGTTTCTGATTCTGCGGACGGGCCACGTTCTGGGCTTGCCTGACGTGATCGCTCACTTCGTCGCCGCGGGGATCGCCAAACAAAAAACGCCTGAACGACTCGAGATTGTCACAGATCTTCCACGCACAGCCTCTGGCAAGGTCAAGAAGAACGTTCTGCGCGATCAGCTGCGCCAACAACTGCGCTAGGAAAGAACAGCGCGAGCAAGGTCGCAGCAGTCGGGTGAGAAATACATTTCGGGATGTCATGCCTGAGCTGCGGAGGAGGCAAGAAAATGGCACCACTAAATAGAGCACCCTCTTTCTTTGATCCAGCTATTTTGTCAGCTCCGCAAGACTATCTGCGCGACCTCCGATTGAACACCCCAGTTGCGAAGGTGGTTGATGGCATCGGGCGCGAAATCTATCTCGTAACCTCTGCAGAGCTTGTACAAGAGGCAACGCGCCGACACCATGAATTTTCCAGTCTAACAACGCACCTGACGCTCGCTGGCGGCGGCTACCCCGAGATGGCGCAATACTTTGAGCAGTGCCCTCTTAGGCCCGGGCTCATGGTGAACAACGACGACCCGGACCACGCCAAATACCGCGCCATCGTGAATTCAATCTTCGCCTCCGGCAGCGTCGCTCGGCTGGCTTCTAAGATTGAAGCCCTTGTCGATGAGCTCATTGACGGGTTCGCCGCAGCGGGCGAGTGCGACTTTTTTGAAGCGTTTGCCGTTCCGCTACCTCTGTACGTAATCTGCGACATTTTGGGAATCGAACGGGATGCGTTGCCTGACGTAAAACGATGGTCCGACGCCGCCTTTTTCCTTGGAAGCCGAATGGGCACTTCTAAGGAGCAGGATATTCAGGCCGCAAAAGAGCTTGTGAACTATCGGCGATTTCTGCTGGAGACGGTTGCCGCTCGTCGCGCGGCGCCACGAGATGATCTGGTAAGCGATCTAATCGCCGCCGATCCCTCCAAAAGGACAGCTCTATCAGATAGCGAAATTGCATCATTGTGCTTCGAAGTTGCTTCGGCTGGAAACGACACAACACGACAAACCCTAGCTTCAGGTATGGTGCTACTGCTCCAAAACCCGGAGCAATTGCAGCGCTTGAGAGAGCGCCCAGAGCTAATACCTAATGCAGTCGAAGAGATTCTTAGACTTCAAGGTGCTTTGAGCGGTCAGTGGCGCGTTACCACCGCCGACATAGAGCTAGGCGGAGTGACAATTCCGCAGGGCGCGGCCGTGCTCTTGCGCCTTGATGAGGCAAATCGCGACGAAAAGGTCTTTTCCAATCCACGAATGTTTGACGTGGCTCGGCCAAACGCACACGAACATATGGCTTTTGGCGCCCGCGGCATTCATCGATGCCTGGGACAGATGCTTGCACGCAAAGAACTGGAGGTGTCATTTCGCAGGCTTTTGATACGCCTTCCAAATCTTCGGCTTATCCCCGCGAAGAGTGATACGAGCCACCAACCCAGGCTTCGGCATAGAGGAATTCGCGGACTTTGGATCGCCTTTGATTGCGGCGAACGCGTGAAAGGCGTGCAGTGATGGTGAAGCTCCTAGTCAGGACAAGGGCGTCGCAAGAGAAGGCGATATGGACTGAGCCGGGTATTTCTCTTATGGAGGCATTGAAAAGAGCCGGCGCAAACGAGGTCGTGGGGTTGTGCGGCGGAGTTGTTCGTGCGCGACTTGCCACGTCTATCTCGAACCTGAGGTCTTTAACGAGCTATTGCCAACCTTGCCCGGCGAAGAAGACTTACTCGATATGCTTGAGCATCGGACCGCAACATCGCGACTGTCCTGTCAAATCATGGTCGACAAGCTCCCTAAAATGACGCGAGTATCAATCGCTCCCGAAGAATCTTAAGGCCCGCTGAAAGGCACAATGTTAGACGCGCTATGCTCAACCAAACGCGAGTAGAGCGAGGCGCGATTCTCAAACGGAGTCCGGTCTCAGTTTTTACTCTGCGCCAAGCTCGGAAGCCCAAGATTCTCGCGAAGTGTAGCGCCAGAATAGTCGTGGTGGAACATCCCGCGACGCTGAAGCTCTGGCACCACAAGGCGCGCGAAATCTTCATACGCGCCTGGGCGATGCGTGGCGCTAAGCACAAACCCGTCACAGCCGCCCTCAACGAACCACTCCTCCAATTGATCAGCTACATCCCCAGGCGAGCCGTCGAACATCGGCAGCTCGGCGACCGTGCCTCGGCCGCTAAACTTGATAAAATCATCCAGTGTCGGATTGGATTTGCCGCTCGCTTTGATCACGCCGTCGCGAGTGCCGAGATTTGGGCCAATCTGAGCCAATTCTTCATCTGTAAACACATGATCCCTAGCGAAGACCGAGAAATCAAAGTTGAGAGATTCGGCCATTAAGGTCAGGCCATCTTCCGCACGCGACTGGTTCTTTATGACATCCAGCTTCTCTTTGGCGATATCACGCGTTTCGCCCACGACAACGTAGATCGCGGGGGCCACTTTCACATGATCCGGATTGCGTCCAGCACGCTCAACCTCGTCTTTGATCGACTTATAGAGCGCCTTGGCGCTCTCCAAATTTCGGAAAGAAGCAAAGATCAACTCCCCCCATTTCGCGGCAAACTTCCGGCCGGCGCCGCTCTGCCCCGCTTGCATGACAACCGGTTGCCCTTGGGCCGATCGCGGCACAGTGAAGGGCCCGCGGGACTTGAAATAACGCCCTACATGATTCAGCCGATGCACTTTGTCGGGGTCCGCGAACCGCCCCTTCACACGATCCAAAACCAACGCATCGTCGTCCCAGGCGCGCCAGTGACCGCTTACGACCTCCATGAATTCATGAGCGCGCTCATATCGCAGATCGTGATCCAGATGCTCCTCGTACCCGAAATTCATCGCTTCCGAATCGTTGACCGAGGTGACGACGTTCCATGCCGCGCGTCCGCCAAGCAGAAGGTCAAGCGTAGCGAACACGCGCGCTACGTGATAGGGCTCATAGTAAGTCGTTGAGTATGTCGCTCCCAAACCAAGACGGGTTGTGGCGAGCCCCATCGCCATCATAATCGGCACGACATCAAGCTTAACCGCTCGAATGCCATGCTCCACGGTTGCGCGGTGGTCGCCGCCATAGATATCGGGCATCGCCAGTCGATCGTCGAAAAACGCCAAATGAAATTTCGCTCTCTCGAGGGTGCGCGCGATGTTTTGGTAGTATTCAGGTTGCATAAACCCTGGCTCTGAGGCGGGGTGACGCCAAGACGCAGCGTATGAAGAACAATTCTGCGCTTGAAGAAAACCGATCAAGGCCATCGTTCGGGGACTAGCTGGTTTCATGACATCTCTCCCTTGTGGAGCAGCATTGGAGAAATCGCGTGTCGCTCGCCCTGCGACTTGGTTATGCGGCATCGTCAAGCGACGTCATGGATCGATGGGAATCTCGACGTTCTGCAGCGGAAACGCCTTAACAGAACCATAAGTGTCGCAGTCGCCCACGGCGCCGGACGGCAGCGGCCTCAAGATCGTGCACTTGATTGCCCACCCATTGTCGTACTCGGCATAAAGGCACTCGTTCTCCGATACGCCATAGAGCCTTGCGAACAACGCCGGAGATATAACTCCTGTGGCTTTGACGTTTTGATAGCCCAACTCGTCAGGAAACATGATGTCGAACGTGATCTCGAATGGGCCCGCGTTCTTGCTGCGAACCGTCGCGATATCTCCCAGCCTAGCCATGTCCGCTCCTAGTAATCGACGAAATCAATGCGACAGCATTCCATTGCGTCGCCAGGCTCGAGAAGATGCCACACGGTGAATTTGCAAACGGGCCCGCCCTCAAAGACTTGGGCGCCATAGGGGAATGAGCCCCCGAAGTTCGCTCCGCCCAGAATGTGGAGCGCGGTTTCGAGAATAACGCCCACATGTGAGGCCATTTCCTGGGTGTCCGCCACGCATTCAGCGAGGACAAAGATCTCCTGTGGTAGGAAGTCTTTGTTGGGCTCCCAAGCCCCCATGACGCCATCCTTGCCGTAGACATGAAACAAGATGCGGAAGGCCTCCGCCCCAATCCCCTGCAGCGCTGCCTTTGCCTCCACCTGCCGCTTCAAACGGTCCAAGCGCGAATCAATGTTGGCGACAAGATCAGGTGCGCGAAAGCCGCACATCGTGATTGCCCGAAAGCCTATCCGCTCGGCCCCCTCAAGCTTGAGCGTGTACTCAAGTGGTATCAGCTGCGAACCGACGACGCGTACAGTTTGCGGATCCACTTGCTCGTAGCGACATTGAGAGATGTCGATATTTCCAGGAGGCTCATAAAAGGACGTAGGACTGCGGTTCTCATACAAGGTTGTGTGAGCAGTCCGAACAGCGGAACAGCGACCGCGCATGTTCGACGCCTCCACCCGGAAATGGTCCATAGCGGCGACGCCGATAACCCAGGACGGCGCGCCCGGCTCGAAATGTGCGTGTCCAGGCTCCAGTTCAAGAATGGTTTGTCCGTGATCGATCACTTTGGCCATGTGCCAAGCAATAGCCAACGGGACGCCTTTCCAGATCGGCACGGCCGCGAACAAGGCGGGATCGCTCGTCCGGCCGCCAATGATTACGGTGGCCCCTCCTTGAAGTGCATGAACATATGGCTCCGTGCCCATCATGGCTACAACATGTTCGGCGCGATCAATGTCGCCGTTCGTCAATTGCCCCATCGGATGGAGAGGGCGGATTTTGCCATCCGAGAGTTTGCGTCGCAGATACGTCTTGTCCAGTTCGCTATCGATAAACGCCGCCCGGAAGTGGTGGCCAGCCGCCTGCGCCACCTCCGCTAACGCTCGGCTGAAGCGAAGGAGGCCGCCCCGAGTACCCGCCACATTGGCGGACCCAATAAGCAAAGGGATGCCGCGCGGAATAGTCAAAGAAAGCAAATAGCTCAACTGGAGTTTGAGCGCATCTTCAGGAATGAGGCCTTCCTCTGTGCCGAGGTGACGCGGTCCGCAATCAGTGCTCCCAGCATCCACAGCAACAAAATCTAGACCCGCAGCGACAGCCTCTTCGAACGCCGGCTCCCTTCCGGAAAAGCCATCGTGAATTAGAAATCCGCCACCGCCATAGGTACCCTTCACCTCCACCCACGCACTCCCCCGCGTCTCGCCAAGGCGTCCATTCTGTTTCTCTAACTGACGTTTGGTTTTCGTTCAATGTTAGTCGACATGCCCTCTCAATCAGGGCGCAGCGCTCCAGCAGTTGTCTTGCCATTTTTCTTACTTGTGGTAGATTTTTGGTCGACCACTGCTTTAGGGCATTTGCTGCCTCGCAACGCGAAGGCTCTGCCAGGCAGATCAGACGTTGTTTCGATATCGGAACTTTCCATGAGTGATCTTCATGTGCTCGCCGTCTCAGGAAGCCCCTCAGCTATCTCGCGATCGTCGTTTTTGGCTGACTATGTAACTGATGCGTGGACCGATTCGTTGTGCCGAAAAAGTGGGTTTTTTATGCCGCGCCGAACGTGGCCCTCACCTCGGCCAGAAGCTTCGCATATCCCTTTGCGCTCGGCGATTCTTCGCACTTGCCGTCCGGTCGTATGATTGGGGCCATCAGCGTGCGGAGCTTGTAGTAGCGGCGCTTGATCGTCGCCGCTTTCAGCCCGGTCGGTCGCGTTCGATCCGACGCCGTGGCATCGATGAAGGCGTTGACGCTTTTGCCGGCAAGCGCCCTGCCGACATCGATCTGCAGCAGCAGTTGCAGATCATAGCCCGTCTTCTTGGGTCGTCCAGACTTGCGTGTGGGTTCGAAATTCTTGGCCATATTACCCCCTATAGTCAGTCCACGAACTTGGTGCCGAGGAGCGCTCAACCGGACTTTGTTGACAGTCGCTCTTCAGCCCCGGCGCCACTTTAGCAGCAATGTGTTTCTGACCCGTTTGCGCGGAGTAAAAATGACGTTCCTATCCTGAATCCCATCTCCGCTCGGCCCTCGTGCTGGAAATCTCTAACACCGGCAGAGGGTTGCTTGACGCGCCCGCCGCTGCAGCGGCGACGCGGGCAAATTATTCCCATCAAATTCCCTGCCAAATGGGAATTCGCTCGGCCGGTTCATCTCCCTGAAGGGCAGCTTGTCGGCGGCGATGGAGTCAGCTATCGAGCCCCGGAAGGCGGGCGTAGCATAGTGGTAATGCACTAGCCTTCCAAGCTAGCTAGGAGGGTTCGATTCCCTTCGCCCGCTCCACGGCGCGCCGTTGCCCGCTCGCTAGTGGCTTCGCCTTGTCCGCCGCGCCTTCATCGCTTGCTTACCAAATGCCGCTAAGGCCTGACCCCGATGGGCAAGGCGCATGATCCTGATCCCCGGCCGCGATCGGCCGCGTCCGCTGGCGTGGGCTGGGCGGGTCTTTTCGGGTTGGCGGCCTGGGTGTTGTTCGCCCGCTCTCATGGGCTGCAGGGGCCTTATGCGGCGATGGCGGCGGTGGTGGCGTGCGGCGTGCCGATGATCGGCTGGTCGCTGCTGGTCGATCGGGTCCATCGTAATCCTTCGACCGGGATTGAATGGGATCGCCCATTGCGCCGGCTTTCCGAAAGTTTCGACATCAGCCTCGTCAAGCTCACCGGCTTGTGGGCGACCTGGGCGATCATCGCTGTGCTTTATTGCATCGGCCGCTGGTATTGGCGTGGGCAATATCTGTTCGCGATGGAGGTGATGGGGCAGGCGATTCCCGCCATTCTCCTGCTGTCGGTCCCCTATGTAGCCTGGATCGACCGTCGCCTGGCGGAGCCGCGCGACGGCACCTATGCCTTCGGCAGGTTCCTGCTCAATCTCGGGCCGGTGGATCACGAGGCGCTGCGCGAGCATCTGCGGAGCTGGGGCGTAAAGGGCTTCTTCACCGCCTTCATGATCTCGATCGTGCCGGGCAATTTCGCAGATGTGGTCCGTCCTCCGCTTGCGGAAATCATCCTCAATCCGGTAACGCTGGCGCGTTGGCTGATCAGCGCGATGTTCCTCGTCGACGTCGCCTTCGCGACCGTGGGCTATCTGATGACGCTGCGTCCACTGGATGCGCATATTCGCGGCGCCAACCCTTATGCCGCAGGCTGGATGGCGGCCTTGATCTGCTATCCGCCCTTCTTGCTGATGTCGGATGGTGGGCCGCTCGATTATCATCCCGGCACGCAGGATTGGGCCGCCTGGATGGACGGACATCCCATGCTGCTGACGGTAACGGGGCTGATCCTCGTGCTGCTGACCGGCATCTATGCCTCCGCAACGGTCGCCTTCGGCCTGCGCTTCTCGAATCTCACCCATCGCGGCATCCTGACCCACGGCCCCTATCGCTGGTCCAAGCATCCGGCCTATCTGTCGAAAAACGCCTTCTGGTGGCTGGCGACGCTGCCTTTCCTGGCGACCACCGGAAACCTTACCGACATGATCCGCAATACGGTGCTGCTGGCGATGATCAACGGGGTCTATTATTGGCGCGCGCGTACCGAGGAGCATCATCTGATGGCGGATCCGGCCTACCGGACCTATGCCGAATGGATGGACCGCAATGCGCCGCTGCCCCGGCTGTTTCGCTGGCTGCGCGGTGCATCACCGACGGATCAGGCCGCGCCCGTGAAGTGAGGCGTCGGCCCCCCGCGCCCACATCAAACATGGAAATCAAGACGATCTACAAGAACAGCTTGCGGAAGCTGATCGTCGCCTGGCGGCCCACGGGATCGAAATAGGCGGATTGGAAACGGGCGGGTGTCACGCCGAGGCCGTTCGTTACCTTTTGCCGATCGTTGAGCAGATTGCTGACGGACAGCGTGACCCGCGCGCCGCGAAAGAAGGGGTGGTCGCGTGCCAGCTTCGGCATCTGACCCAGGTCCGCGAACAGACGCAGGTTGAGCGTGGTCAGATTCGAGAAGCGCAGGTCGCTCGCGGCGATCCCGCTGGTCCCGTCGACATGGGTGGCGCTCTGCCAGTTCGCGCTCAGCCGTGCGCCGAGGCCGTTGTTGGAATAGCCGGCCTGGCCCTGCAGCTCGTGGCGCGGTTGCCCGCCGGAGGAGCCAATCGCAGCGCCGTCGAGCAGGTTGAGCGCAGGAAGGCCCGGCGCGACCAGCACGGAATCAGTGAAGTGCCAGGTGTGATAGAGCGCGAACTGGATACGCCCGCTCGGCCCGCGTCCGCCGCCGCCGAATCCGCCGAAGCCTCGGCGAGGATTGACCGAATTGCCGCCACCGGGCGTGGCATTGGTGTCGGGGTTGTTGCTGCCGGCTGAGCTATTGGCCGATATGGTGTTGCCTGCACCGGCACTGCTCTCTTGCGCTCCGCTGGCGTCACGCCGGCGCTGCGCGTCGATCATCGCCTGCATGCCCTCGGGGCGATCCTCGGGCTTGGAGCCGGCGGCGCGCCACGCCTCGATCTGCTTCTGAAGATGCGATTTGACCGGGATCGACAGGTTGAAGCCCCAGCGCAGTTGTGAGGATCGCGACCGGGCGAAATTTATCGGCTGCGCATCGATCTGGGTGAGCGTGCCGTCGGCGTCGCGAATGAAGCGATCGGGGAAGGCAGCGGCGATCTGGGCGGTCGGTTCCGGGAAGCTGACGATCGGATGACTGGTGCGGTTGTTGGTGTAGCTGGCCGTCAGGCTCAGGTCCGGTTTCTTGATCGGCCTGATCGTCGCGCCGAGCCGGATCTGGCGGCGGCTGCTCTGCCGGAGCGCGGGGTTTCCGCCAGCGATTTGCGAGACGAACACGCTCTGGCCGGTCGCCGGATCGAACACCGGCACGTTGGGCGTGACGATCACTGGATTGTCGATCTGCTGGCCGCTCGGCGCGGCCTTGTCATGGGCGACCGATGCGATGAGGCGGATCTGCGGGATCGGTGTCCAGTTCAGCCCATAGCCGACCGTCGACAGCGTCCCGAAGTCGGAGAGATGCTGGATGCCGGCATTGCCGTTCAACGAAAGGTCGCCGATCGCGCCCAGCACATTGTTCTTGCGGCTGGCGATCGGCAGGTCGACATTGAGCTCGCCGCTCACGGTTTGCCGCGAGAAATCGGTCGTGCTCAGGATGGCAGATCGTTCGGAGCGGCTGTGGAAACCATCGTCGGACGTGCCCAGCGTCACGCTCGCGGTCGCCTTGCCGGCGGGCAATTCGAGGAGCGGCCCGTTGAGCAGCAGGCTGCCGCCCAGGCTGGTGGCGGTCGCTCGCGCTTTGTCGGCCAGCCTGAGATTGAGGAGGTCGGACGATATCACCCCGAACGGATTGACCAGCGGATTGCCGGCGGTGATCGCATCCTGAAGCGCGGTGAGATCGAAGCCCCGCGCGGTTGAGGTCCGTGTTACCGCACGATCATAATTGCCAGTGAAGGACCAGTGCCACGGCCGGATGTCGCCGTTCAGCGTGAGCCCGATATGGCCGGTAACGTTCTTGCTGTGCTGGGCGAGCGATCCGGCCTGATCGAAATAGCGATACAACTGCACGGGATCGGCGAAGGGCGAATAGGGATTGCCGACGGGGATCAGCAGGCTCGAATTGGCCAGCGAATCCGTGCTCGGCAGGCCGCGCAACGAATCGCTGCTGGAATAGTCGAGCCTGCCGTTGAGCGATCCGGAGATATTCCCCGGCAGGGTACGCGCATAGACGCCGTTCACGGTGAGTGTGTGGGTGGAGGGGCTCAGTGTGCGGAAGCGCCCAAGATCGCTGATGTTCCGGACGTTGGCGCCGGCGACGAAATCGGAAAGCTGCGGCGACACCCCTGATGCGGCGCTTGCCGGTACCGCCGCGGAGGTAACCGGCATGCCGACCAGCGCGGAGAGCGCGGGATCGATCTGCCCGCCGGTCGGAGAGAGGATGTTGCCCGCTATCGAATAAGGCCGTCTGCCGGCCGAGGTCACCACGCCCCGGTCGCTTTCGAGCAGCCGGTCGGCGGTGGTGTATTTGACATCGAGATTGACGCGGTCGTCACCCTGGATGTGGAGCAGGTTGCCGGTCGCCGATCCGCTCTTACGCTCGCCTTCGGTTGCCATCCCGCCGCGCAGATCCGCCAGCACCGCCTTGAAGCGGCGGCGGAGCACGATGTTCACCACCTTCTGGTTGGGTGAATAGCCGTAGGAGAGCGAGACCTCCGGCGGCAGGATGTCGATGCGCGCGATCGCCTCGGTCGGGTAATCCTGAATTTCCGAAAAGCTCGAGATGCGCTTGCCGTTGAGCAGCACTACCGGTGCGCCGCTGGCGGAATCGGTCTGCGGGCCAAGCTCGGTGAGCAACTCGGAAATGGAGCTTACGCCGAATGAGCGGATATCGGCGGGGCTCAGCCGTTCCTCCGGCTGGACATTGCCGATGGCGGAACCGCGTGGCGTGGCGATGCCGTTGACGACGATATCGCTGCTGTCGTCCTCGGGCTGGTCGGCTGAAGCTGCTGCGGAAGCGGGCGCCTGCGCATGGCCGGGTGTGGTTCCGGTCAGCGCGATCCCCACGCTCAAGGCAAGACTGGATGCACCGACACGAAAAGCATGGGAGAAATAATGCCTCGCATTCTCGTTCGAATGTTCCCTATCTATCGCGTTTTTTACGGTCGTCACGCAAAAACCCCGCCGATCGAACGTTCGATAGCCATTCGCTCCTCAGTCTGAACCGTGCATTGACGGCGATCAGATGAGCCGGGGATATTTCAATGGTTTCTTACGGAATGATGACAGCGTCGGGGATTGCTCCCCGACGCGCGCCTCGGGCTAGAAATGGAACATCACGCCCGCCATCGGACGGATGCTGTTGAAATCATAGGTGTCGACCTGGAAGCGAAGGCGCGGTCCCGCCGCGCTGGTGATGCCGCCGAGGCCGATATCCTTCGGCCCGGCCTCGACGCCCAGGCCGTAGACCCAGTCGTGCCGATCGGGAAAACCCTGATTGCCATTGACCCACATATGCCCCGCCGAGGCATAGATCAGGCCGCTGTCGCCCGCACGCAGGCCGGCGCGGCCCCGCGCGCCATAGCCCCAATCGATATCGTTGAATCCCTTGGAGACGCTGCCCTCGGCGCCGACGAAGAAGGCGCCCAGCGGCACGTTGACCCCCGCCACGCCCTCGACGATCGCGCCGTTCATCCTGCCTTCGCCCGGCACGACGCCAAACTCCGAGGAACGGTCATGGCTCTCATAGCCGCCCATGATGCCGACATAGGGCTCGATCCCGGTGGCGGGGCTGCCGTCCGGCGCGGTATCCTGCGCATTGGCGGCGGTTGCGATGAGCGCCGCGGCGGCGGCTGATAGATAGAATTTCATCATTCACTCCTTGAACACACTCGGCCGGCGACGTGCTCGTCATACGGCCGAGGCGGAGGAACGATGAGTTACCGAACCGGTTGCGCGGTTCGTCTCTTCGATGAAAACTGTTGCAAAACAACAACATGTGAGGAAGGCAAGGCGAGCCGTTAGTCAGCCGGGCGGAGGAACGGCTTTAAAAGCTCATATCCTCATACACGCGCGACAGATCGCCGCCCCATTCGCCATGGTAGCGATCGAGCATGCGTTCGGCCGGCGTCTTGCCCGAGGTGATCACCTCGCGCAGCGTATCGAGATAACCCTGTTCATTGTCACCCGCGCCATTGAGGCGTCCACGCGCGGAAAGACCTGCCGCCGCGATGTCGAGGATCTGCTGGCCGAGCTGCTGGAAGGTCCGCCCACGTGGGCCTTTGGCGGCAAGGCCGAGTTTCGGAACCTCGGCGCGGATGCGGTGATGATCCTCGATCGTCCAGTGCTTCACCTCGTCCCAGGCGGCATCGAGCGCGGTCAAATCGTAGAGCAGTCCGACCCATAGCGCAGGGAGCGCGCATATCCGGTTCCAGCGCCCGCCGTCCGCGCCCCGCATCTCGAGAAAGCTCTTGAGGCGCACTTCCGGAAAAGCAGTGGAGAGATGATCGACCCAGTCACCGAGCCGCGGCTTGTGGCCCGGATAGGCGGGCAGCTTCCCTGCCAGGAAATCGCGGAAGCTCTGCCCGGCCGCGTCGATATATTTTCCGTCGCGGAACACGAAATACATCGGCACGTCGAGCATATAGTCGGCATAGCGCTCATAGCCGAAGCCGTCCTCGAACACGAAGGGCAGCATGCCGGTGCGGTGCGGGTCGGTGTCGGTCCAGATGTGGCTGCGATAGGAAAGATAGCCGTTGGGCTTGCCCTCGAGGAAGGGCGAGCTTGCGAACATCGCGGTCGCCAGCGGCTGGAGCGCGAGGCTGACGCGGAACTTCTTCACCATGTCGGCTTCGGATGCGTAGTCCAGATTGGTCTGGATGGTGCAGGTCCGCAGCATCATGTCTAGGCCCATCGATCCCACGCGGGGCATGTGGCGGAGCATGATTGCGTAGCGCCCCTTGGGCATCACCGGCAGCTCGTCGCGGCGCTTGTCGGGCCAGAGGCCGAGGCCGAGGAAGCCCAGCCCAAGCTCGCCGCCGACGGCCTTCACCTGATCGAGATGGCGCGCGGCCTCGGCGCAGGTCTGGTGGAGATTGTCGAGCGGCGCGCCCGAAAGCTCGAGCTGGCCGGCGGGCTCGAGGCTGATCGCGCCGTCGGGCCCTGAAAGCGCGATGATGTTCTCGCCCTCATACACCGGCTCCCAGCCGAACCGCATCAGCCCCGTCAGTAGGTCGCGGATGCCCCCCGTTTCCTCATAGGAAGGCGCGCCATGGTCGCGCAGCCGGTAGACGAACTTCTCGTGCTCGGTGCCGATCCGCCAGCGCTCGCGCGGCTTCTCCCCACCCGCGAAGACCGAAATCAGGTCTTCGCGTGACTGGATCTGGGGATCCTCTCCCTCGTCGGCCTTGCGCGTGCTCATTGCGGGCGGCCATAGCGGCGGCACCGCCCGAGCGCCAGCGGAAACTAGTTGCGAATTGCTACTATTTCACCAGAGAAGCGTGGCGGGATCGGCGATTGGCTGGCGCTTCTGCGCCGCGAGCAGCGCGATGATCGTCCGGATCAGCACCCACAGGCCAACCGCCAGCAAGGCGAGAAAGCCGATCAGGACCAGCATCAGCACCATCGCGATCGCGCATCCAAGAAGCCCGAACCAGAAGGTACGGATGTGGAAGCGCAGATGGCTCTCCTCCCACGTCCCGCGCGTCTCGCCTTGCCAGACATAGGCGAGGATCAGCCCGACGATGCCGGTGATGCCGAACAGGAAGCTGGCGAGATAGAGCAGTGCGACGATGGTTGGCCGGTTGAAGTCGAAGCCGGTCGCGGGCGTCGGATTCACGTCGTTCATCAGCGAAACCTCCCTATAGGGACTTGCCTTTAAGCTTAGTCGTCATTCCGACGAAAGTCGGAATCCAGAACCTGCCGCGTTACGCAAGATCGTGCCTTCGTGCGTCTGGATCCCGACTTTCGTCGGGATGACAGACTTGGGTTTCATGGCAACTTCCTGTTCACCGCAGCATGCGGGCAACGCCGGTGAAGATCAATGCGGTTCCGGCGCCCAGTCGCCCGCGATCGCCATCCACAGGCCGACCGCCGCCACCGCCGCCGTATCGGCGCGCAGGATGCGGGGACCGAGCGTTACGCCGCGCGCCGTCGGCAGCGCACGGATCGCCGCGCGCTCTTCATCGGTAAAGCCGCCCTCGGGGCCGATCAGGATTGCTGCCGGCTCCTTGGTCGCGACCTCGCCCATCGGCGCTCCCCCGGCTTCGTCCGCGAAGATCAGCATGCGATCGGCGGGCCATTCGGCCAGCAGCTTGCCGAGCTTCACGGGCTCCGCGAGTGTCGGCAGAGCGGTGCGCCCGCACTGCTCGGCCGCCTCGATCATGTGCGCACGCAGCCGCTCGCCGTTGAGCCGCTCGACGATCGTGCGCTGGGTGATGACGGGCACGATGCGGTCGACCCCCAGCTCGCACGCCTTTTCGACGATCCAGTCGATCCGCCCCTTCTTGATCGGCGCGGTCAGCAGCCACAGGTCCGGCACACGCTCGCGCGGGGCAAGCTTTGCCTCGATCGCCAGCATCAGGTCGCGCTTGCCGACATGCGCCACCCTGGCCAGCCATTCGCCGCTGATATCGTCGAACAACCGAACCGGGTCGCCGACCTTTGCGCGCATCACCCCGACAAGATAATGGGCCTGCGCGCCGCCGATCATCACTTCGCCGCCGCCTTCCAGCGGCCGATCGACATAGAGGCGCGGGGTGCTGGCCGGCGGCCAGGCGGGGGTGGCGGGCATGGTGCGAGCCTTAGCAGGCGACGCCCCGCTTCGCGATAGGCATGGGGCATGCCGTCGACTATGGCTTGCGCCGTGAACAATACGATCGTCCCCGATACCGAAAGACGGAGCCTGCTCGCGCGGCTGCCGGGCCGCATGCGCGATCTGATCCAGCTTGCCCGCTTCGATCGCCTGATCGGGGCATGGCTGCTGTTCTGGCCGGGCGCCTGGGCGGTCGCGCTCGCGGGAAAGGCTGCCGAGCGATGGGATCTGATCCTGTGGCTGGGGCTCGGCTCGGTGGTGATGCGGGGCGCCGGGTGCGTCTTTAACGACATCGTCGACCGCGATCTCGACCGGCGGGTCGCGCGCACCGCCGCTCGGCCGGTCGCGAGCGGCCGTATCCCGCTCAAGCTGGCATGGGGGTGGCTGATCGCACTGTGCCTCGTCGGGCTGGTCGTGCTGCTTCAACTTCGGCCCTTCGCCCAGATCGTCGCGCTCGCCAGCCTCGCATTGGTCGCGGCCTATCCCTTCATGAAGCGGATCACCTGGTGGCCGCAGGCGTGGCTGGGGCTCGTCTTCACCTGGGCGGCATTGGTGGGCTGGGCCGAAGCGACCGGCGGGCTCGACCTGACGGCGGCCCTGCTCTACGCGGGCGCCTTCTTCTGGGTGCTCGGCTACGATACGATCTACGCCTTGCAGGACATCGAGGACGATGTGCTCGTGGGCGTGAAAAGCTCGGCGCAGGTGCTCGGCCGCCATGTGAAGCTCGGCGTGATCCTTTTCTATTTGTGTGCGCTCCTGTGTTGGGCGGGCGCCTTCTGGGCCGTCCGGCCGCAATTGCTCGGCCTTGCCGCGCTGATCCCGCTCGCGCTTCATCTCGCCTGGCAGGGGGCGGGCGTGAGGGAAGACAGCGGCGATGCGCTGCGGCGCTTCCGGTCGAACAGGTTCGCGGGCCTGCTGATGTTCCTCGCCTGCCTCGTTGTCGGCTCGACGGCCTGAATTTCTTGTTCGCGCAGAGGCGCAGAGAACGCCGAGATGTTGCGCTGCCCCTCTGCGTTCCCTGCGCCTCTGCGCGAACCATATTCTTAAGCTACAGAAGGCGCTCAGCCTTTGACGTTGCGCCGTCGCGTCCCTAAGTCCGCTGGATGCTCAGCGTCGAACAAGCCCAAGCCCAGGTCGCCGATCTCATTGCCGCCGCGAAGCGCGCCGGCGCGGACGCGGGTGACGCGCTCTATGTCGGCGACGCCTCGACGCAGGTGCAGATCAGGCTGGGCGCGCTCGAGGATGTCGAGCGATCCGAGGGCGAGGAGATCGGGCTGCGCGTTTTTGTCGGCACGCGCTCGGCGAGCGTGTCCTCGTCCGATCTCTCCGCCGATGCGCTGGCGGCGTTGGTCGAGCGCGCGGTGGCGATGGCGCGCGAGGCGCCCGAGGATCCCTGGTCCGGCCTCGCGCCGGAGGACAGGCTGCTCAAGGGCACCGCCTCCGCCGTCGATGGCGACGACGGTTTCGATCCGTCCCCACAACAATTGCGCGACCGCGCGAGCGAGGCCGAGGCCGCCGCCCGCGCCGTATCGGGCGTCACCAACAGCGAGGGATCGGGCACGTCCGCCGGGCGTTCGATGATCGCGCTGGCGACGTCGCACGGCTTCGCGCGGGCCTATTCGACCAGCGGCTACGGCAACTCCGCGAGCGTGATCGCGGGCGAAGGCGGATCGATGCAGCGCGACTATGCCTATCATTCGGCGCGGCACTGGGGCGATCTCGAGCCCGCGACGACGATCGGCCGGCGCGCCGGCGAGCGCGCGGTCGCGCGGTTGAATCCGGGCAAGCTCGCTTCCGGGCCGATGCCGGTGGTATTCGATCCGCGCGTGGGATCGAGCCTGCTCGGGCATCTGATCGGAGCGATCGCCGGATCGTCGGTCGCGCGCCGGACGAGCTTCCTGCTCGATCGGTTGGGGACGCGCATCTTCGCCGAGGGTATCAGCGTGCGCGACGATCCGCTCCGCCCGCGCGGGCTGCGCTCGCGTCCCTTCGATGGCGAGGGCCTGCCGACGGCCGCGATCGACATCATCGCCGATGGCGTGCTGACGACGTGGCTGATGGATTCGGCCTCCGCCCGCCAGCTCGGCCTCGAGCCGACCGGCCATGCGACGCGCGGCGTCGGCGGCCCGCCCGGAGCGGGGGCGACCAACCTCTTCATGCAGCCGGGCAAGGTCTCGCCCGCCGATCTGATGGCGGACATCACGCTTGGCGTCTATGTCACCGAGCTGATCGGTCAGGGCGTCAACGGCGTGACCGGGGATTACAGCCGGGGCACCTCCGGCTACGCGATCCGCGACGGCAGGCTCGCCGAGCCGGTCAGCGAGATCACCATCGCGGGCAATCTCAAGGACATGTTCCTCCATCTGACGCCCGCCGACGACCTCGAATTCCGCCGCGCGGTCGACGTGCCGACGCTGCGGATCGAGGGCATGATGGTGGCCGGTGCGTGAGGGCCTCCTCGATGCGGTGAGCGCGATCGCGGCCGAGGTCGGCGCGATGGTGCATGGCCGCTGGCAGGGTGAGTTCCGCCAGTGGGAGAAGGTGCCGGGCCATCCGGTCTGCGACGTCGATCTCGCCGCTGATGCGATGCTCAAGGATCGGCTGATGGCGCTCGATCCCGAGGCGGGCTGGCTGTCCGAGGAAACCGCCGACGATCCCGAGCGCCTGCTGCGCGCGCGGGTCTGGGTGGTCGATCCAATCGACGGCACCCGCGATTTCCTGCGCGGACGGAGCGGCTGGGCGATATCGGTCGCGCTGGTCGAGGGCGGCCGCCCGCTGATCGGCGTGCTCGACGCCCCCGCGCGCGGCGAGCATTGGCGCGCGCTCGCGGGCGGCGGCGCCACCCGCAACGGATCGCCGCTGATCGTGAGCGGGCATGACGCGCTGGCCGGCGCGCGCGTTCCCGCCGACGTGCTGCCGCGCGCCGACACCGATCTGGTGGCGGTCGAAAAGCCCAATTCGATCGCGCTCCGCATCGGCATGGTCGCCTCGGGCCAGGCCGATCTGGTCGCGGCGATGCGCTGGGGCAAGGAATGGGACATCGCCGCCGCCGCCCTGATCGCCCAGGAAGCGGGCGCCACCGTCACCGACGTGCTCGGGCGGCCGCTGCGTTACAATTCGACCAAGGGGGATGCGTTCGGAATATTGGCGACCACGCCAGCGATCCACGGGGCTGCGCTGGAGCGGCTGGCGGGGAGAGCGGCTAAAGCGGTGGTGCGGTAGGGTGGCTGATTTGGGCGAAACCGACCATCCGCTATTCGTTTACCCCGATAAGAATTCGCCATTCTCGTTGGGGCCAATCCGTTCAGCAAGATTGGCTTTGCCCTTATTTCTGTATTCCGCCAAAGTCCGGATTCGTCTATAAATGCTGAGTAATATTTTGAGAGCAATAAGTGGATCGTCTGACCGTTTAACGATGGTCTCTGCAGATGACAGACCTAATATTTTTGCCATTTGTTCATTTGCATGAACGACAATGTTCAATTTCTCTTTCGTAAGTTCTATTTTCTTTTTCTCTACCTCGATTCGCAGCAGATTACGTTTTTGTAGATCTGTGTGAATCGTATTATAAACCTTGTTACAGACGCCGATAGTAGAAGCAACACTGGCTACTACAGCAGAAATTTGTATTGCTAGAGGAAGATTCAGAAAGAGTTCGATATAACCCGGTGAAGCATATTGTATTTGCTTGATTATGGGCCTGCGCTCGGGTGGCGTCGCGTATTTAAGCTGATTATAAAAATTTACAGCGCTGTAGCCACCGCCCCAAGGAAAAGCACGAAAGGCCCTCTCTATGCGTTCATCGGTTTGCTCATCGGGCGCTGGCAACACTGCTTCAAAGGCAAAATATATCTGCTCAAAAGCTCGCGGAAATTTGTAGAGGTCTTCGAGGGTCCACCGCTTGTCGATAAAAATCGCGTAGTTGTCATAGTATTCCACTGAGCGATCCCCCTCCCGCTAGCTACTTGGATATCAGCATTGCTCGCAAAACAGAAGGCTTGCGCAGGAGAGGAAGTCTACTAATCGTCACTCCTATCACCTCGACTATTGTATCCTGGAGGATTCCCCACTTCGCTGGCACAACAGGTGGGGTTGAACCAGCCCGTTCGGGATGAGCCTGTCGAAACCCAACTTTTCCTTTGAAGAGAGGAAAGCACTTCGACAAGCTCAGTGCGAACGATTTCTTTGACCTGACTTCAGCCGGGATACGCGCTCGGCAACCTGCCCTTGGCGGCGAGGCGGCGGGCGTTGCGTTTGCTGAGGTGTCTGGGGAGGGGCGGGGAGCCTCTCAGCTTGCGGAGTTCGGCGCGGAAGGTTTCGTCGTCCATGTCCTCGTCATCGACGGCTTGTGAAGTTGACGAAGTTGACACCAAAACGCGGGAGGATTGGGGGTCGGCGATAGGCGTACCCCGGCGAAGGCCGGGGCCCAGTTGCGAGCGGCCCGATACTGGGCCCCGGCCTTCGCCGGGGAGCTGGTTCCTTTCCGAATCCGCTCGGGCCGGGACGGCGCCATAGGTCTCGGGGTCATGGGCGCGCAGGAGGAACATGAGCAGGCGGTTGTCGTGGCGGACGCGCTCGCCGATCTGATTGCCCTTGTACCAGACGGGCTGCGAGGTGCCCTTGAGCGCGCGTTCGAAGGCTTCGCCGGCGAGCACGGCGGTGGCCTCGCGCAGCGCCTCCGCCCAGCGGGCGCGGAAATCCGAAGCGGCGGGGTTGGCGCGCAGCTTGTAGAGCGCGGTGCGCGAGATGCCGATCGCGGCGGCGGCTTCGGTGATGCTGCCGGTGGCGGCGAGGGTCTCGAGAAACTCTTCCTGGCGTTCGGGGGTGAGGCCGTCGTGGCGCGGCATCCTTGCCGGCGCGGGTTCGGGCGATGCGTGGAGCATGGTCATGCTGGTCCTTCCGACTCGGATCTCGCAGGACGCTAACCTATCTGGCACCCTGTAGGAAAATGGATTGGTCACTCGCTCGTCCCGAGCATGCTTCCTGTGCGTCCTCTGCGCCTCTGCGTGAAAAAATGGTTCGCGCAGAGGCGCGGAGAACGCAGAGAGGTGGGAGCTCATTACCCAGTCGTCATTCCGACGAAGGTCGGAATCCAGGAGCGCGACGTGGCGTAACATCGTACTTTCGACGTCTGGATCCCGACTTTCGTCGGGACGACGAGATGGGGAGCCGTTGCGCGAAGCCTCCGCGGAGATGCCCGGCCAGATTTTACCCCGCTGTGCCGCCCGTCTTCACCCAGTCCGCCACCGCCGCCGCGACCTGGTTGGCGGCGTCGTTGAGGGCGCGGCCGACGGCATTTGGCTTTTCGCTGGGACTCTTCACCCGTGCCTCGAAGCGGCGAACCGCGAGCGGCTTGCCGTCGCCGGGCGCGAAGGTCGCGTCGAAGATCACCACGACCTCGCCGCGCGACGTATCCAGCTCGAAGGCGTCGAGCTGGCCGGTCAGGCGGGCGCCGGGGGCCAGCGCATATTGGCGGCGGTCGATCACCACCCGGTCGGTGCGCGCGGCGATCGTGTCGCCGAGCAGATCGGCGAACAGACGCGCCGGTGCCTCCGACCAGCGGGCGTCCTTGAGATAGGCGACGCTGGTGTCGCTGGTGCGCACCGCCAGCCGGTCGGTGGCGAGCATTTGCGGCACGGTCGGCGGCAAGACGACGAGTGTGTTGGAGTCCGAGGCGACACGGGCCGCGTCCGGCGCGATCTGATCGGCCGCCTTGAGCGTCAGCAGCGAGGGCGGCGGCTTGTCACCGAACTTCACGCAACCGCCAAGCAGGCAGGCCATCGCCAGGGAAATGGCCAGAGGAAAGATCGCGCGCTTCATATCAATGCCTCGGCTTGTAATCGGGAAGCTTGCCGCCGCCGAGCACCGCGCCAGCGCCGCCGTTATTCAGCCGGTTCGCGACGGCGGTGAGCGCGCGGCTCATCTCGGTAAGGTCGCTGACGAGCTGGCTGACCTCGGGGATGGTCTGGGTCGAAAGCGCCTTCACGCCGGGCTTGGCCTCGACCAGCACGGTGTCGAGCGTGTCCATGCTGCGCTGCGCCGACGTGATTGCCTTGTTGAGGTTTTGCATCGCCGGGCGAACGTCCTCGGTCATCACGCCGTTGGTGGTGGTCGCGAGTTCGCCCAGTTTCTGCGCGGCGTCGCCCGCCTGACGGACGGCGATGCGCGTCTCGGCGAGCGTGGCGGCGATCTCCGGCCCGCGATCCGCGAGCGCGCCGCTCAGCCGGTCGACATTGGCGAGGATGCCGGTGATCGATTGCTGGTTCTTGTCGGAAAGCAGCTCGGTCAGCCGCTCGCTGAGGACCGTCAGCCGTTCGAGCAGCTTGGGCGCGCTCGACAGCAATTCGCCCAGCGCGCCGGGCTTGGTCGGGATCACCGGCACGCCTTCGGGGCCCGGCTCCTCGATCGGGGGAGCGCCCTTCATCGCGCCGTCGAGATTGACCTGTGAGACCCCGGTGAAGCCGACGCTGGCGATGGTGGCGGTGGTGCCTTGCAGGATCGGCACCTCATCCTTCACCGCGATGCGCACCCGCACGAATTCCGGATTTTCCGGCATCAGCACGATATCCTCGACATTGCCGACCGGCACGCCGGCGAAGGTGACCGACGATCCCTTGGCGAGGCCCTCCACCGATTGCTTGAAGAAGATGTCGTACTCGCGGCCCGTCTTGTTGGAAAAGCCGCTGAGCCAGACGATAAAGATCAGCGTGACGATCGTCATCCCGAGCACGACGCCGCCGACGAGAATATGGTTCGAGCGGTTTTCCATCAGCGCGTCATGTCCCCTCCGCGATGCGATCGGCGGCCTCGGCGGCGGCGCGGCCTCGCGGGCCCTTGAAATAGTCTTCTATCCATTCATGGTCCAACGCCAATAATTCCGGGATCGTTCCGACCGCGATCACCCGGTGGTCGGCGAGCACTGCGACGCGGTCACAAATGGCGTAAAGCGTGTCGAGATCGTGGGTGATCAGGAAGACGGTCAGGTCGAGCGTTTCCTTCAGCCCCCGCAGCAGGCTGTCGAAATTGGCGGCGCCGATCGGATCGAGCCCGGCGGTCGGCTCGTCGAGGAACAGCAGCTCGGGATCGAGCGCCAGCGCGCGCGCGAGCCCGGCGCGCTTGCGCATTCCGCCCGAAAGCTCGGAGGGATATTTGGGGCCGGCCTCGACCGGCAGGCCGGTCATCGCCACCTTGTAGGAGGCGATCTCGTCGAGCAGGACCGGATCGAGATCGGGATAATATTCGCGGATCGGCACCTGCACATTCTCGGCCACTGTCAGCGTCGAGAAGAGCGCGCCGCCCTGGAACAGCACCCCCCAGCGCCGCCGCACGAACTTGGCTTCGTCCTCGTCGCGGCCGATCATCGGTTCGCCGAACACCTCGACCGTGCCCGTCTCGGGCGTCTGCAGGCCGATGATCGAACGCATCAGCACCGATTTGCCGGTGCCCGACCCCCCGACCACGCCGAGGATCTCGCCGCGGCGGACATCGATTTCGAGCCCGTCGTGCACGGTCTGATCGCCGAAGCGATTGACCAGCCCGCGCACACAGATGACGGGGTCAGACATAGATCCTCCCCGGCACGGGGAGGGGGACCGTCCGCAGGACGGGGGAGGGGGAGGGCGGCTGGGGAGAACGACTAATA
>Ga0081455_10000385_pt1 | contig 58366 bp, 58 predicted proteins | sample TabmetS3T2R1_FD_70207 | JGI IMG/M metagenome (GOLD analysis project Ga0081455, IMG submission 70207) | Tabebuia heterophylla rhizosphere microbial communities from the University of Puerto Rico - S3T2R1 | ecosystem: Host-associated > Plants > Roots > Rhizosphere ...
AGCGGTCAACGCGCTGCGAGTCGACGATCTACGGCCGCACATTTTTGCGACGCACGACGGCGGCAAAACGTGCAACGAAATTGCGAATGGCATACCGACAGGTGAAATCGTCAACGCGGTTCGCGAAGATCCAGAGCGGAAAGGTCTCTTGTTCGCCGGAACGGAAAAAGGCGTCTACGTCTCGTTCGATGACGGCGCGAACTGGGAATCGTTGCGATTGAATCTGCCAGCGAGTTCCGTGCGCGATCTGATTGTTAAAAACGACGATCTCGTCGTGGGCACGCACGGTCGCGGGTTCTGGATCCTCGACAATATAACGCCGCTGAGACAATTCGACAGGGACCGCCGCGATGATTTTCTGTTCAAACCGCAGACTGCGTTGCGCGTCCGCGCAAATCTGAACACTGACACGCCATTGCCACCGGACGAACCAGCCGGCGAAAATCCACCGGACGGCGCGATGATCGATTATGCTCTTTCGAAAGATGCGAGTGGTCCGGTAACGATCGAGATCAAAGACGGCAAAGGCCGGTCAGTTAGAAAATATTCGAGCACAGACGCGCCGGTGGAGCCGAACCAGAAGCGGCTTAGAATTCCAAGCTATTGGATTCGGCCGCTGCAATCGGTTTCCACAAAAGGAGGCATGCATCGCTTTCTGTGGGATATGCACTACACACCGGTACCGAACGTGGAGCCCGAGTTTCCGATGCAAGCGACGTATCGCAACACGCCGCCGATCGTGACATCGCCATGGGCGGTGCCGGGTCATTACACCGTCACGTTGACGGCAAACGGTAAAACTTTCACTCAACCGTTGACGGTTACAATGGATCCGCGAGTCAAAGCGTCGACTGGCGATCTTCAGGAACAGTTCGATCTCTCCTGGAAGTTGTATCAACTGCGACTCAAGCTGGCGCCGATCGGCAAGAAGTTCGATAGCATCGCCACGGAACTAACAAAACTCAGAGCAAAGGCCGCCGAGCGACCTGACGTCACGCAAAAACTGGAGGCCTTTGCCCAAACACTGGTGAAATTCGGCCCGCCGCATCCCCGACCGGGCGCTCCACCTTCGCTGTTCGTTTTGGAATCGACGAGGCGACTCTTCAACGAGATCGAAGGCTCGGACGCTGCGCCGACAGCCGTGGTCAAGGCTACCGTCGCGGATCTCGATACAAAAATCGGACAGATGATGGAGGCGTGGCGCCAACTACTCGAATCCGATCTTCCCGCGTTGAACCAGCAATTAAAGCAAGCGGGACTTCCAGAAATCAAAACGGACGCTGATTAACGGAGCCCTGCTGTCAGCGGCTGCAGAACCGCGTTTTCACTTTATGGCGTCGCGACTTTTTTGTCGAAAGGCGCCATGTACGCTTCGTAACCTCTGTCTTTCATTTCTTCGACCGGAACGAAATGAAAGGCCGCCGAGTAAACGACGTATCGTTGTCCCGTCGGCGATTTCGGGTCGGGAAACACATAGCCAAGATGCGCGTTACTTCGCTTGGCGTGCACCTCAGTCCGCTGCATATCGTGCGAAGTATCCAAACTCTCGGCTACCAGGTCTTTTGAAATTGGTTTGGAAAACGTAGGAAAGCCCACTCCGCCGTCGAATTTGTCGATCGAATTGAAGAGCGGTTCCCCGGTAATAACGTCGACGTAGATACCAGTCTTTTCGCTATTCCAGAACTGATTTTGAAACGCCCTTTGACTGCCACCCTCGCGCACGACGGAATATTCCTCTGCCTTCAATCGTTGTTTCAACACGGTATCGCTGGGAACCGGACGGTTCGGATCGAAAGTTGTGGTCTCCTTTTTTTCTTTTTGTGCAAGAAAGAAAAAGTAAAGCCCCCCGGCTATGAGCACGATCGCGATCCCGACACCCACGTACGTGCTGATAGCTGATCTTTCCTCGGTGGTAATTCGGCCCCCACGCATCAGATCGCGAAAAACCTGATTGAATCAGTTTAGACGCGTCCGTCAAGGCAGAACAGCGTCTGATCTTCAGATTCGCCACCTGGGGATTCTCATATTGAAGCCAGGATGCGCTGGGCGGTTTTCGTTCATGCGGCCAACGATCATTGACTGCTCGCGCTTAGGCTCAATCTAACGCGTCGGGCGAGGCCGGGGAGTGGGGCGCGGCCGCGGAGTAACTCGTGGCGTTACGCTTGGGGTAACTGTTGGTGTTGCGGTCGGGGCCGGGCTGGGTGTTACGCTCGGCGTCACACTCGGAATGGCGGTAGGCGTGGGCGTCACAGATGGAACTGGTGTTGCAGTGGGCGTTGGCGTTGGAACCGGAGGACCTTCGGCGTCGAGATAGCGGGCAAGTGCAAAGTCAGCGAACAGCTCCAGGCCGGTCGCTTGAAAACCGACGGCCACAATCTTCCCATCGGGCTGAAAGACAGCGCCGTTAGCTCCGCCGTTTAAGTCACCAAACGAAGTCCGCACTTTGCCGGCGGTGCCAAAGGTCGGATCGAGTGAACCGTCCGAGGTCAACCGCGCCAGCAAGAAATCGGAATCGGATGATTCTGTATTCGCATAACCGACGGTGATAATTTTGCCGTCGGGTTGCACCAGGACTTTGTTGGCGCTCTGGCAACAGCTGCCGAAATCGATTTGCGTCATTCCGCCCGTACCGAAGCTGGTATCGAGAATTCCGTCGGAAGTGTATCGCGCGACCGCAAAATTCTGGACACCTCCGTTTTGAGAGATAGCGAATCCAGCAGCGACAATCCGGCCATCGGATTGAAGCCCGGCCGAGCGCGCGCGATCGAAGTTCTGATCGCCGAAGTCGGTGTGCACTTTCCCAGCGACACCGAATGTCATATCGAGAGTGCCATCATTGAGATAACGCACAGCGGCGAAGTCGTAGAAGGTCACAGGATCGTTGGCTGAGCCGACCGCGATAATCTTTCCGTCGGGTTGGATCAAGACGGAAAAGGCATCGTCTTCCAGACCGAGAAAATCGGTTGAAACCTGGCCACCGTTGCCAAATGAGGCGTCCGGAGTGCCGTCCGGGTTGTAACGCGCCAGCGCAAAATCGGTATTGGAAGATTCCCCTGGATCGAAATCTACGAAGACAGTCCCGGCGGCAATGATCCTGCCGTCAGCCTGCAACGCCACGTCGAAGGCATAACTACCTTCGGGAAAAATCGTGGTGACAATGCCGCCTTCCCCAAAGGAACTATCGAGCGAGCCGTCCGGATTATAACGAACCACCTTGAAATCGCCAAGAAAGGTGAAGAGCGGAAAAGCGCCTCCGGCGACTACGATCTTACCGTCAGGTTGAATGACTACTGATGAAGCCACAGCGGCCAGACCGGGGAAATCTGTCTGGATTTTGCCTCCGACGCCGAAGGTCTTGTCCAGTGTGCCATCCGGATTGTAGCGTGCTACGGCAAAATCTTCGTTCGAAAAATCGTTATTAATATAGGTCATTCCGACGACGACCAGTTTACCATCCGCCTGGATCGCCACCGCATTTGCGATGTCGGTGCTATGATCAAAATCGGTCAGCACTTTGCCGTTAGTCCCAAATGTTGGATCAAGGTCTCCATCGGCTCCTTTTACGATCTGTCCACTCATTACCAGGACCAATACCGCCGAGGCACAGATCACCCGGGAACGAGTAGTGGAAGCGCATCGTTGTAAGTTGACGACTTGCACAGATTCCTCTCGCTTTACGTAAACTCTGATACCCGACGCGTTACCTGTTCCCAAGCACAGCCTGGTAACGGGTTTGTTACAATTCGAGGGTCAGCGCGGTTTTATTGAATGCGAAGCGGCGCGGTTGAGTTACCTATTTGTCAGTTTGCCATGACGTCAGTCGTTACAACCTATCTCGAGATGCGTTCGGCGGAGCAGCTTCGGCCAAAGCGATGCGCAGATGGACGATTTCTTGTCCGGGAAAAAACAGAACGCGACTGGCGCTTCAATCGAGATCTCTACCTTGCCGTGGGACGGATGTGGTCGTGGAACGACAAACGTGTATGGAACGACGAGCAATGGAAAGAGTACGGACTTGCGCCCAAGCTGCGAACCTTTGCCGCATATTACGACGGCTCACTGGCGGGTTACTACGAGTTGCGTCCCGATGATGAAAATGGCGTTGAGATCGCCTACTTTGGTTTGTTACCGGAGTTTATCGGTCGCGGGCTGGGCGGCGCATTACTAACCAACGCAATCGAAAAAGCGTGGAAGATGTTGCCTTCAGTCTCCCGCGTGTGGGTGCATACCTGCACGCTTGATCATCCCGGTGCCCTGGGCAATTACCAGGCCCGCGGCATGTTAATTTATAAGCGAGAAACAAGTTAGAAGCTGTAGCCAACCTCCTTGTATCTTCTAAGCTGCCGCTAACTTCCGCGGCTTACTACGCGACTTAACCGGCCAAATCGCTGAGCCTATTAGTTTTCTTCACCAAATTACTCTTCGGTCCGATAACAAAGCCGCACGAGTTATAGAATCGTGCGGCTTTGCTTGGTATCATGTCAGATCGCGGACTTAATCGACAACGACATGATCAACCATACGCAGATCGCCCATGTTAACATAATAAACACGAACGCGAGTTCCGGGTTTGATCGCGGTTTGAACCACATCGCCGTTCTTGTTCACAACGTGACCAGGTCCGTTAAGAACGTAACTGCCCGGAGTATTCGAACGATCTTCACGAACGACGAGAGTCTTAAGCGGCTGGTAATTGGCTGCTGATCCTTCCTGGATCGCCGTGATGATCGTTCCCGTTACTGTTACGGGTTGTTCCGTAGCAGCGGTTGTTTGTTTCTTATGTGTCGAACGCGTCTGGGCAAACGCTACCGGCGCAACGAGTGCACCACAGGCGAGAATGACAAGTGTCTTCTTGAACATGATGGCCTCCTTTGTTTTTGCTCAATTTTACGCCTATTAGACACTTTTCTTGAACTTGACGTTCGAGACTCGTTAGACCCGCATTGGCTTTAGATGGTAACGAAATTGTTACCGACCGGCGACTGTTCTCATCAGGGACGAGGCTTCCCTTAATGGTTGCAACGACGGCATTGCCTGTGGTTCTCTTTGTTAGCCATGGCTCGAGAATTCAAGTCCGTGCGTTTTTTCGTAATGATAACGCTGGCTGCATTTGTCGTCGGTGGGATAACTGCGTTCTATACACATCGCGCAGCTCACGGGAGAACTGCCGCGGAGCGGTCGGCGTATGCGATCGGGTTAGAAGCGGGAAAGCAAGCTCCAGCACAGGCAATTTTACCGACTGACGCTGAACTAAACATGATGGCTCAAAAGTATTTCAGGCAGCAAGGGTCCGGCGATCAGCAGAGTTGGGATCTCGCCTTCGAAAACGGTTACGCGGATGGGTTCAAGAAGACACACAGCCGCTGAGCCAACGTTGCAGGGAGACCCCTGTCAGGGGATTTGCATCGGCTTCCAGAGAGCGCCGTATTATCGGCACCGCGGTTCAATCACAAGCGATTTTGAATAAAACCCTGATCAGCAATGTCTAACTCCGCCATCATGACGAAACTCATTGCGTTAGTAACGGCGGGACTCTTTGCGGCAGGCACAATGCTCGCGGGCGAGCATGGCAATTGCACAAAGCAAGTCGGAAACGAAGCGAAAATGGCATGTCAGGTCTCGTTGGCCAGTCTCAATCTGACACCGGAGCAAAAGACAAAGATGGATGCAGCGATGGAGGAGCATCACAAGGCCGGTTGTTCAGAAGCGAGCGAGCACAAATATATGCAGGAGGCAAAAACGATCCTGAACAAGGACCAATTCGCCAAGTTCAAAGCCGAATGCAAGAAGGGCGAAAAAGAGAAGACACAAACCTGATTTTCGGAATTCCAATCAGATCCACACAGCGCGCCGAGAGCAATCTCGGCGCGTTCCGCGTACAAGCGGCATGTAACTTTCAAGAATGGCGTAATCGTGGGTCGAGGCCTCGATAAAGGTTGTAGCCGCGCTCCCGTGGGATGTTCAAATTGCTTTGAGCCGGATATCGTTGACGACACAAAGCGCCGTGGCTACAGAAAAGCGTAAACGTCTGAGTTCACAGCTTTGAATCCGCCGCCTTTGCCAGTTCGAAAACGTTTCCCGTGGATCTTTTACTGGATCGTTCTGGCGCTCATTATTCTCGTCGCCGCTGCGCCGATCGGATCGGTGATGACCTGTGCCTGGATCGCTAATGCACACGGCTGCAAAGTGGACGAGGGCTCGGTGCATCCCTGCATCATTAACGGACAAGATTACGGTCACCTTCTATACACGCTAGGAGTACTAGGTTGGCTAATGCTTGTTACCATCCCGGGCGGCGCTTTCGCATTCATGATTTGGTTGATTGTTCTAATCCTGCATCGCGAAAGATGGCGAAAGCGATTCTCTGCCGGAGTGCCTCCCCCGGTTCCGCCATCCGCTACAGTGGCTTAAGCCCCTGCCGACGAAACGCCCACAGCAGGCAATACAACTTTTGCGGCTGACACAGCCGCTGCTGCAAGCGAAGATCTGCGCAGATGAAGGATCTAACCACGGGTTCAGTCACCAGGCATTTGCTGCACATGTCGGCGTTTCTGGCCATGAGCATGGTGGTGCAGACGCTTTATTTGCTGGCCGATCTTTACTGGGTTGGACATCTCGGAAAAGAAGCGATCGCAGCAGTCGGTGTTGCGGGCAATATCACGATGATTGTAATGGCGCTCACCCAGATGCTCGGAGTGGGAACAACCACGTTGATCTCGCAGGCCGCCGGCAAAAAAGATCAGCGACACGCGGAGCTGGCGTTCAATCAGTCTTTTATCATGTCGATCTTGATCGCCCTTGCGTTAGCTGTTGTGGGATTCATTCTGCGGCCGGCCTATTGCGATTGGCTGAGCGCGGACGCAGAAACAGCCGCACTCGCAAAGGCGTATCTCCTCTGGTTTCTTCCAGGACTGTTGCTTCAGTTTCCCTTGGTGGCGCTGGGCTCCGCGTTGCGCGCAACAGGAATCATCAAACCAGCCGTAGGATTCCAGGTGCTCAGTGTTCTGCTCAACATTGTGCTCGCGCCATTATTAATTTTCGGCATCGGCCCCTGGCCAAAACTCGGGGTGACCGGCGCAGCACTGGCCACATTCATCTCCATTCTGGTCGCCAACGTGTTGATAGTGATCTATTTCGAAAAGAAATATCATTATCTGCGTTTTCGTTTTCCGCTGTTTCGGCCGCAAACCAAGGTCTGGGGAAGCCTGCTAAGAATTGGTGTGCCGGCTGGCGCGGAGTTTTTGCTCCTCTTTGTTTACATCATGATCGTTTACGCGATCATCCGAGGTTTTGGTCCAGCGGCACAGGCAGGCTTTGGAATCGGCGCGCGTGTGATGCAGGCGCTCTTTCTGCCGGTGGTGGCACTCAGTTTTGCCGTTTCTCCCGTGGTTGGTCAGAACTTCGGCGGGCGCCAGGCGGATCGAGTCCGGCGCTCGGTCTATTCTGCGATTGGCATCGCATCGTCAATGATGCTGACGCTCACGTTGATTGCGTTCTTCGTGCCGGGGACATTGATTCACTTTTTCTCGCGCGACCCGCGAGTCATTGCCTTCGGCAGCGAATATCTTCGGATCGTTTCCTTGAATTTCATCGCGGCGGGAATTGTTTTTGTCACTTCCAGTATCTTCCAGGGAATCGGCAACACGCTACCGCCGTTGTTTAGCTCGATGACACGAATGATCCTGTTCGCCATACCCGCGATCTTGATTTCAAGGATGCCAGGATTTGAGATCAGGGAGCTATGGTATCTGTCGGTCGGGTCGATCGTTTTTCAGATGTGTGTCAATCTGCTGCTGCTGCGGCACGAGTTGCAAAAGCGACTCAGGTTCGACGAACCGGAAGACTTTATTCCCGCGAGCGCAACCGCTTCTTAGGCTGGTCCTGAGCCTCGTTACACGCGGCTCTGATTCGCCGCGGCCCGCCATCGCGCGAAGAGTTGAACTGCCAGCATGCTAACGAACAGAGCAACGCAAAGCCAGGCAAACCAATCGCCCGTTCGCGCGTAGAACGTGCGCTCCCGTGAAACGTTTACCTGTCCAGTGACTGATACAAAGCGATCCGACGACGTCGCCGTCTCAGTTAGGATGCGGCCGCGGTTGTCGCTCAGGGTTAGCAATCCATTGCGGGCCGAACGAGCCAGCGCGAAACCGTTTTCGACCGCGCGCAGGACGGCCATACGCGAGTGCAGCAACCGATCCAGATTAAAGTCCCAGGCTGGTACCAGCAGCAGGTTTGCTCCTTCGCCCGCGTATTCGCGGCTGAGCTTGGGAAAATCCAAGTCCTTGCAAATTTGCAGTCCCCAACGCCCGGACGGTTCGTCGAGAACAACTCGTGTGTCGCCCGGTTTTTCAGGTTCCACGCCAGGGATAAGATGATGTTTATCGTAGTTCGCTTCCAATTTCCCGTCGGCCGAATAGAAGCGGGAAGAATTGAAATCGCCGGACGGCGTTTTTCGAACAAGGCCGAGTACAATCGCCGTCCCGGCAGTGCTCGCAGTAGACGAGTAAAGAGAGTCCACTGCTGCCAGCGCAGTCTCAGTGATTCGTCCAATTTTTTCAGGTAAAACAACAATCTGCGTTCCAGTTGGGGCGATCCTTGGGATTTCGGCAGCATACTCCCCCAACAACTTCAATGCTTCCTCTTCGGATCCGAGGTAGACGCTCATCGGCACGTCCTTGGCGATCAATGTCACCGCAACTGATTGAGCAGGAGGATTCGATTGCAATCGCCACATGCCAAAGACAAACGCCGCGCAAACTACGAATCCTGCAGCAATAGCGACCACGCCGCGTTGCCTGGGTTTTCCCACGCCGCTCAACAACGCTGCCGTGGCACCGGAAAACAGAAATACAATGAAGCTGATTCCCCAAATCCCAGTGATCGCCGCGATCTGAATCACAGGGAGACAATTCATCTGCGTATAAGCGAGATTGCCCCAAGTGCCATGAGGCGAAGTTGTCGCGCTAAAATATTCGTACGTGACCCAGTAAACTGGAAAAGCAATTGCAGCGAGATAGACGGATCCGCGCTGAAGAAAGCGACGCACGAACAGAACTCCCAAACCAAAAACGATGGCAGGAACTACGAAGAAAAGGACGGTCATCTGCAGCGGCAGTTCAATGACATGCCTGACGTAATTCCATTGGTTCATTTCGCCGATCAGCCATCCGATAGCGCCAAGGAGGAAAGCGGTGGCCGCACGAAGTCGCGGCGCAATCGTGAGTACTGGGATCGGTGCTAACCAAAGCGCCCACCAAATTGGATAAAGCCCGGTGCCAAGATATGCCAATGCCGCGGTTACGAGAGCTGCCACGGCGATGAGAAAAAGTCTACGGGATCGCATTCGAACAATGCCAAGATGTGCTCGTCCGATCTTGTTCTGGCAAGAGAGGATTTCAAAATGCTCGAACCCAAGCTGGCGAGGGTTGCAAAAGATGTGATGCTGATTAGACCCCGCGAAGGTCAATTGTTTGAAATGCTGGAAAAAAGAAATCCAACACGTCCGAAGAAGGGGCCTCTTTACCTGTTGTTTTGCTGGCTGCTGCTCACAACTCCTGCGTTCGGCGAAACCATCGCCATCGTGAACGGCATTATTGTCGATCCCTCAAGGGCGGACCCGCAGATCGACGCCACGGTCCTGATCAAGGACGACAGGATTGTTGCAATGGGCGCATCCGTGAAAATCCCCACCGACGCTCGAGTTATCGACGCGCGTGACAAGTACGTTTTGCCAGGCTTATGGGATATGCACGCTCATCTTGCAGCGCTCGCTCCGATCGGCGTCGCGCCAGAGCACTACGTCGCTTACGGCGTACTAGGCGTCCGTGACATGGGCGGCTATCTCGATCAGCTGACGCAGTTGAAGGCGGACATCGCCGCCGGCAAACGTATCGGCCCGGACATCGCGATGGCCGGACCGACACTCAATGGTCCGCCGCAGCCGGCGCCGTTCCATCGTATCGTCGCCACTGCCGCCGAAGCCCGCGCTGCAGTGGACGAGCTGAAGAAAGCTGGCGTCTACTTCATCAAGATTCACCGCCAGACGACGCGTGAGGCGTTTTTCGCGATCGCCAGCGAAACGCAGAAGCAACATCTGACCTTCGCAGGTCACGTGCCGCTCGTCATGAGTTGGGTTGAAGCTTCGAACGCGGGCATGCACTCCATCGAGCACATCCAGACAATTTTCGAGAACCTTGAGCCCGATCCGTCGAAGCTCGCCACAAAATTTCCTGAGCTCGTCAAACGGCTCGAAGGGCCGGAAGGCGATGAGATCTGGGCGACAATGGTCAAAAACGGCACCTGGTTTAATCCGACCATGGTTGCCTACGAGGACTCGATCGACGCTAAAGGGCCCGAGATTGGAAAACTTCGCCGCACCGCATTCGCAGCCATGAAGGCGCTCATGCAGCGCGCGGTGAAGACTCACGTGCGGATGCTCGCCGGCACCGATGTCCTGGAACGGCATGGCGAGCGTCTTTTGCATGAACTCGACCTTCTCGCCTCCGTGGGCATGACGCCGAAGGAAGTGCTCGCCGCAGCTACGGTTAACCCAGCCGCTTCGCTCGGTCGCGACGGCCCGGGCCGCATCGCAACAGGCGCGCCGGCCTCACTACTGATCGTCGATGCCGATCCGTTGGCAGACATCGCGAATGTGCGCAAGCTCTCGACCGTGGTGCTTCGTGGCAGGGTGCTGGATTCCACGGAGCTCGCGCGCCTCAAGGCGTTGAAGGTTCCATGACCACTCTCAATCCGCTATCCGGATCAGCACCGCCGTTTTCGAAAACGGGGGCGCATTCAAAACCGTGCAGATAAACTGTTCAATCCAGTGCCGGGAAAAAGTTACTGATCGAAGATGAGCGAGAACATCAAAACGCGAGAATTCTCCATTAGCGATTACGATGCCGCCCTCGAGCTATGGCAACGCGTCGAGGGTCTCGAGATTGCCGAGGGAGATGACAAGGAAAGCGTTACCTACTTTCTCACGCGCAACGCCGGGCTCAGCAGAGTGGCGACCGACGGTGTGGCGATGGTTGGAGTCGCATTGTGCGGTCAGGACGGACGCCGTGGATATATTTATCACCTGGCGGTTGATCCTGCATACCAGGCGCGCGGTCTTGGGAGGCGTTTGATGGATGAATGCCTCGACGGTTTGCGCCGGGCCGGTCTTAAGCGAGCGCTTATTCTGGTAGCAGACGACAATTCGCGCGGCCGAAAATTCTGGCGTCGCCATGGCTGGGAGGAGATCCCTGGCCCGGTCGTAATGGGGATCGATCTTTAAGGATCCTCGCCTGGCATTTAATCGCCGCCGTCAGTCAGTTGAATCCTCGTTGGAGAGCGTGATGAAGCGCGACGACCCATTCGTTTCGATCTTTTCTCGTCGAAGTCCCGAGCAATTTCATTAGACGCGCCTCATAAGCATCACATTTCGGGCATTCACCATTTGGCAGGACCCATTCCGGATGTTGGGTCCGCAAATCGTCGTGAATTTGTTGCCGAAGCTCGCCGTAGGTGTGGACCTCGTGGGGTTGCGTAGTTGGCTTCGTGAGATGCTCGCGTGTCGGTCTGGGACGTTGATCTAATGCCGCTTGCTGACGTGTGCGCTTCGTTTTGAGGTTAACGAATTTCATAAACGCCTTTCTAGTTGGAGTTGAACTAGTCCAAAATTCGCTCGGAACGAGGAGGTTTCCGGCGAGGCGCTTTGAAAAGCAGCCTCGTATCAGATGCCTCCGGGACTCAGAGTGAATCTGGAGATCGCGCCAAGCGATGTCTCAGCGAAGGTTAAGCCTCCTCGACTGGGTTCTGACGCCAGCCGAAAGTGCGTTGAGGCGTCGGATACGTAATCAATTGTTGTTACGTGATTCGTGTATCGTGTCAAGCGATATTCAATCTTCGAACCGGCATTCGATCGCGAGAATTCGCCCACAATACAGATCTCAAAAGTGTTACTGTGTTCTCGCCGAAAAGAAGGAAGCGGAAACATGTCTAACGTTAGTCTCGCGCACAGCTTCGAAACCTGCGATAATTGAGCGTGATCAAACTGGTTCGCCACTCTGTTGCTCTTATATCTCTTATATTCTTGGCAAGCACAGTTGCGATCCCCGCCGCCGCTTCCTGGGACGACGATTCGCACTATGTGTCGTTAGGGCGTCGCAACGGCTATTACATCGTACGACCCGATTCGCGCTTGTTCCGTCAACTTGGTCTTTATGAAGCGCCATGGATCGATACAGCTGATCCGTTGCGACACGGCCGTGGCGCGGACGCCCTCGCATTCCAGTTCAATCGAAACGGCCTCTTGATTGCGCCTCCGGCTTACGTCGCACAGTCATTGCCGTACGATTTTTACACCCGGCGAATCGGTTCGCTGACGGTCGGTCGCGCAACAACTCAAGACGTCCAGGCGATGTTTGGCCGCAGTTACAGTCGCGCCAATCGCCCGGACGGTTTTATGTGGTATTACGCTTTGCCGGTGTACAATCCGTTTGAGGAATCGGGCGGCCGCCGCTGAGGCGCATATATACCGGATGGTCTCTCACCGTTCCTAGATTCATCCTCATGCGACTCGCATTGTTTCTCACGATCTTACTGAGTGCGAGAGTTTCGGCGATTGCGAGTGCAACGAGCATCGTCAGTCCCGATCATCACCAGACGTTTGCATACGGCGAAATGCTTTCACATCAGCTGTATCTCGAACGCACCGGCGGTGGACTGGCTGCGCGAATCACGTTCAGCAATTTGCCTTATGCAGATGACAACCAACCGCCCAGATCTGAGTCGTTCGATTTTCGTTTTCCGAATATCAAATTTGATGCAACCCGACGGACATTTTTTGTAAGCAGCCGCGACGGTCACACTATCCCAGTAGCACGGTTTCGCGGTAATTCGTTTTGCCGTTGGGTTGATCTGATGCCCGGAGCGAAAATCTATCTGCATAAAGAGAGCGGGCGCGTGACAGCAATTTTGACAGCAACTGATCGTTCGCGCCCAGGAGCCCAATGGATCGAGACCGACGACAATTTGTCACTGCAAAATATTTTGATTGCGCTATTCGGCCAGCCCGCGCCCGGCCTGCCGTGAACCAGGAGTTTCGCTGAGCGAGACTTTGCAGGGGGCTGCCGCCTTCATTGCCATGCGCACACGGAAAACGGCTGGGTGGAGAGACATTCTGCACTCCCGCTGTTTCGATTTACGAACCGGATCTTCAGATCATAATCATAACGTGTGACAGTAGGCGGAAAAGATTTTCGAACGATTTGGCTTAAGCCGGACGATGAGACGGTGGTGCAACTTATCGACCAACGTTTTTTGCCGCATCGTTTCGTGATCGAAGAAGTCCGTACCGTCGACCAGATGGCAACGGCAATTCGCGAAATGCATGTTCGCGGGGCCGGATTGATCGGCGCCAGCGCGGGATATGGAATGTATCTCGCCGCAACCGAGGCTGCGGCGCAATCCACAACCGCGGGATTCGAGGAACAGCTGCTCCGCGCGGCGGAACAACTCAAGGCCACAAGGCCGACCGCGGTCAATCTTTCCTGGGCTCTCGAGCGCCAGCTAAAAGCTATTGCCGAAGGCAGAGATGCCGCGGAGAAGGTTGCGCTTGCCCAGCGCACAGCCCAGTCGATTGCGGACGAAGATGCCGAGTATTGCAGAATGATCGGGCAACACGGATTGGAGCTCATTCGAAAGATCGCGGAAAAAAAAGCGGGCGGGCATGTGAATGTTCTCACACATTGCAACGCGGGATGGCTCGCGTTTGTTGACTACGGTTCGGCCACTGCTCCGATTTATGCCGCGCATAACAGCGGATTGCCTGTTCACGTCTGGGTTGCCGAGACGCGACCCAGAAATCAGGGTTCCAAACTCACTGCCTGGGAATTGGGCGAGCATGGAGTGCCGCACACACTCATTGCAGACAGTGCCTCGGGACACTTGATGCAACGAGGCGCAGTGGATTTGGTAATTGTTGGGACTGACCGCACTACCTTTACGGGCGATGTTGCGAACAAGATTGGAACGTATTTGAAAGCGCTGGCAGCGAAGGAGAACGGCGTTCCATTCTACGTAGCGCTGCCTTCTTCATCCTTCGATTGGCAATTGCGCGATGGCTTGAAAGAAATCCCGATCGAGGAGCGTAGTCCGGACGAAGTGAAGCAAGCCGATGGCTGGTTTAAAGGGCAACAGGTTGAAATTCGCGTCGCGCCACAGGGAAGTCCGGCTGCAAACTATGGATTCGATGTGACGCCGGCACACCTGGTGACCGGGTTGATTACCGAACGGGGCGTGTGTAAAGCAACGGAGAAGGGTATCCGCACACTTTTCCCAGACCGGATCCCGTGAGCGAGTACATAAAGTTTTCGTGCCAACGCGTGGCGGACGAAATTGTTTCGTTTAGCCGACTCGCCGAACTCAATGCATACAGACGGAAGCTTCTCGATCTCGATCTAATCGGTGTGGATTCGAACGGCATCGGGTTTGGCAACCTCAGCGTCAGAGATGACGCGACCAAAAATTTTTATGTCACAGGTTCTGCGACCGGAGGTGTGCGCGAGCTAACCCTGGCACACTGCGCAAAAGTACTGGCGTGGGATTTTGAGAGGAACCAGGTCCGTTACGAGGGCTCTGCGATGCCTTCATCGGAATCGATGACGCACGCCGCAGTTTACCAATCAGATGCAACCACAGGGGCGGTTATTCATTGTCATTGTTCCAGATTATGGGCGGCGATTTTGAATGAGGCGCCGACAACTTCGAAGAGTGCTGAATATGGAACCCCCGAGATGGCGTATGAAATAATGCAGCTCTTCACGCGCACGAACGCGTCCATCAGAAAGATCGTTGTCATGGCTGGACATGAAGCAGGAATTCTAACTTTCGGCAAGGATCTCGAAGAGGCTTTCGCCGTTCTAATGCGCGAGAAAGCGATTACTGCTTTGGCAAGTTAACGTGACTGGCAAACAGCCTGGCTGATTAAATTGCCCATACCGTCGAACCCGGTCGCTGAAGCGAAACACAATTATGCGACTCTCGCGTCAGTTCGAAAAAGCATTGATTTACGCTACCCGGATTCACGGCGGACAGCTTAGGAAAAAGACACGGATCCCGTACATCGCGCATATTCTCGGCGTGGCCGCGATCGCCATGGAATACGGCGCAAACGAAACCGAAGCGATTGGCGCGTTGCTGCACGACGCCGTGGAAGATTGTGGCGGCGCAACGCGATTGCGCGACATCGAGCGAAAGTTTGGGAAAGACGTCGCGAAAATCGTAGAGGGTTGCACGGACACAGATCAAACGCCCAAGCCGCCGTGGCTGGAACGAAAGAAAGCTTATGTTACTCACGTTCGTCACGCGCCGATCTCCACGAAACTCGTGTCGGCTTCAGATAAATTGCACAATGTTCGCGCCGTTTTGATGGATTATCGCAAGGAAGGAGAAAAACTCTGGTCTCGATTCAACGGCGGCAAGCAAGGCGCTCTTTGGTATTACCGGGCACTGGTGAGGGCGTTTCGCAGCAAATCCCGAAAGCTCGCCAGGGAACGAGTCCGTCCGAGTGGCGGACTTTCGAGACTCGCAGAGGAGCTCGATCGCACTCTGACCCAACTTGAATTGTTATCGAATAACGGAGCGCAGGTGAACCAACCACCGGCGCCAAAATGAAGCCTGTAAGCGAGATCACAATCCATCTCGCAAGCGGGTGGTCATGTAGCCACGGCGCTGGGTCGCCGTGTCGGCGGAAGCAAAACGCGCAAAACGCCTCGACACAGCGAGGCGGCTACAAGAACGTGGGATTGCTTCTAAAATATGGGCCCTTCACTGCGATTGGTATCTCTGATTATTTGGCTGGGTATGCTAGCCAATATTTCAGCTGACGCGGCCTCCGACGAGATGCGAGTCACGTTGCTCGGTACAGGAACTCCATTTCCGAATGCTGAACGATTTGGCTCCGCCATTTTCGTCGAAGTGGCAGGCAAGCGATTGCTGTTTGACTGCGGCCGCGGTGTCGTCATTCGCCTGGCACAGGCTCGACTCAATCCAAAAGAGGTAGATGGCCTTTTTCTCACTCATCTTCACTCTGATCATGTCGTGGGGATCCCCGACTTGTGGCTATCAGGATGGTTTCTAGGTCGAGACAGGCCTCTTCCAATTTGGGGCCCATCAGGAACTCGCAGTATGGCGGAGCATCTTGCTCACGCATTTGACTTTGATATCCACATTCGCGAGGCCGCTCCCGATCCGCTGCCAGCCAAAGGCGTTGAAATTGATGCGAAAGAAATCGAGCAGGGAGAAATATATAATGATGGTCTGGCGCGAGTCCGTGCATTCCTCGTCGATCATGGACCTGTGAAACCGGCGTTTGGATATCGGATCGATTCTGCAGGTCATTCGCTGGTCATTTCCGGAGATACGAAGTTTTGCCAAAATCTCGTGGACTTCGCGAAGGGCGCTGACTGCCTGATTCATAGTGCCTGGAGCGCTGGATGGAAAAACCCGACGCCGCCGTCGAAGCGTTCGATTGCCTCGGCTGAAGATGCCGGGCGAGTCTTCGCGATGGTGAAGCCCAGGCTTGGCGTCATTTATCACTATAAGGATGAAGAAGGACTTGGGGACGCGGTGCGCAAAGAATATGAAGGTCCGTTTGCGATCGCCAGGGACCTCATGACAATCAATATTAACAAAACAGTTACCTATACGATCGAACGCTAACGAGTTCTGTGCTAGCCAAAGCTGAATCCCGAGCTACGATAAGCCATGAAATCAAAATTCAATTCCACTGCCACCTCCTTCTGGATCCTCACTTTCATGTTCGCGGCTTCGATTGGAACCGCTGCCGCTCAACCGGGCGGGCATCTACTCATTCTCAGGACGGCGAACTTCGGATGGAATGTGGGGTTCACTCTTCAGATTGACGGCAGGCACGCCGCGACCGTTGTCCAGGGCCGCTACTATCACACATGGTTGCCAGCCGGGCAGCATGTCATAACCATACGCAAGGTACCGCGCACAGGGGTCTCGGGACCCACTTCGATACCAGTGAACATCCAGCCGGGGACGACTCATGTATATACTGCGATGTGGGATTCGGATTTCGTTTTTCTCCGACCATCCCGTATCTGCCTGACCCCCGGGGAGGAATGGCAAAATGGGTGGCCGGGAAGGCCTTGGTGCGTCGGGACAACCTCCGAGAACTTCGCAAGGCGATGAACGCCCGCTCGCCAGAGGCGAGTTCGAGCGTAACAACATTTTGAATCTCATCTGACGGGCAGTCGCCGGGCAGTATGGCTCTTGACACTGCCGGGCGAGCCAATCGTAACATCGCCCCATGAATTCGAGATACACGTCCGCCGGCCTACTCGTTTTGATTCTTGTTTTTATCAGCGCGGCGGTTTCCACCGGAACCGCTGCCAGTCAACCGGCTGGGCGTTTGATCGTTTTGCGGACCGCGAACTTTGGATGGAACATAGCTCTCAATCTTAAGATTGATGGCAGGACGGTTTCCAACGTTGTGCAGGGACGACGCTTCGATCGCCCATTGCCGACAGGGCGTCATGTATTGACCGCTTCGGCCGTGCCGAACGCGTATTACTCAGAGCCGACATCGACTGTGTTGAATGTCCGTCCCGGGCAAACATATGTGTTCACCGCAGCGTGGGATGGGTCGAATCGAGTTGTTCTCGTCCCATCAAGCCTGCCGCCCGGGTAACCCTACTAACTTGATCTTCGGCTTTTCCGCTTCCTCATTTTTAGTGGACGCCGCGCCGAATGGTTCGGCGAGAATAATCTTTGGGAGCGGCCCTTGTACCCTAGTGTCGGGAAGAGCGATTGTGTGTCAGGGAGTCGCTGTAGGGATGCCGGTAGGAGAGGGAGTGGCACTCGGCGTCGCGGTACCAGCGGGAGTAGGACTAACAACAGGTATGGGTGTGGGTGTCGCTTCCTCGCCACCTGCTCCTTCGTTGAGCTCTTTTTTGTAGGTCACGAAAAGCATGGCGCCTATTACCGGGGCAATCCTTACGTCAGCCGGACCTGCAATGGTCACCTCGTTACTGATTTCCGGGAAATTCTGCGAATTGATGCCGGTACTCAGATCGATTCGAGTTGCGGTAAGAATATTGGCGACACCACCCGCATCCCCGCTCAGGTTCACGCGGACGACGCCGCGCTCTGTCCCTCCTTCCTGAGTAAAATTTGTAATCTTAAGGAAGTGATCGTCAGGGACCGGGATAGTGAGGGGCGAAGTCGTAATGACCCTGCTCTTGAATCCGCCCCCGAAAACAAAGCCCGCATTCAGGAGAAAGAAGGCAATCAACCATCGACTGAGATGCATCTTGTTCGTCATGTGCGCCGGCGCCGTATGGGCAAATTAGGTTCGGACGTCGTCACGTCAACGGTCGGAATCATCGATTTCAATTTGATGTCACATGAGTTAAACGAATCGGCAAACGTTTAACATTCACACGTGAAATTCCGCGCCGACAATTTCCGGGCGGCCTGTCCGCCATGAAAAACAATGCGGTGCTGGCTCGTAATGTCGGTTCTATGTCCTACCAGAAACTTCGAACGATGAGATACGATGGCCAGACAAGCAATGAATCCAAAGCGGATTGGCTTTCTCGGTTTTGAGGGCGTCGCGGCATCGGAGCTAACGCGCGCTGCAGATGTTCTTGCAGCTGCAACTCTCGACGGCGGCTATGGGAACCGGATTTCATGTTACCATGTCTGCACGATTGGTTTCACTTCCGAATGTTTTCACGCCGAATCAGGCATCGCGTTCTGGCCGGATCGCACGTTGGAAACGGTGTCGAAACTGGACACCATTGTGATTTCAGGTGGTGATGGACTCCGCCAATCTTTGATCAATGAAAGGATTGCCGATTGGATTCTGGCGCGCGCCAAAGAGACACGCCGTGTCGCCGCCATCGGCGGTGGAATTTATGGTGTAGCGCCAACCGGGTTACTCGATGGCCGCGAAGTTACCACTCACTGGCGTTACGCAAACGACGTCGCACGATGTTTTCCAAACCTGCGCGTCGATCCCAAAAGGCAGCTCGTTAAGGATGGCGCCTTTTATACCTCTTCCGGTGCCAGCGCAGCGATCGATCTTGCGCTTGCTCTGATCGAACAAGACTATGGCCGCCACGTCGCTTCAGTGGTTGCCCGGGAATTTGTAAGCGCACCGGTGAACGGGAATGGCCAACACGAATTGCCGAATCCCCTCGTGTTTGACAGCCAACCGGCCGATCGGTTTGCGGAACTCATTCCGTGGATCATGCGAAATTTACAGAAAGACCTTTCGGTAAATTCGCTGGCTCGAAAAGTGTGCATGTCCCCAGGCCATTTTAATCGAGCGTTCAAAAGTGTGTTCGGGCACACGCCCGCAGAGTTTGTGGAGACTTTGCGCATTAATGAAGCGAAACGTCGCCTGACTGTTCCGAAACGAACTCTCGATACGATCGCCGCCTCTGTGGGCTTTTCAGATGCGCAAAGATTCCGGCGCGCGTTTGAGCGGAGACTGGGAGCGAAGCCGCGCAGTTACCTGAAAAATTTCAATGAACGCTCGATGGCGGCTTTGGCTGATGGAGAGGCGGCCTTATCGCGGACAGGAAGATTGTCTGGCACACCCGGGGCCGTACCTGTCCCAACTCAGGGTTAAACTCCGTTTGCCTTCAACGCAGACGCGAGCTTAACAAGGCTTTCTCGGATCTGCGCCGGTGTCCAGGCCGCAAAACCGAAGATGAAGGCAGGCTTTAACTTTGCCTGGATGGAAACCAGTGAGAGGGGGACTGGTCCCACCCCGATGTTTTTGGCAATCCGCTGAACCGTCGCAAAATCTTCTGCACGCTTGAGCCAGGCAACCATGTTCAATCCAGCGTCAGGGACTTGCAAGGTGAACCGATCCCGCAGCAACGCGTTAAATTGTTCCATAAAAAAGTCGCGCCGCTGGGCATAGATCGCTCGCATCCTTCGGATGTGGCTAAGGAAAAAACCCTCGGTGATGAATCGGGCCAGAGTGGCCTGATCAATTGAAGAGGAATGCTGATCAATGGCGTTACGGATCTTGGCCATGGCATCGACCAGTCCCTCCGGTGCAACAATGTAACCCAAACGCAAAGAGGGAAACAGAATCTTGCTCATTGTGCCCGCATAAATGACGCGGCCTGAGTCATCCAGCCCCTGCAAGGAAGGCAACGGAGGCCCGACAAAACGGAACTCCGAATCATAATCATCTTCAAAAACAAAAGCGCCGTGAGCGCGGGCGAAATCGAGCAACGTTTGCCGCCGCTGAAAGCTCATTGTTACGCCAAGCGGGTATTGATGTGAAGGAGCGATGTAGATGAGCTTCGGTAGCGACTCCCTGCGAGTGCGCATAATCATCAACCCCTCGTCATCAAGTGGTTTGGGGACCACCTTGGCGCCAGCCAGAACGAACGCCCTTCGGGCCTGGAGGTAACCTGGGTCTTCAACCCAAGCGATTTCCCCGGGATTCATCACCGCCAATGCGGTGATCAGCATGGCCTGTTGCATTCCGGCCGCAATCACGATCTGCTCGAAATCACAGCGCACCGCTCTGAAATCGCACAGATACGCTGCGATTGCCTTGCGAAGATCGGGATCACCCAGGTGTGACGCGTACCGCAATAAATGCGTCCCTTTTCTGGCGAGAACCTGCGCTCTGAGCCGTTCCCAGGCGCCCATTGGAAATTCATCGACAGCAGGAACACTTGGTACCAGCGAAATGCCTGGACCAGCAACAGTCCGCCCAAGTTTCAACTGATCCCTGACGCGCTGATCCCGCAACTCAGCAACCCGGTCGGCGACGGGAGGCCTTCGCTTCACCGCTGGACGTATGTCGGATCCCCCACGATCCAGTCGCGCGGTTGCCAACTCAAGGGGACTCAAAAATGTTTCCGGCAAGGGATCTGCGATAAAAGTCCCTGATTTGGCCTTGGAACGCAGATAACCCTCAGCGTGAAGTTTTGAGAACGCGAAGTTGATGGTAAGTCGCGACACTCCCAGTTCCGTGGCCAGGACCCTCGAGGAAGGAAGCCGCGAAGCGCCCTCGCTGAAGCTGCCAGATCTCAGCTCATCGCGAATCTGACGATAAAGTTGCTGGTGGAGTGGTTCCGTCGATGCGCGATCGAGTCGAATCATCTCAAACGCGATGATCGAACGACTGCGCCGTTTGTTTGGACGTAATTTCCTGTTAGACATGCCCACCAATTGCACTGCCTAAAGAACCCCAGCCTTTTCCAGTGCAGACGCGAGCTTAACAAGACTTTCCCGGATCTGCGCTGGCGTCCAGGACGCAAAACCAAAGACGAATGCCGGCTTTAGCTTTGCCTGGATGCAAAAAAACGAAAGCGCCGATGGCCTTACTCCGATATCTAATGTGATACGCCTGATTTTCTGAAAATCTTCCTCTCGTTTCAGCCAGGCGACGATGTTCAATCCAGCTTCAGGGACCTGCAATGTGAAACAATCACCCAGCAAATTATTGAATTGTTCGATGAAAAAATTTCGCCGGTCCGAATATAATTTCCGCATTCGTTTAATGTGGCTGAGAAAAAATCCTTCCGTGATAAATCGCGCCAGTGTCGCCTGGTCGATCGGAGATGAATGTTGATCCATGGCGCTGCGGATCTTAATGAACGAATCGACCAGCGGTTCCGGTGCAACGATGTAGCCCAGACGCAAAGACGGACAAAGAATCTTGCTCATCGTTCCGGCGTAAATGACGCGGCCGGAATGATCGATCCCCTGTAACGAGGGAAGTGGCGGACCGGTGAATCGGAATTCGGCGTCGTAATCGTCTTCGAAGACGAACGCATTATGCGCGCGCGCGAAATCGAGCAACGCCGTCCTGCGCTGGAAAGTCATGGTCATCCCGAGAGGGAACTCATGCGAAGGCGTGACGTAGATGAGTTTCGGAAAGGGTTCTTTAGGCGATCGCGAAATTACGATTCCCTGATCGTCGAGAGGCTTTGGAATTATCCGGGCGCCAGCCAAAGTAAGAACCCTTCGGGTCTGCTGGTAACATGGATCTTCAATCCAGGCAGGCTCGCCCTGATTTAGAAGGGCCGTCGCGCTGATCAACATGGCTTGCTGCATTCCGCCCACGATCACGATTTGTTCAGGATGACAGCGCGCTGCCCTGAAATCGCACAAATAAGCAGCAAGCGCGTTGCGCAAATCGGGGTCGCCGCGATTCGACGCATATCTCAACAAGTGGGTTCCCTTCTTCGCGAGAGCCTGCGCTCGAAGGCGCTCCCACACGCCTATGGGAAACTCATCGACCGCTGGAATGCTTGGGACAAGCGAAATGCCCGCGCCAGCGCCCGTGGCCCCAAGATCAAACTGTTTTCCAACACGCTGGTCGGGAATTGCTTTCACCCGGTCCGAAATACGAACTCGAGATTCGATCGCTGAATCCTTTTCCGATCCGCCACGGCGAACTCGACCCGTAGTGAACTTTTCCGCGCTCAGGAAGCTCTCAGGCAGAGGGTACGCGACAAACGTTCCCGATTTGGCTTTTGAACGAAGATAGCCTTCAGCATGAAGCTTCGAGAACGCCAGATTGACCGTTAGCCGAGAAATGCCCAAATCGGCAGCGAGCGCGCGCGAGGATGGAAGCCGTGAAGCGCCATCGCTAAAGCTGCCCGATCTGAGCTCATCGCGAATCTGACGATATAACTGCTGGTGGAGCGGTTCGGCGGATGCTCGATCCAGTCGAATCATCTCAAATGCGATGATCGAACGACGCCGCCGTTTCTTTAGAAGCGATTTCTTGCTGGACATGCCGATCATCCCACTGCCTGGGAAATCCCCGCCTTTATGAGTGACGACGCGAGCTTCATCAGGCTTTCTCGAATTTGTGCCGGAGTCCAACCGGCGAAACCGAAGACAAACGCTGGCTTGGGCTTGGCCCGAATACAGTAGAACGACAGCGGCGAAGGCTTGACTCCAATCTGCAGAGTAACGCGGTTAATCGCACTGAAATCTTCCTCGCGTTTCAGCCACGCGACCATGTTTAATCCGCCTTCGGGAACCTGCAAGGTGAAGCGATCTCCGAGCAACTCATTGAATTGTTTAATAAAGACCGCTCTGCGCTCGGCGTAGATTTTTCGCATTCGTTTAATGTGACTGAGGAAAAATCCTTCGGTGATAAAACGGGCCAGCGTCGCCTGATCGATTGCGGACGAATGTTGGTCCATCGTGCTGCGAATTTTCACCAGCGAATCGATCAACGTCTCTGGCGCCACGATGTAGCCCAACCGCAGGGAAGGATAGAGAATTTTGCTCATCGTCCCGGCGTAAATGACTCGCCCGAAACTGTCGATCCCCTGCAAGCAAGGAAGCGGCGGTCCGGCAAAACGGAACTCCGCGTAAAAGTCGTCTTCAAAAACGAACGCATCGTGAGTGCGAGCAAAATCGAGCAAGGCTGTCCGTCGCTGGAAACTCATCGTTACGCCTAGCGGATATTGATGTGACGGCGTTATATGGATAATTCTTGGGTATCTTTCCTTTGGTGATCGCGAGATCACAATCCCATCGTGGTCCAGCGGCTTCGGCACCACTTTAGCGCCTGCCAAAATAAAGACTCTGCGCGCCTGGTGGAAACCGGGATCCTCTATCCACACGGGTTCACCCGGGTCCAGAAGCGCCATGGCGCTGATTAGCATCGCCTGCTGCATGCCTCCGACGATCAGGATTTGATCCGGATGACAGCGCGCTCCTCGAAAATCGCAGAGGTACGTGGCAATGGCCTTACGCAGGTCCGCATCGCCACGACTCGACGCATGTCGCAACAGGTGAGTGCCCTTTTGTGCAAGCACCTGCGATCGGAGACGTTCCCAAATATCGATGGGGAATTCATCGACTGCCGGAAGGCCGGGAACGAGGGAAACGCCCGCCCCGGCACCTAGTGCACCGAGATCAAACTGCGTCCCCGCACGTTGATCTGGAATTGCTCTTACCCGGCCGGAGGTGCGAGCTCGACGTACGACCGGCTGATATGTTTTCAGACCACCGTGGCGGATTCTTCCTGCCGTACCTCGAGCGAATCTGTCCGCAGTCAGGAAACTTTCAGGAAGCGGATTCGCCACAAACGTTCCCGATCCGGCCCTAGAACAAAGGTAGCCCTCTGCCTGGAGCTTTGAGAACGCGAGATTAACCGTCAACCTGGAGATCCCCAAGTCACTAGCCAAAACCCGAGAAGAAGGTAACCGGGACGCGGCATCGGCAAAGCTGCCCGACTTCAATTCATCGCGAATTTGGCGATAAAGTTGCTCGTGCAACGGCTCGGATGCGCTCCGGTCGAGCTGGATCATCTCGAAGGCGATGACTGAACGTCGTCGCCTTTTCTTTAGAAGCGATTGGCGCCTGGACATGCCGATTTGCCCCCGGGTTTCTGCAATTATTTCAATTTGCATGCGTATTCCAAAGCGCAACTGGCATTATCGTCCTGGCGCAAGTGGTCATTGCTTGATCAATCATTACCGAAAGGTTGATGTACTATGTGGAACGTTCGTGGTGCGTCATTGGTCAACCGTAAATTCAAACTGCTCCTTCTAATTTCGTGGCTGATTTTCGGCATGGTTTTTTGTCCACAGGCTCATGGTAGTCCGGCAAACGTTGCCTATTTCGCAGGTGGTTGTTTTTGGTGCACCGAAGCAATTTTCGAAGAGGTGCCGGGCGTTACGTCGGTCACCTCGGGTTACATGAATGGCGCCGAGACTATTCAAGTCACGTTCGATCCCGTGAAGACCAGCTATGACAAACTGCTCGTTCTGTTTTGGGAAGCTCATGATCCGACCCAGGTCGATCGACAGGGTCCCGACGTAGGAAAGCAATACCGGTCTGCAATCTTCTACGTGAACGATCGCCAGCGCGATGCGGCCCAAAAATTAAAGCCGCAGGTGCAAAAGTTTTACTCGAAACCGATCGTAACTGAAATTTCTCAGGCGGGATCCTTTCGGGCGGCGTCTGAAAATCATCAGAACTTTTGCCGGAAAAACCCGAACAATCCTTACGTCCAACAAATCATAGAGCCAAAACTCAAGAAACTCGGTTTGAAGAAACCTTAAGCGCAAACGCTGCTAAAAGATGAAATCTTTGCCCTTGTTTCTGCTCTTTATTTTACCGGCCGGCCTCGGTTTGGCAGACGACACACAAGTCGCTCGAATTCGGCGCCAGATCGCGTCCACTCCGATGACGCAAAAGGTGACACTAAGCAATGACCAATGGCGAAAGATCCTGGCCCCCGGCCAATTTCAAGTCCTGCGCGAAGCGAAAACAGAGGCGCCATATAAAAACGCGTATTGGAACAATCACGAAAAAGGAATTTATCTCTGCGCCGCGTGCGGCGATCACCTCTTCGGCTCCGATGCAAAATTCGAATCCCACACCGGGTGGCCGAGTTTCTATACGCCGCTGGCGAGAGACAAAGTAACCACCGCAATGGACACCAGCCATGGAATGATGCGCGATGAAGTAAGATGCGCGCGCTGCGGTTCGCACCTTGGACACTTGTTTAATGACGGTCCGCCTCCGACTTATCTTCGCTACTGCCTGAACTCAGCCGCGCTCAAATTTGTGAAGAGCACGACCGGGCAGTGAAGGATACAGAACGAATGGCTCACGCTAAAATGGAAAGGAAGTATCTTCGTTATGTGGCGTTCGTCGCTGTGCTGTTTCTTACCATGAAGGTCATAACCCTGGCGCAGGAGAAGCCGGCAAATGTCAAACAGCCGTCGACGCAACCGGCCAGTAAAAACCATCAACACGCCACGGAGCGTGATGGGCAACACGATTTTGATTTCGAAATTGGTACTTGGAAAACCCACCTGTGGACCCTCCGGCATCCTTTAACTGACTCCACAGAATGGGTCGAGTCTGAGGGGAGTGTAATTGTCCGGAAGGTTTGGGATGGCCGCGCCAATCTAGTGGAGCTGTCGGCCGAGGGCCCAGCAGGTCCCTTCGAGTTCTTAAACCTGCGTCTTTACAATCCGCAATCCCACCAATGGAGCGATTACTTTGCGACTAGCAAAGACGGCACCTTCTTCAAACCCATGATCGGCGAGTTCAAAAACGGCGAGGGCGAATTTTTGTTCCAGGAAAAGCTCAATGGCCGCGCCATGTTTTTTCGATCCGTCATTTCGGACATCACTCCGGATTCGTGTCGGTTCGAAGACGCGTTCTCAGAGAATGGCGGCAGAACCTGGAAAGTGAAAGGAATCGCCATTGACACACGGGACAAAGGTGAATCTCCACCGCAGATTCCCGAGGGTCCCGCTCGCAAAAATGCATCTACTGAAAATGACGGACAACACGATTTTGATTTCGAGATAGGTAACTGGAAAACGCATCTATGGCGCCTGGTGAATCCGTTAACCGGATCCACCAAGTGGGTCGAATATGAAGGCACTAGCGTCGTCCGAAAAATTTGGAATGGCCGCGCAAACCTGGTTGAGCTTGAGGTCGATGGGCCGTCCGGTCACATCGAGGGTTTGAATCTGCGTCTCTACAATCCCCAATCCCGGCAGTGGAGTCTCAATTTTGCAAGCAGCAAAGGCGGCACACTGAGCCCGCCGACGATTGGCGAGTTCCAGAATGGCCGCGGCGAGTTTTTCTCACAGGAAACTTTGAACGACCGGGCTATCCTTGTTCGATTCGTTATATCGGATATCACTTCGGATTCGTGCCGTTTTGAACAAGCGTTCTCGGACGATGGCGGCAAAACCTGGGAAATAAACTGGATTGCGATAGACACGCGCGTAAAAGATGAAACGGACAAAACGCACTGAATTTCGTCGCCTGCCACGGAGAGGCTCGCACGACGCGGACACGATCAATGCAATTTTGGACGCGGGCTTTCTCGCTCATGTCGGATTTTGTGTTTACGGCCAGCCGTATGTCATTCCGACCTTGTACGGCAGGGATGGAGAAAAGCTTTACCTGCACGGCTCAGCTGCGAGCCGACTGCTCGGTACACTCGAAACCGGTATCGCCAGCTGCATAAACGTGACTCTTGTGGATGGCCTCGTTTTGGCGCGATCCGCCTTCCATCATTCCATGAACTACCGGTCGGTTGTAGCATTCGGAATTGCCCATAGGATCGATGACCCGGCTGAGAAGACGCGCGCTTTGCGCGTCATTTCGGAACACCTAATCGCGGGGCGTTGGGATGACGTGCGCAACCCAAGCGAAAAGGAATTAAAGGCAACCGCGGTGTTGGAGTTTTTGATCGAGGAAGCTTCTGCAAAGATTCGGACAGGAGCCCCCGTTGATGATGAAGAGGACTATGGTCTGGCGATTTGGGCCGGTATTCTTCCCCTGACCTTGGAAGCGAAACCGCCGATACCCGATTCTCGACTTGAGGATAGTATCAAAGTCCCTGATTACCTGTTGCGATCCCGGCATCATCAGCCACGAAGCTTATGACAAGTCAAGGCGACTGGTCTGATCGACGATGTAAGAGGGAATGAAATATCTCGACGATTCCAATGACAAATAAACAAGTAAACGAGACCACTAACAAACTGAACCAACATGACCACGACAAAAGATGATCGATTCATCCAACCATATCTGTTCTTCAATGGCAATTGCGAAGAAGCCCTTGAATTTTATCGCAAAGGACTTGGCGCAGAAGTCGAGGTGATGATGCGCTACAACGAGAGTCCCGAGCCCCCTGCACCTGGAACAGTTCCGCCGGGATCCGACAACAAGATCATGCACGCATGCTTTCGCATTGGTCAGACCAGGGTGATGGCATCCGATGATTGCGCGCCTCAGAAAACCGGTTTCCAGGGTTTTTCGCTTTCGCTCGCGGTACCCACCGAAAAGGAAGCCGATCGATTCTTCGAGGCTTTAGCTGACGGGGGACACGTCAAAGTGCCGCTAACAAAAACGTTTTTTTCACCAAAGTTCGGCATGCTCGAAGACCGCTTCGGCGTCGGCTGGATGATTAACGTGAGACCATCGCAGTAACAAAACCTAACCAAATACCATTATGACAACAGAGAACACTAACACCATCCGGCTGCACCGAGTACTCCGCGCCGCGCCGGAGAAAATCTATCGCGCGTTCCTTGATGCAGATGCGATGGCTAAGTGGCTTCCGCCAAATGGATTCACTGGAAAGGTCCACCAGATAGACGCGAAAGTCGGCGGCGCCTACAAGATGTCGTTCACCAATTTCACTACAGGCAAGAGCCATTCCTTCGGTGGAACCTATGTCGAACTGAAGCCACATGAGCGTATTCGATACACGGACAAATTTGACGATCCGAACATGTCCGGAGAAATGCAGACAACCGTGAGCCTCAAGAAGGTGTCTTGCGGGACTGAGTTGAACGTTGTGCAGGAAGGCCTGCCCAGCGCTATTCCCGCCGAGGCCTGTTATCTTGGCTGGCAGGAGTCGCTCGCACTTCTGGCGAAACTCGTGGAGGCTGAGATTCCGGATTGAGTGCGCACCGGTTTACGCCTGTAGCCATGGAAGGAATCAAATGACGTACACATTGATTCTTCCAGGGCTTCACAACTCCGATCCTGAACATTGGCAAAGCAGATGGGAAACTCGGGACGAGAATATGCACCGCGTTATCCAAGATGATTGGGTAACACCGCGCTGCGCCGATTGGGTGGCGAAACTCGACCAAGCACTTGCCATCCGGGGGCCCGACGCTGTGCTCGTTGCGCACAGCGCCGGTTGCGCGCTGGTTGCGCATTGGGCCGCCGGCTGCTCGCGACATCGCGTTCGTGGAGCGCTACTCGTTGCACCCAGCGATCCTGAGGCGCCAACTTTTCCTTCCGGTCCGACTGGCTTTGCGCCTATGCCACTACAACCTTTCCCATTTCCCAGCATCGTAGTTGCGAGTTCCGACGATCCATTTGTCACCGTTTCGCGCGCGCAACTATTCGCGGAGGCATGGGGCAGTGAGTTTCTGCTGATAGGCACGGCTGGCCACATCAATAGCGACAGCGCTCTCGGCGATTGGCCTCAAGGGTTCGCACTTTCGCGCAGTCTTTACCAAGTCCGCGACCGGACAAACGAAACCGGCCGGCCCACCAGGAGATTAGTCTTATCACAAAATTAATTCAGAGCTGGAGCAAGTGGTTGATCGTCGCCATCGCCTGCGGGCTTGGCGGTTCGATTATCGCTGGAGTCCTCGCGCACTCGGCGAAGCAAATGGTCGTCGTACCATTTGGTGCCACTAAATTCGCGCCACTTGATCCGGCACATCCAGATGGCGCCCAATTTTCAGTGTTGTGGGGCGATTCGACGAAAGGACCGTCCGCCATGCTGGTCAAATTTAAGAAAGGCGCCAGCTCCTTACATTACCACAGTTCAGATTATCACCTCTCGTTGCTTCAGGGTACAATGAAACATTGGGCTGAAGGTCAGCGCGAAGAAAATGCGAAGCCACTGGAGCCTGGAAGTTACTGGTTCCAGCCAGCCAACCTGTCGCATGCTGATGCTTGCCTGACCGACGAGTGCCTTGCGTTCGTTTACTGGTTGGATAAGCGAGACTACAAACCTTCTGAAACCCCGAAGAAATAGCATCCATGCGTTGTGTTAATTCTCAAAGGTAGAGAATCCCATGACTAGCAGATACCAGGCAATCACTGGACTCCCTTTCGTACGCGCCTGCATAATGATCCTGGCCATCGTGAACCCGTCGCTATTCGCGCAGCCGGCACCGTACGATTCGGAGAATCCGCTTCCGCACTCAACTCTGTTTGCACCAGGCGTTATTTCCACGGGCGATTACGAATCGCACCCGACTTTCACGCCCGATGGCCGCGAACTTTATTTTCTCAAAATGGCGCCGAATTTCTCGCGCTGGACTATTTTCGTTTCGCGTTACAAGGACGGCAGTTGGTCGCAACCCGAAGTCGCGCCGTTCTCCGGTCAATATCAGGACGCCGATCCTTACATCACGCCAGACGGAAAACATTTCTACTTCATTTCCGATCGTCCTGTAGAGCCGGGAGGTGAACGCCAATCGCATCACGACATCTGGGTCATGGACAAGACCGACCCGGGCTGGAGCGCTCCTCGTCATTTGCCTGCGCCAGTCAATAGCGATGCAGACTCCTATTATCCCATCGCTCTAAAGAATGGAACTCTCTACTTCGGTTCAGAACGCAAAGAATCCAAGGGTCTCGGTGATATCTATCGCGGCGTGCCGCAGAAGGACGGCAGCTACACGGTAGAAAATCTCGGCTCGCCTGTTAATACCAGCGCGGGCGAGTACGAAGCTTTCGTGACTGAAGATGAGCGACTGCTAATCCTCGCGGCCGCCAAGCGACCCGATTCTCTAGGCGATTACGATCTTTATGTCTCGCACAAGCAAGCTGACGGTAAATGGAGCGAACCGGTCAACCTTGGACAGGAGGTTAATTCGCCAACACGCGAATTGTCACCAAAACTCACACCGGATGGGAAATATTTGATCTGGATGAGTTGCCGCCTGCCGGCACTGGCAGCCAAACCACGGCAGCGAACGACAGCCGAAGTGTTACAAGAGTTGCGCACACCTGGAAACGGACTGGGCGATATTTACCAGATCGATGTTTCTGCGGTGCCGAGCTTAAAAACGCCAACGAAGTAGTAAACCGCCGATCATGGCAACCAGGTTACTTTTCATTGTGACTTTGTTGTCCGCTCTCGGCTGTGGTCTCATTGGCGGTGTCTTCTTCGCATTTTCAACGTTTGTAATGAAAGCGTTGAACGCGCTCCCGCCGCCTCAGGGCATCGCGGCCATGAAATCGATTAATGTGGTTGTGCTGAATCCGTTGTTCCTGAGCGTGTTTCTCAGTACAGCCGTTGGCTGCGTTGCTTTGATCATCTCCTCCTTGCTGGCTTGGGAGAAACCAGGCGCCGCATTAGCGCTCGGTGGCGGGATCCTTTATCTGGTCGGAACTTTTCTGGTGACGATGATTTTCAACGTTCCGCGCAATGACGCCCTGGCAGCTCTTGATCCACTAAGCGCGGAGGCGGCGCAGTCCTGGGCCGATTACGTCCGTGTTTGGACAGCGTGGAACCATGTACGGACCATTTCGGCTGTTGCCGCCTCAGTTTTGATGACGCTTGCACTGTGGCTCTCTGCTCTGCGTCACTCGTTTTAGTGCACGACCACGAAAAAAAGTTAGCGCCGCGGTCTGCAACGACGGTCACCACACGTTCATCGCCACCAAGATTTTCGCACACCCAAATTCAGGCGATCAACTGGTCTTGTGAGACTTTGTGAACTGGGTCTTGTGACTCAATTGATCACTGCCACTTCTAAGCCGAATACGATTAGAATAGGAATACGAAAGAGTAACAAAAGGAACCTAACGTGATAAAAGTTCTCAAACCCATTCTGTATGCGGGCGCGCTTGCTGGCGTGCTCGACATCACGGCGGCCTGCATCGAAGTGTACGTTAACTACGGCTTTGCACCGCCGCGGCTGCTAAAAGGCGTCGCCAGCGGATTGATGGGCCGGAGTGCGCTTGAGGGCGGATTTGCAACCGCAGCGCTCGGTCTCTTAATGCATTTTACGATGGCGTTGACTGTGGCCGCGATTTTCTATGCGCTAACCCGGCGACTTCCGATGCCGCAAAAACTTTTGGGAGTTGTGGCTGTGGGACTGCTTTATGGAGCGGCGGTTTTTGCAGTCAACAACTATGCGACAGCGCCATTCCTCTCCTGGATTCGCAGCCTCTATCTGCATACGCCAATCTCATTCAGGCATCCAATGGGTTGGTCGCAATTCGTCATCCACCTGTTCTGTGTAGGTCTGCCCATTGCGCTCGTGATGCATCGATTTGCGCCAGCGGCGGTCCGTCACCACGCGCGCTGACGGATCAGAAAGGCATTTGGAGCGGCCGGTCCGATCACGTTCTCAGACAAAGTGGCCTTATCGAAACGTGCGGAGTGGATATTGTGAAAAAACCCACGATCGAGAACTTGGCTGACACGTTCACTGCAGCCAATGAATCCGAAGACGGTTGGTTTGATTGTTGCCGAAGAGATGGCCGCGGCCGATCTCATGGGTCCGGCCGAAGTTCTTTCAAGGGCAACAATTGGACGTACCGATCAACAGGAAGCGCGCGAATCCCGTTGTTATCGGGTAATGACGATTGGTATCGGCGCAGAACCATGCCTCACAGAATGCGGCATAGGCATCAGGCCAGAAATTGACCTCGAACAGGCGCCGCCACTTGATACTATTTTTATTTGCAGCAGCGGATTTCACGGCGAAAAGCCCAACAGGAGGGTCCTGAAATGGCTAAAGCAGCGGGCAGCGAATACGCGACGCATCGCAGCAATGGGGAGAGGTATCTACGCGCTCGCCGCGACCGGCCTTCTGGATGGACGCCAGGGAGTCATCCATTGGCGGTTTGCCAAAGACGTTGCTTCGCGATTTCCCAAACTTCGAGTCAATCCCAACAATCTCTTTGTTAAAGACGGCCCGTTCTACACTTGTGCAGGTGGCGCTTCGGCCGTCGATTTTGCCCTTGCTTTAGTTGAGGAAGATTACGGTCGTCATGTCGCATTAACCCTGGCGCGCGAATTGGTTGTTCATGTTAAAAGGTCCGGTGAAAATGAGCAGTACTCCGAGGCCCTGAAGTTTCAGGTCCAATCCTCTGACCGTTTTGCCGACCTTCCCGCATGGATCTTCTCTCATCTTAGCGACGATCTTTCCATCGACGCTCTGGCCCAAAGAGCGGCCATGTCCCGCCGTAACTTCACCCGCCTATTCCATGAAGTCTTTGGCAAAACTCCTGCTCAATTTGTCGTGGAAGCGCGTATTGCGGAAGCGCAGCAACGATTGTTAGTTCCTCGCAATAGTATTGAGAGCGTTGCTTCTTCTCTCGGATTTCGAAGCGCAGATGTCTTCAGTGTCGCTTTCGAGCGGTTCACGGGTATTCGGCCGCGCATCTATCGCGCTCTGAGGCGAGCTCCTAAAAGCATTAACAACCCGGCAAACGTCGCTCCCCATAAATCCGCTGGTCGCGCGAGATCGACTGTGTTGCGCGCTGCATAAAGCACTGGTCGTCAGTCCGCCGTCCGCAACAGCCGCGCCGGGCCTCCCCTGCTGCTCGAGCCGACATTATTGCTACGTCTCGATACAACGGCGGTGGCAAAAAGACATTCTGATACCTTGTGCCGCACCGGAACGACAAAGAGGCAGCCCGAACGGGCTGCCTCTTGGGTAACCTAACTAACGGAGAAAGTTTAGAACCTCTTCTTTAGGCCAACGTACCAAAACCGGCCTTTAATGGTGGTTAACGATTCGTCGTAACCATTCTCAAAACTGCCGGCCACGAATGGTGGATCTTCGTCGGTCACATTCTGCATACCAAGGGTAATGGTTGAGTTATTGAGCCACCACCTCCAGTTGCTGCAGCCGTATTCAGCCGTGGAAACCGGCACCACGTTCTTTTCCTTACCGTCCTTCATTTGTACATTCTTACCGCCATCCTTGGCGAAGCCAGGCACCTCGGCCGCGGCGGGCGCTGGCAGGTTGAATGTGTAATTTAGGAGCAGGTCGAAGGTGATCCATTCGCGAATCTTGCGCGCGAAGGGAGACTCCTGCCCGGTAACCGGGTCAGTCCTCGGGGTCTGCGGTCTCGAACCCACGATGGATTGGTTATCGTCTTCGTATTGGCCAATCCAGTGAACTACTACACCGGTGTCGAGACCCTGCATCCATGTATCAGCCGGACCGTCGTAGAAAAGACTGAAATTTGCGCGATGCCAGGGAAGCGAGCTCGTAAGGTTGAAGCTTGTCGGCAAAAATTCGCCAGCGATACCGAACCGTTTCGCGTCGGGACTGGTCTGGAGCTCGGCCCGGGAGAGCCAGGTGCCATTAACTGTGGTCGTGAACCTCCCGAAATCTCCCTTTCCGAAAATAGCTGAATCCAGAATGTAAACAGCTTCGTAGTCCAACCCTTCAAAAATTGCACCGGCAAGATTGGCAGTCGGATCAGTAATGAGAACGACCGCACCGGTGGTTGGATCACGTTCCACCAAATTCGGAAAGATGGATTCGTTGTTGAGAATGAACTGCGCACCCAGGTTCACCACGAGATCGCGCATATCGATATGCCACCAATCCGCGCTCAGTGTGAGTCCCTTCAACCACTTCGGACTGTAAACCGCCCCATACGTCCATTCATAGGCCACCTCCGGATGCAGAAATGGGTTCCCGGCAATTCGTTCCTCAACCTGAGGGTCTGGTGTCAGTCCCCTTGGATCGACGACCAGAGGGAAAGCCTGCTGACCCGCTGGCGAAAGTTCAATCACCGTGGGTGCGTGAAACGCTTCGGAGTAACTCCCGCGCAGAGTCAGCGCACCTATATATTTGGGATCGAGCGGCTGCCAACGTAGGGATACTTTAGGCTTTTGAGCGTCATACGTGGAGTGGCCTTGCGGGAAGTTGGTACTTAAGACTGCAGAAGTGTTCTGGCTGTACCACTCTTCGCGTTCGGCAAAATCAACTTCAAAGCTGTAGAAGCCAGGGAAGTTCCACGTAGGACTAGTGAAGGGTACCCGTACTTCCTGGTAAATCGACCAAACATCGCGATTCACCCGGGAGCCCTCGCTGTCGACGGACCCGATTGTTTGGAACGTTGTGTTCAGTGAGTCTGGCTTGCGGTCCCACCTTTCACCGCGATATTCGCCGCCGATCGCGAACGAGACCGATCCAGCGGGGACCCTGAACAGGTCACCGTTAAACGTTGCATACGCCAAAGGCAGTTCAAAAGTGCCGGTATTATGCAGGTTCACGTAAACCCGGTTCCTCGCTGTGCTCGAGTTAAGCCCGTTTACGCCGCCAAAGGGGTTGAACGCCGTAGCCGGGTTGGTATCGAGCAACGCGTCTCGCAACCCTGGTTGGCTAACGTCGCCCAGGGACAACTGCTGTCCTTCGTTGCGAGCATAGCGAAAACCGGTTTCCCAGTTCCACGTCTTGAAGTAGTCGCCAAACTCGCCCATCTCACCCTTAAGCCCGACGTCGAACAAGTAATCCCAGTATGTAAACTTCGCGCTCCTGACGCCCGTATCGTTAATGGCGCGAAAACGAACGCCGGTCGTCATTGGCACTGGAACACCGTTAAGAATCAGAGTGGTGTCAGCGACCGTGAACGGATTGAACGCATTCTGAATCGGGACGCTAATTCCACTGGGAGCGAATGCCACGCTGGTCCCCGGCTTCTTGAATGGATCAGGCAGAAACGGCACCGCTGCCAGAGATGCATCAAAAAACGACCTCGCAATCTTGAAGTCGGCAAAAATGGTCAGGTATTTGTCGCACAGATCACGAGTGAACGAACCATAGAACACCTGGCGATCTGCCGGGGGAAGGTTTGGTGTAACTGCCGCGAAGTTGTACGCGATGTAATCTCCGTCTCCAGGTTTGCCATTAATGATACCTGGCACTGTGGCGGGGTTGACATAGAACGGAGACGTCGCGGCGTTTGGAGCGGAATGCGGCGTCGGAGAGTTTGCGCTGAAAAACAAACTCGGAATCAAACGGAAGCCTTGGACGCGGCCCGGTTCGTTGGTGCTGCGAATATCGAACCCGCCAAAACGAACGAAATTTCCATTGGAAGAAATGTCCCGGTCACGACTGAACAGCCCGCCGGTTCGCTGAAAGAAATCGGCAATAACAACGATATCGGTCTTGTCGTCACCCGTGCCGGCCTTCAACCATGCTTCCCATTCACCCATTTCATTGGATGCGCCCAGGTTCGTATTTCCATAAGTGCCGCCGATCTCCAGGCCACGGAATTTATGGATCAGGAAAAAATTAACCACACCGGCGACAGCGTCGGCACCATACACGGCTGAAGCGCCATCCTTCAGGATGTCGATGTGATCGATCATCGAGAAAGGAATGAGGTTGATATCAACACCTCCAAAAATTGCCGCCGACGCAACACGTTTGCCGTCGACCAGGATTAGAGTTTCTTTTGGTAACAGACCGCGCAAATTGAACTGAACCGTACCGTCGCCACCGTTACCCATGTTCAGATTCACACTGCCTCCCGCTTCCTGCGGAATAAAGGTGGTCAAATCTGTTGCGTTGCGGATGCCCAGCTTCTCGATGTCCTGAGGCCGGTAGGTGTCCACTGGATTGGGACCCGTTTCTTCCGCCGTTGGAATGTTCGAACCAGTCACGACCACTCGTTCGACTTCTGCGGTACCTCCTGCGGGCGCGGCGCCTGGAGCTGGCGCAGGCGGTTCCTGCGCCAATGTAGCGGATACAGAAAACATTCCCGCCAAAAAAATGACGGAAGCGAACTTCGTTAGCACATTTTTAATCATTAGTCTCTCCTTTGAGTTTTTGGTTAGGTGTGATGCGTGAATCGGGTATAACGCCAAACGAAGTTTTCCCCCTAGGCCAAAGAAACGAGGGTTTGGGCAACCGTTATTCAGCGCCCTAACGACGAACGTACAGCTTCGCGCGACCGCGATTTTATTGAGAGGCGGCATGCCAGGCTTGAGACACGCGCCGCGTCAGCCAGCTCACATCTTGCATTCGTTTGAATTCCAGCGATGCGATCAAAAAAAATAGCAACCATCAGACTTACCATTTCTTGCCCGCGCGACAGAACGCAGCATGACATCGTGCGATGTCGTTCTCTCTGCAGCGTTGAATCGAATTAGCCGACTCTGCGAAGCGCAGGAACGACTAGTCAGGCATGCCAGCTGTCGAATCGCTCAACTCCGCCAGCTCGGTTAGAGAGCCGTTTGGAAATTTCTCTTTCACCAAAAAACGCGGAGCCTGTTTTGTAACGAATACTTCATACGTTTCAGCACCACCAGGCTTATCAATCCGGTATGAGACATGGACGGTTTCAAAGGACCCCGCCGGCACCAGAGTCTTCTCACTTTCTCCAATTCGTACGCTCACAAGCGAATTTCCCATAGTGGGATCATAGACATGAAATTGAAATTCCTGCCCCTCGACATATTCCTTCAGAGCCATGACCGCAGCCCAGTCAACGCGCTGATCTACAGTGTCGTCACCGACTGTCTCGTTCACTTCGCGTCTTTCGGACGGTTGCTTCTTTGCAGTTACAAACCCGGTTACTCGACGGCCCTGATACTTGAGGTCAAACACAGCACGTGCGGCGTTGCCCTGCCCGAAACTGAGTTTCGCCGACAGCGGAGAAAACGTCGGTGAGACAACCGCCTCCCAGGATTGGCTGAAACTCCCGGTGACAACGTTTGAGAAAACATAGTTCCCCGAGTCGATAGACTTGCTAATCCGAATCCGGCTCTGGCCAGCTTCTTTACCGTCCACTAACGTTCGAAAAGAATAGGATCCCGTTCGAAGCCTTCCAGCGTCCAGGTCGGGTCGCGAGTCTTGGTTACCAGTTGTCGCCAGGATGAGACATACGATGGCAACGAAGCGCATTAGATCTTAGTATGTTTATCACACCGACAGCATCGCAGCGCACCTGTTAGCCCTATGTTCCAGTTTACATGGGCTATTGTGCTACTCCAGAAGCATAACACCGGACGAGACTGACCGTGATTCGTCGCCGAAGCTATGCTAGCTGCAGCTGAACCGCGCCACTTACAGTAGAACCACTTTATGCTTGCGCAGATTGACCGCCCTCAGGTTTCCCAGATAGGCTTTGCAAGAGCGATGGCAACAAAGCAGCTAGACCTTGCTGATGATCCTCCGTGGGATCCACCTTTCCGGCTGGAGTTAGTTTATCAACGATCTTGGGCAGGTATTCAGCCAGGAACTGTGAAGCAAGATTTGGGTCCACCCCCATTTTAGCTGCGATCGCACGAATTTGATCGGAGCCAAGCGCAGCTTGAACCTGGTTGGTGGAAACAGGTTGATTTTCGCCCATGCCAACCCACGACGAGAAGACGTCGCCCTGGCCGCTCTGTGAAAACCTACTAGCCAAGCCTTGCAAGCCTCCACTCTGAGCGAGAAGGCCACTGAGAGCGCCTAGAAGCGGATTCGCTTCACCGGTCCCGGACGATTTTTGAGCTCCACTAACTGCACTGAGTATCGAATCGAGTAATCCCATAATTTTAATGCTCCTTTCGTTTGTGTTTGTTTTTCGAATAAAGCTTGAAGACGCGCCACTCTCTTAAGGGAAAGTATGACGGCGACAAACTTAAACAAGCCAATTCCGGAGCCAGCCCTATCTCGTCTTACTCGTCGCGAGGAGATTGATCGGATCCATTACCTTGACCCGAAAACTCCACTTGCTCTGTATCGTGAAGGCGGCCGTAATCCACCGTGAGCCTGCCGCCGCCATGTTCGGTATACATCTCGGCGAAACGTTCGCCGAAGCGAACATCACCCCAGCTGTAATCTCTTTGCGTTTGAACGGCGGCCGCAATGACGGGATCGATTCCAACCACTGAAACAATAAAGAGGACGCGGCTGGATTCGAGCGACTCGGACGTTGCTCCGAAAAGAGGACTGTTTTCATCGATGGTGTGTCGCAAAGTTAATGCGGCCGGGAAAACAGTGAGTCGGTCGAAGTGTAATTTCAAAACATAGAAATACCTGAAATCGCCGCCCTCGGCCAACGGTTCATCGCGTGAAAACATGATTCGAAACTCCGCTTCGACCATACTGTGTTGATTTTCATTTCCCACCCGCACCATCAACGTCGGCTTTCCATTTAATGGTGCGATCACAATGGAGTTGCTGAAAACAACCCGCGCATTCGGTCGCGAGAACCGGACAAAGATCAGTCCGGTCATTACGGCGAGCAGAAAGATGCCGCTCATGATTTCAATTGTAGTGACGATGTGGCCGTAGAGCGTTTGGGGATACATATGGCCGTAGCCCACGGTGGCCAGCGTTTGCACACTGAAAAAGAAGCAATCAAAAAACCAATACCCTCCGGTGGTACCGGCGATACTGTCTCGCTGAAAACTATAAAGTGCGGCGAAAAAAAGATTGAGCGCGATATAGAGGATTCCAACAAACACGCCAAACTGCGGCCACCGCAGACCGAGCAGCCAGCGATAGACGTCGCGCCATTTCCATGAGTCGGTGTTGACTTTCACGAACTCAATCTGGCCGGCGCGAACGGAATGAAACGCGCGTCCTTTTACGCTTCGTCTGCGGATTTCCGGCAAAGAAACAGGCGTAGGTTTCATCTCATTATTGGTATCGGCGACGTATAGCGAAATACCTAAATATCGTGACAAACTTATCGCCGATTTGATAAGCAAACTCTGTGAAAGAGACACTGTTTGCAACCATGCTGACGGTCAGCCTAATCATGAACGGCTTATTGCCTGCGTCCGCGGAGCCAGGCAAAGCCGCAGCGACCAGGCCTACTTCTGACAAGACGAACACTGTTCATCTCGTTGTCCATTCCGGCCCTGAGGCAAAGCAAATCTTCACGTATTTTCCCTATCCTGATATACCTGCGCAGTATCGTCTTGCCACAATCAGTGGCACGGGCATCTATCGACTAACGGTCACTCCAGAAGGTAACGTTGTTGAGATAAAAATCTTGAAGAAGATGGGAGTCTTCGGCGATTGGCCTGCGGATGTGACGGCATTAAAGACACTCATCCGCTGGCGAGCTCGGCCTGGTCCGTCTCGCATTGTGGACGTTCCGTGGAGCATCACTCCAGGGCACCGGTATATAACTAACGAAGGATCGCATATCCCGAGACACTAATGCGCCCGTTTCTCGATCAATCTCTCTACGAATTCTGCGATTGATTGGAAGATTTCCTGGTCGATATCCTCTTGCGTCTTCCCTACTGCCTGAAGCTGACGTTTCGGCACACGCAGCGAATGGTCGCCTCCATCAACGATATGTAGAATGTTTTGTGTTTTCATTTCGCTGCGCACGCGCTCAAGAAGATCCAAAGGACAAAGCGGATCCCGCGTGCCTTGGACAAAGAGAATTGGGCTGTTCAAGGCCCGCAAAACTTCATCACGGAGTTTTGTGCGGTCTCCCATCGCGCAAAGCGGATATCCGAGGCAAACAAGGCCATCGACTTTTTCTTCAAGGGAAAGATGACATCCAACGCGGCCACCCATGCTCTTGCCAATCAGGATTGTTAATTCGCCTAAATGTTTTTTTCTCGCGTCGGTCAGCGCGTCTCGATGCGTCGCGACAAGTTTTGGCAAAGGATCGGCACGTTTCCGGCCTTCACGCATATAGGCGTAATCGAGCGTTTCGACGTCGCCGATCTGGGAAATCCGTCGCTTCCAATTCTGCATCCAGGGATGGGACGAGGGGGCGCCTGCTCCAGGAGCAAATAAGAATAACCGTTTCATGCAGACCATCGGCGATTATGGATTACCGCTACAGCAACCAGTACTATTGTACCGTTACAAGTGTTCCGATTGGAATCTCGGAAAAGAATTTTCGGGCAGCTTCCTCGGGCAATCGAATGCATCCGTGTGACGCTGGATAATTCGGCACAACCCCGGCGTGCATTCCGAAGTCGAGACAACTCAGGCGCATGAAGTAAGGCATCTCCACATGGTAAATGGTGGAACGATGGTTTCGCTCCTTGTTGGTAATCACGAATTCGCCTCTGCGTGTGGTGTAACCCTGGCGTCCAGTCGAACACTGCGCGCGATATACCGGCACACCGTTCTTAAACAAAGCGACCCGTTGCAAAGCGAGGGAAATTTCGACGCGCAATTGGTCTGGAGGAGGCCCACTACCCAGAAGAATTTGCGAAGAACGCCAGTGACCGGTCTCCGCGGCGATATCTAGTGCGGACATTTTATTGCGCTTGGTCAGTTGGTTCCGGCTGGCGCCTGCAGCAAGCAATGTGCGTACGTAATCTTCCTTGCCGAGGCCCGCTGCCAGCATCAGCATCGTCAACCCTCTGTCCCCTTCAACATAACTGCTGAACGATTTCGACGGGAGCAGCGCTAGAAAATCCTTGTCACATCGCGACGGCAGAAGGGTGTTCGGATCGGCGCCACACGACAAAAGCGTTCCCAAAAGGGAAGAGTCATTTCCAGCAATGGCATACGCGACCAGCGGTACATTTTTCCCTTCGGGCGTTGGAGGCGCAGAGTGTTTGCTGAGCAGCAACTGGATCTGGCCCTTATCCGCAGTGGCCAATGCTCCTTGAAGAGCGCGCCGGGTACTGCCTCGCCATTCGGGCATTGTGGGTAAATGTTCCACCACAGACCTGACGATTTCCGGATTGCCGCCATCCAGCGCCGTGCCCAGCAAATCTCTGCCATCCTTGCACCGGGCGTCGGCGTGAAGAATCGTGGAGCGGGCCAGCAACGCCTCGAACAGTTCGAGATTGCCGTGCATCGCGGCGGCCATCAGCGGCGTAAAACCGCTCTTGTCAGCGAGATCGACAACGGCGCCTGCGTCTATGAGGCGCTGGGCCGTGTTCCAGTTCTGCTGGGACGTTGCAATCAACAACGGTGTCCGACCCTGGGCATCGTGTCCGTTTGGATCGACGTGGTCGATCAGACATAATTCGATAAGCGAATCGCGCTGAAGCGTGACGGCGCGAACGAGTTCGCCCGGCGAAATGGAAATGCGCGCGGGGGGCTCCGGTCCAAGTGCTGTCGCCCAGAACAAAACCAAAAGTACGACGCCGATCCGAAAGACGAATCGCCTCTTGAATACGCGCATACGCTGGGTTGGGCCAGCCATTATACAGGCTGTGTCCAGCACTGTAATAGGGGCTGGAGCGAGCTGCGAGCCTACCTTCGAGCAAGCCGGGATTGGACGTATCCAGTTGAACGTTGCATGTTCTGGGCTGTCCAAATTCCAACCGATGCGCTTATCCATTTTGACCCTGTGCGTTGCACTCAGTACATCGTTCGCCGCGCAGCCTGAGGCTGTTCCGACGCAAACTGTTCCTGCCGCTGTCGCGGAAGCCGGCAAAGATGTCGTTCATCAGCTTAACAATGCTTTTGCTAAAGTTTTCGAAACTGTCGCGCCAAGTGTTGTCATTATAGAGGTTTCTAAGAAAAATGATATCGCCGATGGCTCGCCACTCGACGACTTGTTTTTCCAGGGTGCGCCGGATGAGAACAATCCACGGCAAAACCCCGGCGTGCCACGACCAATCCAAAGTGAGGGCTCCGGTTTTATCGTTCGACCAGATGGTTACATTTTCACGAACTTTCACGTTGTTGAAGGTGCGGAAAAAATCGACGTGAAATTGAAGGACGGCCGGAATTTTCCTGCAAAAATCGTGGGCACAGACGAAAAGACCGATATCGCGGTCATCAAGATCGATGCCAAAGATTTGCCGATTGTCCAGCTGGGTGACAGTGACGGGGTGCGGGTAGGCCAGTTTGCATTCGCGATCGGCGCACCATTCAAGCTGGATTACACGTTTACGTACGGTGTCGTCAGCGGCAAAGGCCGGAGCAAATTGCTTCAGACGGGCGCATACTCCATCTCCGATTATTTGCAGACTGACGCCTCGATTAATCCGGGCAACAGTGGCGGTCCACTGTGTGATATCGACGGCAAAGTAATCGGCATGAACACGCTGATTAACGGAATGAATCGCGGCCTGGGCTTCGCAATCCCCAGTAACATGGCGAAAGAAATTGGCACCGAACTGATCGCCGGTCACAAAATCATGCGGCCCTGGCTCGGCATCCGGATCGAGACGCTGGGCGACGACGCCGACCTTCGTGATTTGTTTAAGGGCGCCGACAAAGGGGTCGTCGTACGCACGATCGAAGCCGATGCCCCTGCTTCAAAAAGCGATTTGCGCCCGTTCGACGTAATCACGCATGTGGATGGAGCACCGATCGAGACGGACTCACAGCTGCAGCATGAGATTTTGAAAAAGAAAATCGGCCAAAGCGTTCAGCTAAGTGTTTGGCGCAAGGGGCAGACTCTTAAAGTCCCTATTAAAACTGGCGAACTACCTAACGAGATCGCGCGAGCATCAAATGCATTGCCGATTCAGCCGCCGAAGCCGACGCAAGAAAACGTCGGCAAATTCGGCCTGCAGGTTCAGGAATTAACGAAAGAGGTTGCAGAGCGTCTTCATCTCCCTGTCCAGCAAGGTGTCGTCGTAACCGACGTCGAGGACAACAGTATCGCTGCAAGCCAGGACATTCAGCGCGAAGATGTCATTACCGAGGTAGACGGCCAGCCGGTCACCAACGTGCAGTCGTTCCGCGAAGCGCTAAAGAAAGCCGATCCGAAGCGGGGCGTCCTTCTCTATCTCGATCGTAAAGGCAGCAAAACTTTCGCAGTGCTGAAAGCAGGAGATTAGCCCTTTCGGCTGCCGATCACTAGCAGGGCGATCCCGCCAACCAGACAAATTCCGCTCGCAATCGGCGGGAAAGCAAACCCATGGCTTTCCTTGTGAGTAATCTCGAGCGGGCCGAGTTGCGCGTCTTTCTTTTGCGTCGTCCAGCCCAGGCCGCCCCATGCAAATCCGATGATGCCGAGGATAATAAGGATGATGCCGACAACAGCGGCAGGTTTCATTGATTCGACCTTACAGTGAGCGACGGCCTTGGATCAAATTGATTATCAGCACCACAATCGCAATGACGAGCAGGATGTGAATGAACCCACCCATCGTGTAGGAGCTGACCAGTCCAAGCAGCCAGAGCACCAGCAAGATTACGAATATTGTCCACAGCATAAGATTCCTTTCGGTTAGTCACATGTTCCTTCGAAGGATGGGGTTCCGTTGCGCTTATAGAAACCGAAATTTCTGTGTGGACGGCTATTCGCGGTGCGCTCTTTGGATGGCTATTACGACAGTTTTTCTGCCACGGCACGCAAGTTCCAGTCCGCTGCCTCAAGTTGTCGACGGGCAGACTCATAATCACATTGCGCTAAGTCGACGACGACCCGCACGGCCCGATCGCGCAGCTTGGCACTGGTAGTATGCAGATCAATCATCAGATTGCCGTGCACCTTTCCCAGCGCCACCATCGCTCCGGTGCTGATGATGTTGAGCGCAGCCTTGGTCGCCGTTCCGGCTTTCAATCTGGTTGATCCGGTCAGGATCTCGGGACCCACTGCCAGTGCGATCACCAAGTGGGCGTCCACTGTAGAGGCAGCCGTGCCGGCTGCAGCCTCGAAAGCTTTCGGGGCCACTACAGCCGGATTGCAAGTCACCAAAATCGTTTTAGCACCTAACGTCTTCGCGTGAGACAGCGCGCCTCGAACAAAAGGCGTCCGGCCGCTGGCGGTGATCCCAATGACAACATCACCGTTTTTTATTCCCCTCTCCCGCAGCGCCAATGTGCCCGCGCTCTCCTCGTCTTCCGCGCCTTCCACACTGCGATAAAGCGCCGTCGTGCCACCGGCAATTATTCCCTGTACGATATCGTGCGACACGCCAAAAGTCGGTGGAATTTCGCTCGCATCGAGGACTCCAATGCGCCCGCTGCTGCCAGCCCCGATATAAAATAGCCGGCCTTGGTTCCGCATCGATTCCCGCACTATTTCAATCGCACTAGCGAGATCCGCAGTTGCGCCACGTAACGCCTCCTCCACAAATTTTTCTTCCTCGACGAAAAGTTCGGCCAATTGCCGCGCGCTCAGTTTTTCCAGGTTCTCGGAGCGCGGATTACGCTGTTCGGTAAGCGCAGCAGCCAGATCTTCAATTTCCTTCTGAGAGAGCTTTGGTTGAAAAGAAACGTGATCGCCCTTCTCCGCAGCAAGCCACGCGGCACCGAATTCGGGAGATCGCTCCGCAACCGTCACTCTGGCGTCCGGCAGATTTTTTTTGAGTCTGCGTCGAAACGCGTGCGTGTAGATCGAGTCGCGGTGAAAGAGCCCGCCAGTGAGTGCGACTTTAGGGGCAAGCAGATGCAGCCTGGAAGCGACAGCCTCAGTATATTCACAGAGGACACGCGCACCTTCCTCGACAATCTCATTCACGGGTGCGTCGCCAGCCGCTGCGGCTTCAAACACCACGGGAGCAAGCATTGCAATCTCCATTTTGTCCGCCGTTTGCGCCCAGCGAACAAGTTCATCAAGATTGTTTAACGAAAGCGCACGCAGGATTTTCGCCGTGAACTGCATCTCACCGCGGCTCAGATCGTATTCGCGCAGGATAAGCCGCAGTGCCTCAATGGAGAGAAAATAGCCGCCGCCGGTGTCGCCCAAAATGTGTCCCCACCCACCCGCTCTCTCAATCCGATCGCCTCGCCGGCCAGTCACCGAAGAGCCACTTCCGGCATTGACGACAATACCGTCTCCATGATCCAGAGCCGCGGCCAAACCGGAATCGCGATCGCTACCAGTTACGATTTTTGCATTCGGCCAAATGTCTCGACAAATGAGTGCGAGCGATTGGCGATCTTCCTCAGTGCCGCATCCAGCGAGGAAGACTCCTGCGCGGTTGATTTGTTTTGGCAACTCGGCAAAAATTTCACGCAAACGTTCCGGAGTTGTCAGACGCAAATTAGATGGCGGCAATTTACCTTGATCGAGAGTTCTGAATTCAGTGCCAGCGCCATCCGCTGAGGGCATCACCTCCACCAAAAGCCAGGCGGTTTTTGTTCCACCTCCTTCGACGCCGAGGATACGCTCGACAGGTTCCACGATTATTTATGCTTAGCTGGTTTCGCAGCAAATTGAAAGGTGGATCGCCTCGCCGAAGGCGCAGATTTTGGCGGCACGCCCCCAGGCCGCCGCGCTGCGCCGACCGGACGCCGCAGCGCGGCGTCCCTACCGTTGCCGAGTTTTCGCGCCCTCGTATGATGCAATGATGGCGAAGGACGAATCGCATGCGGCGAGCCGAATGGCGCAACTGCGAGATGAAATCCGCCGGCACGACCGTCTCTATTACGAAGAAGCTGCGCCTGTCATTAGCGATCGCGAATACGATCGCCTCTACAAAGAGCTCGTCGATCTGGAGGCACAGTTCCCCGATCTGGTCACGTCCGATTCACCCACCCAGCGTGTCGGCGGGAAACCTCTCAAAGCGTTCGAGCAAGTGCCGCATCTCATCCCGATGCTCAGCCTCGACAACACATATTCCGAAGAGGAAGTGAAAAATTTTTACGCTCGGATCCAGCGACTGTTGCCAAACGAAAAAATTCCGGTGGTGATCGAACCGAAGGTAGATGGCGTCGCGGTTTCGCTCATTTACGAAAACGGTCGGCTGCGTCAGGCCGCGACACGCGGGGATGGGACGCTCGGCGACGATATCACTCAAAATATCCGAACGATCCGTTCGGTGCCTGAACGACTCCGTGGCAGTGCGCCCAAACTTTTGGAAGTGCGCGGGGAAGTCTACATGGATAAAACTGGCTTTGAAAAACTAAACGACGAACGCCGAAAAGCTGGTCTCCCGCTGTTTGCAAACCCGCGCAATGCCGCAGCCGGTTCACTCAAGCAACTCGATCCGGCGATCGTGGCGAAACGTCCCCTGGGTGTCGTGTTGTACGGAACCGGGCAGACCGATGGAGTAGACGTCGATGTTCACTCGGAAATTTTTCCGCTGCTAAAAAAACTGGGGCTGCCTGCCACAGAACGCTGGTGGATAGCCAAATCCGTCGAAGAGATTTTGGATGCCATTCACGAGTTGGACGGGATCCGTCACAAATTCGCTTATCAAACCGACGGTGCGGTAGCGAAAGTGAATTCATTTGCCCAACGCGAGCGTCTGGGGTTCACCGCAAAATCACCAAGATGGGCAATCGCTTACAAATACGAAGCCGAACGCGTGGAAACGCGCCTCAACGACATCGTGATTCAAGTGGGCCGCACCGGAATTCTCACGCCGGTTGCGATGCTGGAGCCGGTATTTGTTAGCGGAAGCACGGTCGGGCGCGCAACGTTGCATAACGAGGATGAGATCAAACGCAAGGACATCCGTATCGGCGACACCGTGGTAATTGAAAAGGCTGGCGAAGTTATTCCCGCCGTTGTCGAGGTTGTTAAATCAAAACGACCGCGCAGTGCGGAGCTGTTCGATTTTGCCAAACACATTCATGGCAAGTGCCCGGTGTGTGGCGCCCCGATTCGGCGAGACCCGCAATTTGTAGCCTGGCGCTGCGAAAATCTTCAGTGCCCGGCGCAAACCACCCGCCGGGTCGAATTTTTTGCAGCACGCAGTGCTCTCGATATCGAAAGCGTCGGCGGCATTGTGGCAGACAAGGTGGTCGAACGCGGACTCGTATGCGAGCCACTCGATCTGTTTGAGCTGAAGACGGAACAACTGGCCAAATTAAATCTCGGCACGGATGAAGAGCCGCGCGTTTTCGGCGAGAAAAATGCGATCAAGGCGATCCACTCGATCGAGCGAGCCCGCACCCTGCCGCTTTCGCGATGGCTCTTTGCTCTTGCCATTCCAGACGTGGGAAGGACGACAGCGACACAGCTTGCCCGTTTCCACGAAACGATTGAAAACGTCGCCAATTCACCGCTGCTTCATGATGTTTTGCAGTATCACAAAAAGCGGGCAGAAAAGGAGGATGCAAAAGATATTGCGGATCGGCTCGTTCAAGCCGGTTTCGCAAAGCCTTCCAAAAGCAAAGGAGAAAAAGGCCGTGGAATTACTACGGAAGTGGGACCTGTAGTTGCACAAAGCGTGCTGGATTTCTTTGCCTCGTCGGCCGGAAAAAAAACGCTGCGCCGTATGAAAGCGCTTGGCATTCATCCAAAGACCGAAAAAGTCTCGGCAAAAAAAGTGGCAGAATTGCCCCTGGCCGGAAAGGCATTTGTGCTGACTGGAACGTTGCCTTCGATGACACGCGAGGAAGCAACAGAAAAAATCGAAACGCTCGGCGGCCACGTCACCGGCAGCGTGAGCAGGAAAACCGATTACGTCCTCGCGGGCGCCGAACCTGGAAGCAAATTCGATAAAGCCAAAGAACTCGGTATCCGCATCATCGACGAAGCAGCGTTCCGGAAAATGCTGTAGTCACGTTGCTCGGTATCGCGATATGAACTGTAGCGCGTTTCGGTGAAACGCGGCTCTAGTGAGGTCGCGGAGTTGGGCGAGGCGGTGGTGTTGGACGCGCCCTTGGCGTCGGAACAACTTGGAACACGAGAAAGAGCGGATCTTCCAAGTCGGGCGCGAAGACTGTCCCGTTGCCGTCTGGCGTAAACTTCAAAACATCACCAGGCGGCGCAAACAGGCCTCTCTCGGCGACAAAGAGATTACCGCTTCTGTCGAATTTTAGTCCTCTAGGCAGATCCAGATCCGTGGCAAACGGGGTTCCTACTCCATTGGGAGTAAATTTCAGAATCCGGTCGGTGCCGGTAGACGTGCTGTGCAACGTTGACGCGAACAGGTTGCCGAAGCGATCAAAAGCCAGCCCCTCCGGCCCCTCGTTAAACTCGAACGCAGACGGATCGGCGAATACGCTCTTTGTGCCGTCTGGAGCAAACTTATAGATATATTGAAACCATGAGTCTGCTGCCACGAGATTGCCGAAGGTGTCAAAGACTAGATCGCTAATACAATTTCCTGGGAACGAGGCAAACACGCTCTGTCCGCCATTAGGCGGAAATTTGTAGATTGTGGATGGACCAGTAGGAAAATTCGTTTCATCTACAACTGCTACAAAGAGGTTGCCCGTGCGGTCAAACACCACGCCCTGACCAAAGAGGTTGCCGTCGAAAGTTGCGAATATGCTCTGTATGCCGTCTGAAGTAATTTTTAGAACGCTTGCCTGGTACATCTTCGTCGCTTCATCGAACGTCGTGGTTGTCACAAACAGGTTGCCGAAGTGGTCAAAGGCCATGGCCCGAGGCTGGGAAAGCCCGGAAGCAAAGACGCTTTGAGTCCCATCCGGTGCGTATCGAAGGATTGAACCCGCGCCGTTTTCAGCAGTGGGATCAATAGAAACAAACAGATCGCCGAGGGCAGCGTTTGCCGTTGCTCCGCCTATTGCGAGTACGACAACCGCAAACGCGGCACTGGTGAATTTCGTTATAGTTTTCATGTGTTTCTTCCTTTCATTACTGCTCTTAGGGAATCTTGAGGCGAGGTTTTGGATTTCTTAGTTATGGATATGCAGAAATAGGTTCACGCCTTCGGGTTCCTGGCCGATTCTGATCCGGTCAGCGCTAACGCCCGATTCAATAGCTATAGCTCGCAACTGGCCTTCGCTACGATGATGCAGATGCCACTCGACGAAGCGTAGCCAGGCAATATTTGGGTTATTAGGCGAGAAGTTGCCGATCACCAGTTGACCGCCTGGCTCCATCGATCCAAGCAGACGTCGCAACACTCGCTTAAATAAGGCGTCATTGAAGTAGTCGAATAATCCTGCTGCCCAGATTAGGTCGTATTGCTTGCCGAGATGGAAACGGACGACATTCGACTTCGTGAACGTCACACGATCTGGAAAAGCGCTGCATAGATTAGAAGCGAAGTCGATTGCATTTTGGTCGTGGTCAATGCAATCAAAGTGAACTTCTGCGTTCGTGCTCGAGAGAAACTCGAAAATGTCGCGACCTGACCCGCTTGCGATGTTAAGGATATTTAAGCGCTTGCCATGTCGGTCGCTACAGCGCTGCTGCAGTAGGTTGTGAAAGTAATCTTTGCGATTACGAACTGCGCGGGATGCGCGGCTTGCGTGCCAGAATCGATCCCACTTAGCCAAACGAGAATCCGGACAGATGTAGCTCAGATAGTGACGATCGATAAGTTCGAAATCCCCCGGGTAACCTCGAGGCTTGCGATAAGCGTAGCCATGCATCGTTTCCGGGTACAACACTGGAGACATTGCCTCCCGAAGCGCGGGGAGCGTTTCACCATTGAAACTTCCAGCATCGGAGGCGGCGTAGAACTGCCGGCTCCATTGGTGTAGTTCCTGGTACTGCTCTGACTCGGGCCCGCCGCGGCTAACGAGCTGCCGAACATAGTCGATGTGGGTTTTACTATCCCAGTCTTTCATCGGCTATAGCCCTCCTTTTCGTAAATTACTTCATGCATTGCGCGACTTTTCCGGTTTTCCTCGTCACGGTCTATCCGTGGAAATACGTAGAAGGCCGGATATTGCTGTTGCCGGAGGGACGGCTCTTCGCTGTAATGACCAAAGAGGGATTGTCGTGACTCGGCTCAACGCCACTCAGCTCGAAACGCTCAACCGCGTGTTGCTGGCGCTACACGAGGACGCGAGCGGATCACAGCCACTCGAATCGATGATCGACCTCATCGAAACCTTGTTGCCGATGTCCTGGATTTCGGTTGATGAGGCATCACTCAAAGATCGAAGCGTGCTGCATCTTGCCGGTCGCCGACTAGAGAATATTCCGCAGCTCGAAGAAAAGGTAGCGCGGTTCTGTCACCAAAATCCAGTGATCGCCTTTGCTCAATCTGGAAGATTTGAGCCCGCGTTGAAGATTTCAGATTTCACTTCTTTCCGAGCCTTGAAGCGCACGGCATTTTACGAAGAAATCGCGCGATTCCTTCCCGGATGGCGCGATCAAGCCGCCATCGCAATTCGGCTACCCGCTCGATCGTTAGGATTTGCCCTCAATCGTGACCGAGCCTTCTCCACCGAAGAATTGTTCATGCTGAAACTGCTCCAGCCGCATATCGAACGCATTTTGCATCGCGCAATCCAGTACCTGACCTTAAAAACTCAATCGCCTCTTACCCCGCGCGAGCGCGAAATTCTGCACTGGGTCAGCGAGGGGAAGCGAGACAGCGAGATTGCCAGGATACTCAGGATTAGTGTTCGGACAGTCGAGCAACATGTCCGGGTTTGCCTGGAAAAGTTGAACGTGGAAACGCGCTCGGCTGCGACTGCTGAGGTCTGGCGAGCACGAACCCACTCGATCGAATTAGGAGAGCGCTCGACCACCTGGTGACAATGCCCCAGGTGGCGACGGGCAGACCATCAACTCTCAACTAAACGGCTAAACAGTTACGGCTGAGGTGGCGCGTCAGAACCGAGCGAGAGCGGGATTGCCTGCTGATTCATTGCCGGGGTTCCGGGAGCGGCAAGTAACAGCCCCGTCTTGCTGGCGGGATGCATCGTGGCTTGCACGTTAAAAGTCATTTTTTGATTCCCGCGCATCACCGTGATTGGCACGACGTCGCCAGCCGTGATGAAGAACGACGCATCCAGTACGTCTTCCGGCTGAGTTACTTTTTTTCGACCTACTTGTAACAAAATGTCGCCGGCTTTAATTCCAGAACGAGCCGCCGGGGTGTCCTGCATGATTTGCGTCATTTCCGCCATCGAACCTTCTACCGGCTGATGGGCCATGGATACGTTGATCCCTACCCAGCCATGCCTGGCCTCGCCGAAACGCATGAAATCGCCCCGAATTTTTTCGGCTGCTTCAATTGGCACCGCGTAACACGAAGAGTTGTTTTCAAGGCTGCTTACAACGATGCCAACGACCTCCCCTTTCATGTTCAGCAGAGGGGCGCCGGCTTCTCCGCGCTGTGACGGCAGATTAAGACGCATGTGGGTCGTAGAAAAATAGCGGCCCAGATATTTGCGATCAAAGCCCGCCACCATACCAAAATTAGGCGTCTCCGGCAGATCCAATGGGAAACCGATCGACAAAATTGGTGTTGCTACTTCCATTCGTTCAGATTTGCCAATCGGTAGGGCCGGAGTGGCCTCGTCGATTTTTAACATCGCCGTGCCGCTGCGAATGTCCGCCAGAAGCTGGCGCGCCGGATATTTTTTGCCGCCAAATTCGATTGTGAAGTTTCCCGCTTCACCACCTACCGTGTATGCGGTGTAAAGGGTCCCGGTTGGATCGATAAAAAATCCCGTTCCGCAGATCTCGCTGTGTTCATCGACGCCGTGAATTTTGACCACCGCTTTGGCAGCGCGCGCGAAAATGTCTTTGATTTGCTGACTAACCGCCGTTGCCGACTCGGCCCGGCTCATGGCCCGCTGGAACATTTTTTCGCCAGTCGCTTTAGCGGCCTGCTCCTCTGCGAAGAGCGAACCGGCGCTTAAACAAAAAATCAGCGCGAAAGCGGCTTTACGGGACATAGCGGGGCGCAGTTTCTTACCTTGCGATACAGGGACGCGCAAGCGTGAGGCGCGTCGCACCATGCGGTGTCTAAAATCTGAAAGTCGGCTCATAACTCACAGGGACGCTATCGAGCACGTACCGCGGAGGGGCTGCGGCTCGGTGAGTCTGGGCGCTTGCATTAAAACTGCGAACCGGCTGCGTTCTGAAAATTTGCGTGGCCACCGGAGATGTGAGGCTCCATTCTCCATCTGTGCTGGCCGGCATCGACAAAGCTGGCGAACTCTGCAGGGCCACTCGAGCCGTCTCCGGTTGCTGGTAAATCTTCAATGAAATCACTGCGGCGCATACCAGGACGGCCGCGACTGCCGCTGGATACGAGGCAAGAGCTCGACCGTCCAGGCGGAGCATAAAACCATGAGCGCGTTCAAGGCAGATGCGCCACAACGGCTGGCGTAGCATTTCATCGCGCTGTCGGCGATGGAATTCATGCAGGAAATTTTCGAAATAGCCGGGCGGCGGCTGTTCATACCGCTTCAATCGAAGCAGCCTCGCGATTTCGTTATCGTCAAACTCATTCATTTTTTCAGCGCGGATTAGGAAACAGGATTTTTCCGAAATTCGTCCAGATAATTCTGTAGCTGTCGATTCGCGTAGAAGAGCCTCGAACGTACTGTTCCTTCCGAGACGCGCAAGATTTTACTAATCTCTGCGTGGGGCATCCCCTGGATATGGAACATGGTAACCACGGCTCTGTGTTCATCAGACAATTTCATCATGGCCTCGTTCAATCTTCGCTGCAGCTCGGACAAGTCCGCTTCGCGCACCGGACTGCTCGTGGCCGTGCTTTCCAGAAATTCCTTGTCGTTTTGAATGCTGGCATCGACGTCATCCAGGCTCAGTTGAAAACGGCGGCCGCGTTTCTTGAGAAAGTTGAGCGTCATGTTCACAGAAATGGAATGAATCCATGTGTAAAAGGACGATTTGCCACGGAACCCGCGGATTGCGCGATAAGCTTTGGCGAAAATATCCTGCAAAAGATCGTTCGTGTCCTCATGGTTCGAGGTCATGTTATAAACCAGACCGTAAAGGCGCGGGGTGTATTTGATGACCAGTTCATCGAAGGCGCTGGCATCGCCTGATTGCGTACGTTTCACCAACTCCTGATCTGGATCGACCCGTGGCTGGTCCATTGTCTCGCGCCTAGATTTAGCACGAGCCCCGAGACCGGACGACAACAAATCGGAGATTCGTCGAGCAGGGAAGGCGAGAGCGGTATCCATAGTTGCAGTCGATCACCGCCGATCGCGGATCGACATCAGCCAAAGCAAGTTCCCAAGCGCCGCAATGAATGCCGCTACGTACGTCAGCGCAGCCGCATTCAGGACCTTATTCACGCCCACTACCTCTTCACCCGGCTGCACGATGCCCATTTGTTGCAAAATGATTTTTGCCCGCCGCGAGGCATCAAACTCCACCGGCAGCGTGATCAGTTGGAAGATCAGCAGTACCAGATAGCAGTAGATGCCAATGGTAATCAGACCAGTAATGTGAAAGAACAATCCACCCAGGATCACAAACGGCAGCATTTGCGACGCGACCATGGTCACCGGAACGATCGCCATGCGCGCCTTCAGCGGCGCATACGCCTTTGCGTGTTGAATGGCGTGACCGGTTTCATGCGCGGCAATACCCAACGCCGCTACCGAAGGCGTGTTGTAAACACCGCTGGAAAGATGCAGCTTCTTGTCTCTTGGGTCGTAATGGTCCCCGAGAAAATCATTGGTCTCCACCACCTCCACATCCGGAATCTGGGCAGCCTGCAAAATCTCACGCGCGCATTCCGCGCCGGTGATGTTCGAGCTGGCCCGCACCTCGCCCCATTTACGGAATGCGCTGGTGACCCGAAATTGCGCCCAAATCCCGATGATCAACGGCACGCCGATATACAGGAGCCAACTAGATCCAAAACCGAAACCGGATGGGTAAAACATACCTGGGGTTAGTTTAATGCACCGAAGACAGTTGTCACCTTAATGGCTGGAACAAATTAGACGCGAAACCGCGCAGTTCGTTCATTCAGAGATAGATCATCCCTCCGCGGAGCAATCTAAAAGCCTGGCGCCAAGACGCAGCCGGTTAGCAACCTGGGTGCGGACAATGGTCCACTAGATTTCCAACTGCTTTGGAAATCGCGACAGAATTCTGCAACCCTTTTTAGTCACCAGGACCACGTCTTCGATCCGAACGCCGCCAAGGCCTGGATAATACAGGCCGGGCTCAACAGTCACCACCTGTCGATCTTTTAGAATCACTTTCTGTAAACGCGGATACTCGTGAATTTCCAATCCCAGACCGTGTCCTGTGCCGTGGAAGAATCCGACGCGCCGGCCCTTGCGCACTTCAGTCGGAAAACCGCGTTTGGCGAATAATTGCTGGATCGCCTCGTGAATCGTAATCCCATCGACTCCGGCCCTGATTTGCTGTAACGCCAGCGCTTGACCGGCCTTCACAGTGTCCCAAAGCTTTCGCTGGCGCTCACTGGCGCGTCCGCGCAACACCGTTCGGGTCATGTCGCCAAAATATCCTGTTTTCGCGTCGCGGGGAAAAACGTCGAGGATAATCAACGAGTCGGCGTAAAGAGGACCGTAGCCCCGTTCATGGGGATCACAGGCTTGGTCGCCACCGGCAACAATCGTGCCGGTCGGAACGCCCCCTACGCGCAAGATCGTCGAATCGATTTCGGCCCGAAGAATTTCGGAAGTCAACGTTTGCCCGTTCCAGCGCAATCGTTTCCCAGCGCCTGGTTTCGAAGCTTTCAAAATTTCAATGGCGCGTCTGAGCCCTTTCTCAGTAATTCGCAGGGCCTGGCCCATCATTTCCACCTCCTTTTCTGATTTGGCCTCGCGCTCCGGCCAGAACAACCCGTTTGTCGTGCGGACACGGATTTTGTTTGCGGCGAGTTCCTCCGCGTAACCGAGCGCAAAATTTGCAGGAACGATTACCGATTTTACGCCCCGTTTTTTTAAGAAATGTGCGAGAACCTTTTCATAGCGCGGCGCCTTTTTGGATTTTCCCTGCACTTCGCGCTCGAGCTCGCTGAACATGACGAATTCATCCGCGTCGGCTTGCTTGCGACCGCGATCGATTTCCAAATCGCTCAGAACAAGTGTACGTCTCCCATTGCGTTGCAGAAAGATGAACGGATCCGGCGCCCAAAACTTGGTCGCGTAAAGCATGTCAGCGTCGGTGTCGCTGGTGGCGACGATGAGGCGGGCTGGTTTTGTTTTTGATTTGCTCATGTGGCCATTCTACTACGCTCGATTCGCATGCATGTCATCCAGAGCGAAGGGAGGGACTGCCGATTCGTGCTCTTTGCAGAAGAAGAATTTCGAGTAATGGCCTAACGAGTGAAACTTCCTTCGCGCAGGCGATGGCAGGATGGCGAATTGGCCCTCTAACTTGTACGCACCTTGAGTTCTCTTCGCAAAATCCAGTGCAGGAGCCCAAGCAATCCCAGAGTGGACAGAATTAGAACGGCCGTGTTGAAGAAAAACACACCAAACTTGATTCCGAAATAACGTTTCTGCGCGCCGAAGAACACGTTTGGCTTGTTCCCCCGGCGATAGTCACTCTGGTCCATTTCGGCGTTCGACATCAAGTCGGACACTTTCTGATTCACATAGATTTGCTCGGCTGTGACCGGGCCGTTTGCATTCTTGAAAAGCGCGCGATCGAATCGTCTCTTACCGCTGAGGATTTGATCGACCAGCCCGAGATAATGATCCAGGTCGCGAACCGACTTGGCCTCGAGGCCGGAAAGCAGAGCCAGCGTCTCCTTCAAGTCATCCAAACGCTTTGTTGCTTCAGGATCCTTCCGATGTTGTGCCACAAGCCGGTCGATCTCGCGCTGCGTGCGGTCCTGTCGCTTTGTAAGCGGATTGAGCTTGGCCTGCGCAACAATCATCTCTTCATACGACCAGCGCATCGCAATGAATTGGCAGACAAACGGCACTTGTAGCTTGCTTTCAGTCTTTCTGTTTTTGTCTGAGCTGGGATGTTCGGAAAACCAATGCGAGAGGGAATAAAGCAAACCGAGGTTTCGATTCATGTCCTCGTATTTGATGAGTGCGCCGCCCATGATGATCTGCGGAATCAAAACCAGCGGAACGATGTTCGCTGCTGTCTTCGGATCGGCCACCAGTGAAGAGATAAGCAGACCCAACGCGACACCACCCATGGCGGTCATGAACATGATCGCCAGATCGAGCCAAAACATTCCGCGAATTTCCAGAATGTAATTGCCGATCAAAACAAAGAGAATGCACTGAACGAGGGCAAAGACTCCCAGCGTAAGCGTCTTCGAGATGACGTAGTACGACAAACGAACGTTCACATTTCGCTCACGCTGCAGCACCGGCCGATCCCGAATGATGTCGTCGGCGCTGTTGGTCAGGCCGAGGAACATCGCGACGATCAAGCCCAGGAACAGGAACGTCGGAATGTGATAAGCGGAAGCAAAGTCGTATGTCCCGTTCTCCGAATACCGCAGAATAGATGCGATCAAAAGCGCAAGCACAGGCGAAACCCCGATCGTGATGACCAGGTTGGCGCGGTTGCGGAGCTTGCTTACAAAAGCGCGCCGTAACACCGTTCCAAACTGCGTCCACTCATCGTGCCACCGAAATGGCAGCCGTCTTTTCTCGACCGGCGCCGCCGGCAACGCAGAGGGCTCTTCTTTTCGCAGGGAAACTTGTTTGACGTCCTGAATCAGGCGAAACGCTTCATATTTGTCCCTCCAGAACTCCGGTGAATAACGGCGCGACGCGACCAGCTGTCCGCGACTGTTCTCTTCGTAAATGATGTCTCCACTCAGATCGCGCAGCGGCGTCTCCAATACGTCGAAGATGAATTCCGGACGAGTCGTACCGCACGCGGGACACGCGCCGAGCTCGGCCCCGAACTGATGCTGGTGTTCCGCTTCAGCGAAATAGCGAAGCATGTCCGACGGCGTGCCAAAGAAAACGAGCCGCCCGCCTTTATCGAGCAGGATCGCCTTGTGAAACATCTGAAAAATTTTCGAGCTCGGCTGGTGAATCGTGACAATAACGATCTTGTTGTGCGCCATGCTCCGAATGATTTCCATGACGTGTTCGGAGTCTTTTGAGGAAAGGCCGGAAGTCGGTTCGTCGAACAGATAAATGTCCGACATCCCAATCATATCGAGCCCGATATTCAGGCGTTTTCGCTCGCCACCGCTGAGCGTTTTGCTTTCCGGGCTGCCGACCACAGCATCACGCCGTTCGCCGAGTCCCAGCTCGATGAGTTTGGCATCCAGACGGCGATTGCGATCCCGGCGGGAGAGATGTGGCGCGCGGATTGCCGCCGCAAACAGCAGATTTTCGCCAATGGTAAGATGTTCGTCGAAAGCGTCCTGCTGAGGCATGTAGCTGACGTAATGCTTCAGGGCATCGAGATTCTGATAAAGCGATTGACCGTTGAGCAGGACTTCCCCGCTGGTGGGCTGAAGCTGTCCCGCCAGGACCCTCATCAAAGTGCTTTTTCCCGAGCCGCTGGCGCCCATCACGCAAACGAGCTCACCACGGGCAATGCTAAATGAGATCCCCTCGAGGCCAATCCGCCCCTTGCTAAATCGATGCGTGATTTCGTTTGCTTCGAGAACGCGAATGATATTGCGCTCTTCTTCGATGATTCTTTCCGAAAAATTGCACCGCAGAAACTGGCCGATATCAATCCGAATGGTGTCGCCGTCCTTGAGCTGCGCCGTATTGCGCACCACAGTCTCGCCGACCAAGATCGGGCGATCCGCTTCGATCACTTCCAGTTGGCCAACTCGCCGGTCGTAGTCGCATAAAATTTTCAGCAGGACGTCGCCGCTTGTGCCAGGAGAAAGCAGAATATCGTCAGCTTCCAAACGGCTTGGATCATTCGAAACGAGATATTCCGATTTGGAGGCTTTCAGTTGGAACCGGCCACCCAAGGCGCGGGCTCGCCGGCGCAGATCGCTCAGGTCCATCTCACTGTTGTTAGGGAAAACAATTCTGTCTTCCAGGGAGGCCTCGACCTGCGCGCCGGCTTTTAGTTTTACGCCGTTGAGTTCGGCATCCACGTCACGCAATGCGTGTACCCGAACTTTTAAGCCAAAGGTGACCCGAAGCGCGCTTTCACGCGTTCGCGAGCGCTCCAATCCCACTTCATCAGAGTCCCTGTTCACACGAATGAAAATCTGTGGAAGCGAAACGTTCTTCTTCGCATTGAAATATTGCGCCAGCTCCTGATAACTGAGCACCTGGTCGCCTACCAAAATGCGCTGGCCCGGATAGATTCGGCAGAAACCGCCACGCACCAGCGGCCTGCCGCGCACCGACACGTTTTGGTCGCTGTAATTCTTCAGCAAAATGAGCTCGTGATAGCGAAAAGCCATCAGGCGATCGGCCTCGTTCAGATTCTTTAGCGTCACGTCGGCTTT
>Ga0081455_10000386_pt1 | contig 58274 bp, 48 predicted proteins | sample TabmetS3T2R1_FD_70207 | JGI IMG/M metagenome (GOLD analysis project Ga0081455, IMG submission 70207) | Tabebuia heterophylla rhizosphere microbial communities from the University of Puerto Rico - S3T2R1 | ecosystem: Host-associated > Plants > Roots > Rhizosphere ...
ACCGCTTGATCGACTTCGTCCTGTCGAACCTGGCCAATGCAGAGATGCGGCAGATCGCGGTGTTGACGCAGTACAAGTCGCATTCACTCGACAAGCACATCTCCTTGACCTGGCGCATGTCGACGATGCTCGGCAACTTCGTCACGCCCGTGCCGGCGCAGCAGCGACTCGGACCGAGGTGGTACCAGGGCAGTGCTGATGCGATCTACCAGTCGATGAACTTGATCCGCGATGAGGAGCCGGACTACGTCGTCGTCTTCGGCGCTGACAACATCTATCGGATGGACGTCCATCAGATGCTTGACGCACACATAGATGGTGGCCTCGGCTGCACGGTGGCCGGCATCCGCGTGCCCAGAAGCCAGGCCAGCGCATTCGGCGTGATCGACGCCGGGGCCGACAACAAGATCAAGGAGTTTCTCGAGAAGCCGGCTGAGCCGCCCGGCCTGCCGGACGATCCTGATGCCTCCTTCGCCTCGATGGGCAACTACATCTTTACCACCGGCGCGCTGATCAAGGCGCTAGTCGCAGACGCTGAAGACGAAGACTCTCGCCACGACATGGGCGGCGACATCATCCCGAACTTCGTGAGTCGCGGCGATGGGCAGGTGTATGACTTCACTGCCAACGAGGTTCCCGGCTCGACTGAACGTGACAAGGCCTACTGGCGCGACGTCGGGACGCTCGACGCGTACCACGAAGCGCACATGGACCTCGTCTCAGTGGATCCTGTCTTCAACCTCTACAACATGGACTGGCCGATATGGACCTATCCGGTGCAGATGCCCGGCGCCAAGTTCACTATGGAGGGGGTCTCCCGGGACTCCATCGTCAGTCCCGGATGCGTCGTGTCAGGCGGGTCGATCGAGAGTTCTGTGCTCTCGCCCAACGTTCAAGTTCACCAGGACGGGCAGGTCGACCATTCGGTGATCTTGTCCCACACCACCATCGGGCGCGGTGTAGTGATACACCGGGCGATCTTGGACAAGCACGTCACCGTCGAGGAGGGTGCGAAGATCGGGGTCGACCCCGAAGCTGATGAAGCCCGCGGCTTCTACGTCTCAGAGGGCGGTATCACAGTGGTTGCCAAGGGCGTTACGGTAGCGGCGACATGAGCGCGCCTGCCTCAGGATTGGGGGGCCAGGAGGCAGGCAAACCTGAAGGTGGGACATTCGGGGTCGATGCGCCTACGGTTCCGGCAGTACTGGGGGTCGTTGCACTGTTGCTGGCCGTACTCGGTTGTGTACTGATGATCACGCATGGTTTCGTCGCGGGCTTGGTGACGTTGATCTTCGCCTTGTTCTTCGGATTGTGTGCGTTCAGCTATCTCTACACGACGCTGCACGGGAAGTTCGCCTGGTGGGCTGACCTGCTCGACGACGCGCGCCTGAACGGAAACGAGTACGCAGTTGATCTTGGCTGTGGCCGCGGTGCGGTCTTGATCAGCCTCGCCAAACGGCTGACGACTGGACGAGTGTCTGGCATTGACGTGTGGTGTCGCCGAGGCCAGTCGGGTAATGACATCGAGGCGACCAAACACAATGCACGCGCCTGTGGAGTGGAGGATCGTGTGGAGCTCAACACCGGCAACATCACGACGCTGCCGTATCACGACGCTCAGTTCGATCTTGTCGTCTCAAGCCTTGCCATCCACAACCTCAGGGCTCGTGAAGATCGGCGGCAGGCGATCAGCGAGGCCGTTCGGGTACTGGAACCTGGTGGCAAGATCATCATCGCTGACATCAGTCACACCGAGGAGTACGCGGATTGGCTCACCGAAGCCGGGATGGAATCGGTGACCTTGCAGGACTTGGGCGTACGCGGATGGTGGAGTGGGCCATGGATGCCCACGAGCGCTGTCACTGCGAATCGGCCGGGTGGCCGCCCCTGAGCGCAGCCTCGCAAGCGGTATGGAGTTGCGGCTACTGTGCTATCGCATCATCTCTTCACAGCGACAAGCAGCCCGTCCCCGACTGGAAGCAGCGCCGGCACGAGATCTTCGTTGTCCCGGACAGCATTCAGTGCGTTGCGGATCGCCTCGGTTCCGGAGTCGATGTTGCTTCCATCCGCCGTACGGTCGTGCCACAAGGCGTTGTCCACAGCGAGTACCCCACCGTGCCGTAGCAGTCGTAGACCTTGCTCGACGTACTCGGCGTACTCAGATTTGTCCGCGTCGATGAAGACCATGTCGTATCCACCGTCACTCAACCTCGGCAGCACACTGAGCGCTGGCCCCGCGATCAGCCGAAACCGCTGCGTGGGAATGCCGACGGCTAGAAAAGCGGCACGAGCGGCCTGCTGATTTTCCGCCTCGATATCCACGCTGGTCAAGACTCCATCCGGCTGCATTCCTGCAAAGAGTGCCAGACCGGAGACGCCCGAGCCGGTGCCGATCTCCACAACCGCCTTGGCTTGGAGCACCCTGGCCAGAAAGGTCAATGCGCTAGCTGAGCCACGGCCAATCGGTGCGACTCCAAGCTGTCTGGCCTTCTCGCGCGCCTCACCCGCATGATCCGACTCATCGACGAAATCCTCGGCGAACGCCCACGATGCCGGTTTGGGTGCGGCTTTGAGCGAGGTCTTGACAGCGGAGAGATTCACGAATCTCACCCTATCGAAACGCCTGCTGGCGGAACCCTACGATGACGGCATGAGCCATACCGTCGTCGCCGAGCTCGTCGCGGCCGTCATGAAGGTCGAGGTGAAGGTTGGCCAGAAGGTGGCGGCCGACGACGCGGTGGTGATCTTGGAGTCGATGAAGATGGAGATCCCGGTGCTCGCCGATGTGGCGGGCGCGGTCTCAGAGATCGTGGTTTCAGAAGGTGATGTGGTCAATGACGGCGATCCGCTGGTCGTGATCAAGGTGCTCTAAGATGGCGGGCATGTCGACCCCACCTTTCGGCCGGGTGCTGACGGCCATGGTGACTCCGTTCGCGGCGGATGGATCTGTTGATCTCGACGCGGCAGCTGGGCTTGCCGGCTATCTGGTCGACGAGATGGGCAACGATGGCCTCGTCATCAGCGGAACCACCGGGGAATCTCCGACCACCTCGGATGCTGAGAAGGCCGATTTGCTACGCGTAGTCCTGGACGCCGTCGGCGACCGGGCGACAATCCTTGCAGGCGTCGGCACCTTCAACACTGAGCACACCTTGGACTTGGCGGCTACTGCGGCGAAGCTGGGCGCACACGGCCTGCTGGTCGTCACGCCGTACTATTCCAAGCCGCCGCAGGCCGGGATCCTGGAGCATTTCCGGCAGGTCGCGGATGCCACCGAAGTACCGGTCCTGGTGTACGACATTCCGGGTCGTGCCGCCGTCGCCATTGCCACCGACACCATGCTGCGATTGGCCGAACATCCACGGATCAGGGGTGTCAAGGATGCGAAGGGGGACCTTACGGCCTCCGCAAAAGTCATCGCTCAAAGCGAGCTGGCGTACTACGCGGGCGACGATGCCATGACACTGCCTCTGCTCTCGGTTGGCGGAGTGGGCGTAGTGGGCACCTCAACGCACTTCAGCGCCGTCGGGACCCGTCAAATGATCGAGGCCTATCTCAGCGGTGACGTGAGCACGGCGCTGCGTCTCCATCAGCAGCTGTTGCCGATTTATACCGGAATCTTTGCTACCCAAGGCTGCATCCTGGTCAAGGCAGGGCTCAGGTTGCTCGGCCGTGATGCGGGAGGTCTGAGGTCGCCATTGATCGAGGCCACATCTGCAGAGATCGAGGGTTTGCGTTCGGCGATGGCGGCAGCCGGCCTGCAGACGGGCGAGTCGGTCTCGACGGGCTGAGCATCTGGCCGTGCTGAGGTCCGGCGCAGGGTTTGCTCCGGAGGCGTAAGAAACTGTGTAATGGAACGCGGTTAGACATCACGGCGTTGGAAAAGTGTGAGGCAGGACACCGTCGCGCACAGCCAAATGCCAGGGTTCACTCAGGGCATTGCCAGGATGACACGCAACAATGAGGCGTTCAGGCTGAACCTGCTCGGTCGTGCCGGACACCAGAGGAAGGTCAAACCGATGGCGCAGTGGCCCGCCCCTGATCCTCAGGCTTGGCAGCCTCCTGTGCCCGCGAGCCCGGAACCGCAATCTGATGAGTCCTGGACTCCGCCCACGTGGGAAGAGCTGGTACGAGACCACGGCGCCCGGGTCTACCGGTTGGCCTATCGGTTGACCGGCAATCCGCATGACGCCGAAGATCTCACCCAGGACGTGTTCGTGCGGGTGTTCCGCTCACTGCACCGGTTCCAGCCCGGGACGTTCGAAGGCTGGCTTCACCGCATTACGACCAATCTGTTCCTCGACGGTGCCCGGCGCCGGCAGAAGATCCGCTTCGACGGTCTGGCTGAAGGATCCGCTGAGCGCCTGCCCAGCGCCTGGCCGAATCCGTCGGAGCAGCTGGCTGACGCCGACCTTGATCACGATGTGGCAGCTGCGCTCTCAGCCTTGCCTCCGGAGTTTCGGGCGGCTGTTGTGCTCTGCGACATCGAAGGCCTCAGCTATGAGGAGATCAGCGAGGTTCTTGATATCAAGATCGGAACTGTCCGCAGCCGAATTCACCGTGGACGGGCCCAACTGCGGACTGCGCTGGCGCACCGCCGGCCGACCGGAGAGCGGGTGCGTTATTTCGGTGTCGAGGTAGAGGCAGGTGCCGGCTCTGACGGGGCTAGTTCGAAAATCGGAAGTCTGGAGCCTGTGAGGTCGGCGTGAGGAAGGCGCCCTGCGCTGATCTGGCGGAACTCCGATCAGCGTTTGTCGACGGGGCATTGAACGACACCGACCGAGAGCGACTGCTCAAGCACTTGGTCGATTGCGCCAACTGCCGCCGAGACGTCGAGGATCTACGCGCCGTCCGCCATCTGTTGAACCGGGCAAAGGCTGAGCCGGGCCCGACCCCGAGCGACCTATCCGTCCGCTTGGCCTCCATAGCAGGTTCGCAGTCGGTCTCACCTCTGTGGATCAGGCCGTTCCGACGGATCCAGCCATCGCATCCCTCCCGAACGGGGGGCCTGCCGAGCCATCGCCGCGCAGTCAAGCTGCGGATCGGCGCCGGCGCGGTAGCGCTTGGAGCGACAGTGACCGCGATGGGGATTATCGGGTACGCCGCGGCGCCCAGCCTCCCACCAATCGGCGACCCGACTGAGGAGGCTCAAACAGCATTTGCCTCGAGCCTCGGACAGTTTCCCCTTGCCAGCGACGCCCTCAATGCAGTCATGCTGACCGACTCGCGTGACCTCAGCGCTAGCTTGTCGCCCCAGCTCGAGGGTCCTTCGGTGGCCACCGGATCAACATTGACCGCAGCGGAAGCGCAGGCGCAAATGCAGCGGGCCGCTGATGCCGCCCATTCGGTCAGCTATTCCGGCCGGCAGTCGTTCCTGGCCTACCGGAACGGCGGCGTCATCGTTGCGCAGGTCGATGTGGACGCGCGCGCGGGGCAGGGCAGTCAGGTCATGGTGAACAACCAAACCGGCCAGCAGCTACTCAAAAGGTTCACACCTGCGCTGATCTCGTCGCGAGTTGTCGATGACGAGCTGCTCGATCTGCTCGAGCGCAACTACCGTCTCAGCGGGACTCGCGGATCGAGTGTCGCCAGCCGCAATGCGACAGTGGTCGCTGCCACGCCGGGCGACGGCCACTCCGTCGCAACTCGCTGGTGGATCGACGATGCCACCGGCATTGTGCTCTGGCAAGAGACCTACGACAGGAGTGGATCAGTGGACCTGTCGTTTGGCTTCACCTCATTATCGGTCAGCCACGCGCACAGCATTCTGCAACATCTGCCGCCCCGGCTAGCGGTGCCACGGACCAGCACTTCGCTCACCATCTCATCAGCAGCGGATTTGAACGCCTCGGGCTGGTCATGCTTCCGGCATCTGGCTGGACTTTCGCTGGTGCGGATACGCAGCGACCGAGCGGGAAATCCGGACATGGTGCACCTGGTCTACAGTGACGGCCTGAGCACGGTGAGCGTCTTCCAGCAACGAGGCCAGTTGGCCGAGATGCCGGAAGATTCCACCTGGGACGAGGCTCTTGGAGCTCACCTCCGCCGAGGCGCGTCGGGCATTGCGACCTGGCAATCCGGTGAGACTGTCTTCACTGTGGTGAGCGACGGTAGCCCAGGCTTGCTGACCGAGGCTGTCGAGTCGCTGCCTCATGATCGGACCACGACGCAGACTACGCTTGAGCGCATTAAAGCTGGATGGACGAGGATTCTGGCCGATGTGAAGGGCTAGTACGTGGTGGATGACGACCGTCCGACGGGTCCCGCCGAAGGCGATCCGTCTGACTCTCGCTACTTCGGTCCTTTTGGCGAGCCAGCGCCCGTGCCCTCCGCGGAGCAAAGTTTCCCCTCGCACTCAGGTCCGGTGTTTGCACCGCACGATGCGACCTGGCCGCCGCCGTTGGGCCAACCTGAACCAGCCACAGGCGCGCCGGCTGGAATGCCATCTTCGGCGTCGACGGCGATGCTGCCTGCCGGGCAAACGAGCCGCCGCCGTACCCGCCCTGCTTCCCTGATCGCAATTGCCGCCCTCACTGCTCTGGTGATCGGAGGCGCCGCAGGCTACGGCGGTGCCACACTCGCGCGGTCCGAGGGGCCGGCCGTCACCACAGCGAGTCCAGAAGCGCCCGGCGTGACGCGTTCGCCTGTGCCGCCAGCACCGCCGAGCGCGAACACCGTGGAGGTGGCCAAACGGGTGCTGCCCGCGACGGTGATGATCCAGGCCGGTCGAGGAACCGGGTCCGGCTTCTTGATCGACCGTGACGGCCGCATTGTCACCAATAATCACGTGGTCGCCGACGCAACCGACGGGTCCCGGATTCGGGCCATCTTTCCCGATGGCCGGCGGCTGAACGCGGTGCTGGTGGGGCGCAGCCCGTCATATGACATCGCCGTGATCCGGGTCAGTGGAGTTGCGTCGCTACAGCCTGTCGAGCTCGGTGACTCGGACCAAATCCAAGTAGGCGAGCCGGTGATCGCCGTTGGTTCACCGCTCGGACTGCCAGGTACCGTCACGCAGGGCATCATCTCGGCTCGGAACCGTCCGGTGATGGTTTCCGAAGGCGCCGCCGCGGACTCGCCCACCGCGTACATCAACGCCATTCAGACCGATGCCTCCATCAATCCGGGGAACTCTGGAGGCCCGCTGGTGGATGCGGGTGGGCGCGTGGTCGGGGTCAACTCTGCAATCCTGACGTTCGCTGCGAGCCGTAATATCGGGCTCGGTTTCGCGATTCCTATCAACCAAGCGGCCACGATAGCCGACTTGTTGATCAAGAACGGCAAGGCGACCTACCCGGTGATCGGCGCCAATGTGCAGGATGTCACGTCGGGTGTTGAGCTGAGCGCGGTCGACGCCCAAGGTCCCGCCGGCAAGGCGGGCCTGAAGGCCGGTGACCTGATCACCAAGATGGACGGTCAACCGGTCCTCACCATGGAGGAGTTGATCGTCGGCATTCGCACCCGGCGGCCCGGCGATGTCGTGGTCCTGGACTACGCTCGCGGCTCGACACCGGGCCAGGTCCGAATCACCCTGGGTAGCAAGGAGGGCTGATCATGACGCCCCTGCTACTGGACATCAATGCACCGGAGTTTGTGCTGCTGCTGGTACTTGCAGTGATCTTGTTCGGCCCGGAGCGACTGCCAGATCTGGCTCGTAAGGCCGCCCGCCTGCTGCGCTACCTGAGGACGGTGGCTGGCTCTGCCCAGCAGCAGTTGAGCAAGGAACTCGGACCTGAATTCGAGAACCTCGATTTTCGTGACCTCAACCCCAGGACATTTGTGCAGAAGCACCTGCTCGATGATGTGGAGCCGATCATCGCCGATGTGAAGTCCGAGGTTGCCGACCTCGGGAAGAGGACCAACAATTCGTCCGAGAACGTCCCCGAGACGAACAACTCCACCAAGGATCACAGTCCAGGAGGACCGCAGGACGTCGCGGCTGGAGCAACCCCAGCGCGCACGGTCACTCCGTTCGATCTGGAAGCGACCTGACCCGGTTCCTGCGGGTATTAGCGTCCCGCGGGTGTAAGCCCGAGCTGTTTGCCGAGCAGGCCACGGCCACGCTTGACGAAGGTCTCGGCTAGTGAGTTGAGTGCGCGGGCGGCAGGCTCGTCCGGGCCGGTATCGACCAATGGAACGCCGGAGTCACCGGAAGCACGGAGCTGCGGGTCAAGCGGTATCTGTGCGAGTAGAGACACGGGATAGCCAAGCCGGGTGCTGAGCGCCCGCGCTACGTCTGCCCCGCCGCCGCTGCCGAAGATGTGGTGGGTGTGCACTTCTCCGCAGTGCGGACAAGTGGTCACCAGGTACGACATGTTCTCCACGACGCCGATCACGCGCTGGTTCAACATTGATGCCATAGTTCCGGCACGTTCAGCGACCTCGGCCGCGGCAGCCTGCGGTGTTGTGACCACCAATACCTCGGCATTGGGCAACTTTTGGCCCAGTGAGATGGCGACATCGCCTGTTCCCGGCGGCAGATCGAGGAGCAGGAAGTCTAGGTCACCCCAATAGACATCGCCGAGCATCTGGGTGAGCGCCCGGTCCAGGATCGGGCCGCGCCAGGCGACCACCTGATCACGACGCGGCTTGAGCATACCGATCGAGATGACCTTGAGGCCGTTGGTCGGCACCGGCATGATCATGTCCTCGACCGCCGTCGGTCTCGCGTCAGCGACGCCGAGCATTGCCGGCACCGAGTGTCCGTAGATATCGGCATCGAGAACGCCGACGCTCCGCCCGTGGGCTGCCAGCGCACGGGCGAGATTCACCGTGACTGACGACTTCCCAACGCCACCCTTTCCCGAGGCGACCGCGATCACTTGGGTCAGAGAATCCGGCCGGGCGAACGGAATTTCGCGTTCGGCTTGCCCACCCTTGAGTAGTTCCCGCAACGCGCCGCGCTGCTCATCCGACATCACGCCCAGCTCGACGTCGACCGCTGACACTCCGGGCACGCCGAGTACCGCAGCGGTGACATCGCGGTTGAGCGTGTCACGAAGTGGGCAGCCGGCCACGGTCAGCAGGATCCGGACGTGTACCCGACCAGTGAGGTCCATCTCGATGCCGTCAACCATGCCGAGATCGGTAATCGGGCGGCGGATCTCAGGATCGTCCACCTGGTGAAGTGCCGCACGGATCTGGGGCAACAGGGGGTCTTCAACGGTGGACGTCGTGGAGTTTCCGTTGGCTTGCGGGTCGTGCATGCCCCCAGCGTAGGTGAGTTTGGGCGACGCCTTGACCGGAGCTATGCCACGTCTTCTGACTCGAGCTCAGCGAGCATGGCGCGCAACTCCGCCCGGAGTTCCGAGCGCAGGTAGTCGCGGGTGGCCAGCTCGCCGACCGACATCCGCAGGCCGGCAATCTCACGGGCCAAGAAATCCATGTCAGCCCGGCTCTGGGCGGCCTGGTCGCGATCTTGCTCCAAGGCGACGCGGTCCCTAGACTCCTGGCGGTTCTGAGCAAGCAAGATCAGCGGAGCGGCGTAGGACGCCTGGAGCGACAAGATCAGGGTCAGGAAGATGAACGGATACTCGTCGAAGCGTGGCCGGGGAGGACCCCAGGGCACATTCCACAGCACCCACAACACGATCACGACGGTCATTCCGAACAGGAACCGCGCCGTGCCCATGAATCGGGCGAAGGCCTCGGCGAACTTGCCGAAGGCGTCCCGATCCATCTTGATCGTTGGAATCGTCGACCGCTTGCGCCGGCCCGGCAAGTCCAGCCGCTCGGCCTCCCGAACTGCTCTAGCCATGCGTGATCACTCCTGCCTCCGGCGGCTTGTGAGCTGACACCGCATCGAGCTCGATGCCGCGCCAGTCCTCGGGCAACATGTGATCAAGTACGTCGTCTACCGTGATTGCTCCGATCAACCGATGATCAGCATCCACAACAGGGGCGTTCACCAGGTTGTACGTCGCGAAATAGCGGCTTACCTCATGCAGGTTCGCCTGATCGGTCAGAGTCTCCAGCTCAGTGTCGATCAACGCCGAGACGAGTGTCGAGGGCGGCTCGCGGAGCAGCCGCTGGAAGTGCACCGCCCCGACGAAACGACCGGTCGGAGTGTCCAAAGGCGGCCGGCAGACATAGACCATGCATGCCAAAGCGGGCGTCAGTTCTGCGTCCCGGATGTGGGCGAGGGCCTCCGCCACCGTCGCATCGGGCGGCAGGATGACCGGTTCGGGGGTCATCATCCCGCCGGCAGTGGACTCGGCATAGACGAGCAGCCGCCGAACGTCTTTAGCTTCCTCAGGCTCCATGCGCTCGAGCAGCACTTGAGCCATCTCCGGGGCGAGCTCGGCGATCAGGTCAGCCGCGTCATCCGGATCCATCTCCTCCAAGATGTCCGCCGCTCGCTCGGTGTCCAGCTCGGAGATCAGCTGGACCTGTTCGTCCTCCGGCAGCTCCTCCAAAGCGTCGGCCAACTTGTGATCATCGAGCGCGGCGGCTACCTCCGCGCGCCGCTCGCGAGACATTTCGTGTAGTTCGCGTGCGATGTCGGCCGCCTTCATGTCCTCCATCTGAGCCAGCAGCTGGTCGGTGCCTTGACCGCGCTCAAATCCGAAAAGCGTGATCGTGGACCAGTCGACGATGGTGACGTGCCCTCGCCTGCCGAAGCGGCGTCGGCTTCCGGTCTCGCGGAGTGCAACTTGTGAGAGCTCCCAATCGTAAGTACGTACAGGCTGCATCGCGACGTCGAATATCACCGACGGACCGGGGTGGTCGGTGCGTTCCACCGTGAGGTCGAACAGGTCGTCGATCACCAGCATCTCGGATTCGCGGCGTTCGAAGCGGCGTGTGTTGACAACGCCGGAGATGACCACCGCGAACCCGTCGATGCTGTGCACTCGGGCTATCGGTATGAAGATCCGGTGCCGGGCAAACAGCTCGACCACGAGCCCTTTCACTCGTGGGGGATGACCAGCGGCGCGGCGCTGCACGACAACGTCACGAACCTTGCCCACCTGGTCCCCAGCACTGTCGAGGACGGGCAGGCCCCGGATTCGTGAGATGAAGACCGAGGTCGCGCTCGCTGCCACGCCTCGATTATCACAGCCCGACGGCCTCCGACGAGCTGCGAGCGTCGGCATTGCGCGAGCAGCTCCAAAGTCGGATGAGCTGCGAGCGTCGGCATTGCGCGAGCAGCTCCAAAGTCGGATGGGCTGCGCGCGTCGGCATTGCTGGTACGGATGTGCGTTTCTGATCCAGCGTGGCGTGGCCACATCAGACAGTCTGTGCTACGCCCTGACGTTCATGATCAGGTCGGCTAGGGTCGGGAATATGGCTGCAGCCAGTGCGATCAGCTTCAAGGATCTTTGCATCGATGCCGTCAATCCGGAGGTGCTTGCGACGTTCTGGGCAACGGCGCTCGGCCTTCGAGCCGAGTCGAGTGGCACTGACTTCCGGTTGGTCGACGATGTGCCGGAGCACACCGTCTGGGTCAACCAGGTGCCCGAGCCGAGGACGGTCAAGCAGCGCGTCCACCTCGACGTCGATGTGGCGGCTGTCTCTGATCTGACCGATCTTGGCGCGCTGATCATTGATGAGACGCAATCGTGGACGGTGCTGACCGATCCCGAGGGCGGTGAGCTATGCGCCTTTGTCCGCCAGCCAGAGTCGTTATCTGACTATCGCGCATACGAGGTGGTTGTCGACGCTGCGGATCCAATCGCTATCGCCACCTGGTGGGGAGAGCGCTACGCCGCCACCGTTTGTCATGATCAGGACCGTGCCTTTTCCTGGATCGATCAGGCCCCGGGGATGCCGTGGGCGATGGTGTTCCAGTGGGTTCCGGAGCCCAAGACTGTAAAGAACCGCATGCATTGGGATATCTGGGGGGAGACCGAGGATCTCCTGGCGGCGGGTGCCCGCCTGATCCGTGGACGGGATGACGAGATCGGCTGGGACGTGCTGGCGGATCCCGAAGGTAACGAATTCTGTGTATTCACCAGGCATGAGATCTGAGAAGTCATCGAGTCGGCCGGCTCAGAGCGCCAACGAGTAGATTGGAAGCCGATTTCAGGAGGACACCATGGCTATTTCGCCGCGGCAGTTCGGCTCTGTTTTTGAGCTGCAGTTCCCTCAATCGGTCGGGATCTACAGCAGCTACGCCGACGCGCAGAAGGCGGTTGACTTCCTGGCGGACCAGAAGTTCGAGGTACAGAACCTGGCCATCGTGGGTACCGACCTCAAGTCGGTCGAGCGGGTGCTCGGCCGGCGCAACTGGGGCACGGTGATCACTCAGGGCTTGCAGTCAGGCATCTCCACCGGCTTACTGGTCGGTCTTGTGATGTTGATCTTCGCCAGGCCGTCTAGCATTGTGCTGCTACTGCTGGTTGCGCTGGCGATCGGCGTCTTGCTGGGCATCGGATTCAGTGCCGCGGCGTACGCCATGAGCCGTGGTCGCCGCGACTTCACCTCGGTGACCCAAACAATTGCCACGAAGTACGAGGTGCTGTGCGAGCACAAGGTCGCCGCTCAAGCCCGCGAGATGCTGCAGGGTATGCCCGGCGCACGCGCCGCGCAATTTGAATAGGGCGTCGCTCGCGCACGCGCGCTGGAAGCCGACTGGTTCGTCGCGCTTCACGAGACACTTTCCCCTCCACTGGCTCGGCTCATATAGGCGTGTCTCGTTCATCGCTCCTGCACTCGTCGGCGCGCGCTCCGACGCTCGCGACGGGTTGAATAGGGCGTCGCTCGCGCAGCGTCACCTAGACCCAGCTCGAACCCAGGCTTCGACATCGGCACTGCTTCGCGGGAGCATCGCGGTTAGATTCTCATTGCCTTCGGGGGTGATCAGGATGTCATCCTCGATCCGTACGCCGATGCCTCGCAGGGGTTCCGGCACCAGCTCGTCGTCGGTCTTGAAATAGAGCCCTGGCTCGACCGTGATGATCATTCCGGGCTGGAGGATTCCCTCTCGGTAGCTTTCGACCCTTGCCTGCGCGCAGTCATGCACGTCGATGCCAAGGTGATGCGAGGTGCCGTGCACCATCCATCTCCGGTGCTGGCCGCCCTGCTCATCGAGTGACTCTTCCGCGCTAACGGGCAGCAATCCCCAGGCGTCCAGGTATCCAGCGATCACCGTGATCGCTGCCTTATGGACGTCAGAGAATTTTGCTCCGGGCTGCGCCGCGGCAATCCCGGCTTGCTGCGCGTCAAAGACGGCGTCGTAGATCATTCGCTGTTCGTCGCTGAAGGTGCCGTTGATCGGCAGGGTACGGGTGACATCGGCTGTGTAGAGCGAATCGAGCTCGATGCCGGCGTCCATGAGGAGCAGCTCGCCTTCACGAAGTTCACCGTCATTGCGGATCCAGTGCAACGTGCAGGCGTGCTCTCCTGCCGCAGCAATCGTGTCGTAGCCGACTGCATTGCCGACATGCCGGGCGTGCAGCCCGAAGATGCCTTCGACCCAGCGTGCGCCGCGACCACGCCCGACTGCTTCGGGAATGCCTGCTACGACGTCCTCGAACGCCGCCGCCGTCTGGCGGCAGGCTTCCCGCATCTCGGCAATCTCGTAGGCATCCTTGATCAGCCGCAGTTCGCTGAGCGCAACGGCGAGTTCATGATCGGGCTCTTCGCGCGTAGCCCGCTCTTGATCAACTTCAATGGCCGGACGCAGACTCCGGATCTCCTCGATCACCTGCTGAATATCATGATCGAGATCGGCTGGCAGGACCCGCAGCGAGATGGTGTCACCATTCTTGCGCAGCTGTTCAGGCAGGTCTGAGATCGTCGTACACGGAATGTCACAGAGCGCGCTCATCTCCTCCAGGGACGGTCGCCGGCCCACCCACAGCTCGCCGAATCGGTTGTCGGCGTAGAACTCCTCGGAGTCGCGCGGACCCCGCGGCTTGAAATAGAGCGTGGCGTCGTGACCAGAATCTGTCGGCTCCAAGACCAACACGGCGTCCGGCTCGCGATCGGTGCCGAGGCCGGTGAGATGGGCGAACGCCGAGTGCGGCCGGAACCGGTAGTCGGTGTCGTTGGAGCGGACCTTGAGTCCGCCGGCCGGGATGATCAGCCGCTCATCGGGAAATTGCGCGCTGACTCGCTCTCGTCGCCGTCGTGCCCACACGGCAGCGGGAAGCTGATCCGGAAGCGGCGTCGGGTCAGACGACCAGCCCTCGACGATGAACTTCTTGAAAGCGTCTGAGAACGGGATCTGGCGGTTCGGCAAGTCTGGCCGACGATCGCTCACGCGTGTCATTCTTGCACTCGCGCACCGCTGAAATCTGAACCCTTTCGACGCTCCGGCCGGAGGAGCAGCAAGGGTGGGTGGGGGAGCGATAGCGTGAACCGCATGCCGACGCGCCTCTTCCTGGTCCGACATGGCGAGACCGAATGGAGTCGGTCCGGCCAGCACACCTCGATCACTGACCTGCCGCTGAGTGAAAATGGTAAGAAGCTGGCTAGCGCCATCAAGGGGCATCTTTCGCCCCAGGACTTCCAGCTGATACTCAGCAGTCCACGGAAGCGAGCTCGTGAGACTGCTGAGTTGGCTGGTTTCGTCGGACCCTACGAACCGCAGACTGACAATGATCTTGCCGAATGGTTCTACGGCGACTACGAGGGCAAGACCAGCCCGGAGATCTGGAAGACGGTACCGGGCTGGACCATTTGGAACGGCGAGGTGCCCGGTGGGGAGACGGCTGCCGAGGTCGCCGCCCGCCTCGACCGAGTAGTCGCTCGGGTCCGCGGATCCGGCGTTGATCAGGCGATCTGCTTCGGCCATGGCCATGCGCTCCGCGCACTGACGATGCGGTGGCTCGGTTTCGACCTGAAGCTTGGCCTGCACTTTCCACTCGACACGGGGACAGTTTCGGTGCTAGGTGAGGACAGGGGCGCGCCTGCCCTCGATCGGTGGAACGCCCGGCCGTAGATCGGCTCGACTCAGCTTGGCGGCGGGACGTTGTCGCGCTTGTGCGCGAAAACGACCGAAAATTCGACGATCTCACACGTGTATCTGCTGCCTAGCCCGCCGACTCTGATCTCTGCAAACCTGTGGACGGCGAAAGGAATCCCGGATGGGCTTTGTGGAAGACACCCTCGCAGCTCCTCGACCGGATGTGCTCGCGGCGCTCGACTTGCCGCGCCGACAGCACTACCACCCCTCACCTGATTCCTGGCAGGACGAGGTCGTCTACTTCGTGCTGGTCGATCGGTTCAGCGACGTTGCGGAGAGCACCCGACCGCTACTCGATCGCACGAAGCTGACAGATGCGCGGCCGGCGCAGGCCGACGGAGAAACGTGGCGATGGGATATCTGGGCGTTGTCGGGGAGCGACCGCTACCAGGGTGGGACCTTGGCGGGTGTCACTAGCAAACTGGACTATCTCCGAACTCTGGGTGTGACCACGGTCTGGCTGAGCCCAGTCTTTCGGCAGCGCGGTCATCTCGACAGCTACCACGGCTACGGGGTACAGGACTTTCTTGAAGTCGACTCCAGATTCGGCAGCCGCGATGATCTTGTCGAGCTGATCACGCAGGCGCATCAGCGTGGACTCCGGGTGCTGCTTGACGTGATCTTCAACCACTCGGGCGCGAACTGGTTGTATCCACCCGGCACGCCTGGGGGTGAGCTCAAGGCGGCTTACACCAGCGGCCAATATCCGTTTGGGGCATGGCGCGGCGACGAGGGCCAGCCGATCCCGGCAATAACCGGTGGCAAGGACGGCGTGAGGCCGAATGAATTCGCCGATCCCGACCGCTATACCCGGGCGGGTACCGGAAGCCTCGATGCCAGTAAGTTTCCAGATGTCGACCAGGCTGAGTTTCGCCGGACGGACTTCGAAGACCTGCGTGACTTGGCCCTCGATGCCCCGGGAACATTGAACTTTCTCGCCCGGGCGTACATGTACTGGATCGCGCTCACTGACGGCGACGGCTTCCGAATCGACACTGTCAAGCACGTCAGCTACGAGCAAGCGCGGAACTTCTGCGGCGCGATCAAGGAGTTCGCGGTCAATCTCGGCAAGCGGGATTTCTTTCTCGTCGGCGAAGTTCCAGACGATGACTTTGCCAGCCGCTACCTCAATGCTGTGGGACGCAACCTGAACGCGACGCTGGATATCAGCAGCGGCCGGCTTGCCCTTCGTGACCTCTCCCGCGGCCTGAGTGATCCCAATCGCTACTTCAGCGGCTTTGATGTGGGATCGGCCCGGCTTGGCTCCCATCGCAACCTGGGCGACAAACTGATGTCCGTGCTTGATGATCATGATCATGTGTACGGTGAGAAGCTGCGGTTCGCGGCTGGTGCCGTGAATGATTATCAGGCGGCAGTCGCCATAGCCATTCAGTTGCTGACCCTTGGGATCCCATGCCTCTACTACGGCACTGAGCAAGGCTTTGCCGGTCCGGAGGAGCCGGAAAGGTCATGGCTGCCTGGCTGGGGCAGTCATGATCGTTACCTGCGCGAGGCGATGTTTGGGCCACGCTTTCCCCGGGCCGCCGGCCGCGCAGGAGTTTCGGGCCTTGGTCGTGGAAATGGGCTTGATCATGAGCTGCCCGGGTTCGGGCCATTCGGTACGGCCGGTGCCCACTGCATCGACTCGAACCACCCGCTCTACCTCCGCACCGCGGCGATCACGGCCGCTCGTGCCGATTTTCCGGTGTTGCGCTCTGGCCGGCAGTACTTGCGGCCAGTTTCGGTCTTCGGCGAGCCGTTTGGGTCGGCACGAGCCGGGGAGTTGATTGGCTGGTCACGCATCCTCAGCGACGAGGAGGCGTTGTGCGTCGTCAACCCCAACGGGCTCGCGGCTCGCGGTGCAGACGTGCTGGTCGATGCACAACTCAACCCGCCGAATACGACCATGACCGTAGTGATGAACTCGGGCCAGGTTGGCGGAGTAGCTTCTCCGGCTCACCCCCGTAGGCAGCCAAGTGCCGGTACGCCGGACCGCCTCTGGCACCGCATACGTCGAAATCCGGAACGTCGGCCCGAGCGAGGCGCTCGTACTGGTCAACCACCCCTGATCCGGGAGTAGGCGATCAGTAGGGTTGTGCCGCGGGCGTACCAGCGCTCGATGGTGCTCAAGGAGGATGAGGGCGATCAGGGCCGACAAGGATGCGCAGCTACGCCTACTGGATTTGCAGACCGTCGATACCACGCTCGCTCAGCTCAACCACCGCCGCCAGACGCTGCCGCAGCATGCGGTGATTGCCAAATTGCGAACAGAACGAGCGGCGGTGGCCTCGGATCTTGTCGCGGCCGAGACCAGGATTTCCGATCTTGAACTGGAACAGGCGAAGGCCGAGACCGATTTGGAGCCGGTGCGAGAGCGGCTCAGCCGGAATCAGACCCGGATCGCGAACGGCGCCATAGCCGACCCCAAAGCGCTCTCGTCGATGGTGGACGAGGTCAGCCACCTAAAGAAGCGCATCAGCGACCTGGAAGATGCTGAGCTGGACGTATTGGAACAGCTGGACGCGGCAATGGCGAGTCAGGAGACGCTGCGTGCCCGGGCGGAGCAGGCCGACACCGACCTTGCAGCAGCAACCGCCGATCGCGATCGACAGCTTGCGACTCTCAACGCCGAGATGGATGGGCTTCGTCAGCAGCGAGTCGAGATCGAGCCGTTGATACCCGGCGATTTGCTGGCGCTCTATGACAGGATCGGCGCCAGCCACGGAGGTATTGGTGCCGCCGAGCTACGAGCGCGTCGCTGCACTGGCTGCCAACTGGAGGTCAATGCTGCCGATCTTCGTGTATTTTCCGCCGCGGCCGAGGATGAGGTGCTGCGCTGCGAGGAGTGCGGTCGGATCCTGATTCGCACGCCGCAGTCAGGATTGTGATGGCTCAGGCACCGCCGAACGCGCAGGGTGGGCCAGGCTTCTTCGATGAGATTGAAGAACCGGATCAGCCGAGATCCGCCCGCCGATTGCTCGTGGAGGCCGATGGCGGATCGCGCGGTAATCCCGGACCAGCGGCGTACGGCGCCGTGGTGCGCGACGCAGTGACGATGCAGGTCTTGGCTGCCGAAGGCCTGCCTATCGGACGGGCGACAAACAACGTGGCCGAGTACCGCGGCCTGATCGCTGGACTTGAGATGGCCCGCGAACTGGACCCGGCAGCCGCGCTCGAGGTGCGGATGGATTCCAGGCTGGTGATCGAGCAGATGGCTGGTCGATGGAAGGTAAAGCACGCCGATATGAAGACGCTCGCGCTCGCGGCAGCGCGATTGCGGCCAGTCACTGTGACCTGGACCTGGGTGCCACGTTCACTCAACAAGGCGGCCGACGCCCTGGTCAATCGCGCTTTGGATGGAGATCCGGTGCCCCGGCACTATCTTGTCGATCGTCCCGGCTAACTGACTGACGGTCCGCTGAGCTGTGCCGAGCAGGAGTGAGGCGACATGCTTGTGGTCGCCGAGCGAGCTTGGCGAGGGAAGCATCAAGCGCGGTTAAGCTGCGGTCATGCCTGCCGCCAAGCTCGGACTGCCATCCGTGGTTCCCGAGGAGCTGGCGAAAGGCCTGGCAGCCATTCGGGCAACTGTGGAGGTGCCGTCAGACTTTCCGGTCGAGGTCGAGGCCGCCGCGGAACAGGCTGCTGCCGCACCGCGGCTTCCTGATCTTGATCGAACCGACTTGGAATTGATCACGATCGATCCGGCCGGTTCTCGCGATCTTGATCAGGCGCTGCACATCACGCGAGGTCTCAGCGGAGAGTTCGTGATTTCTTATGCGATCGCTGACCTGACGGCTTTCGTCCGACCAGGTGATCCGATCGATCTTGAAGCGCACCGCCGTGGCACCACACTCTATGCGCCTGACGGCCGGACTCTGCTCCACCCGGCGGTACTCAGCGAAGGGGCGGCCAGCCTGCTGCCGAATGAAGTCCGGCCGGCGCTGCTGTGGACCATCACACTGGACCATCGCGGTCAGACGGTTGCGGCGGAGGTGGCACGCGCGATGGTCCAGAGCCGCGCTCAACTCAGCTATGGCGAAGCCCAGGCAGAGATCGACGCGACCAAGCCGCGCGAGACTCTCGGCCTGCTGAAGCTGGTCGGTCAATGGCGCGAGATCCGGGAACGCGATCGCGGCGGCGTCAGCCTGAAGATCCCGCAGCAGGAGATCCACCCGCAGGGCGACGGCTGGACCCTCCGTTTCCGGGCTCCCGAACCCGTCGAGGGCTGGAACGCCCAGATCTCATTGCTCGCTGGCATGGCAGCCGCTCACATCATGATGTACGGGCAGGTTGGCGTCTTGCGGACGATGCCGCCGGCGGATTCCTATTCGTTGCGCCGGCTACGCCAGGTCGCCAAGGCGCTTCGGATCGTCTGGCCGCCGGAGATGGACTATCCCGAATTCATTCGTACCCTGAGTCCGACTCGGCCCGATCAGGCAGCGATGCTCAATGCCTCAACGAGGTTGTTTCGAGGGGCTGGTTATCAGAGCTTCAGCGGCGGTATTCCAGAATCCGCCAACCATGCCGCCCTGGCCAGTGACTACGCCCACACCACGGCCCCACTGCGGCGCCTGGTGGATCGGTACACGGGCGAGATCTGCGTCGCCCTCTGTGCAGATCATCCGGTCCCGGCGTGGGTTTTTCGTGACCTCGATCGCCTCCCGGAGCAGATGGCGGCGGCTGAGCGACGGGCCAAGCATTACGAGCGAGCGATTATCGATCTGCTTGAGGTCTACCTGCTCGCCGATCGCGTCGGCCAAACGTTCGCCGGCACCGTGATCGAAGTCGAGCGCGACAAGCAACATGGCACCGTGATGATCGAAGAACCCGCGGTCGCCGCGCAGGTAACTGGCGATCAGCTACGCCTCGGACAAGAGGTGCTCGTCCGCCTGACCACAGCAGACTACGACGTGGGTGCTGTGGCCTTTGAGGTGGCGGGAACGATCAGCGGTCCAACTGACGCTTCGCCGCCGCCACCACAGCCTCCGGAGTGAAACCGAATTTCGACTGCAGCGCCTTGAGCGGGGCCGAAGCTCCGAAGGTGCTCATTGCAATGATCTCGCCCGTGGCGCCCGCCCATCGATGCCAACCAAATGACGAAGCCTGCTCGATCACCACTCGGGCAGTCACGTCAGGGGGTAGCACGCTCTCGCGATATTCGTCGGTCTGGCGGTCGAACAGCTCCCACGACGGCATGCTCACCACACGCGCCTTGATCCCCTCATCGGTCAGCTGCTCGTACGCCGAGACGGCAAGTGAAACCTCGCTTCCACTAGCAATCAAGATCACTTCCGGAGTTTCGTTCGGGTCACCGGCCAGTACGTACGCACCGTTTGCCACGCCACTCGCCGCACCATATTTGCTGCGGTCCAGCGTCGGCAATGCCTGCCTGGACAAGATCATCGCGACTGGATCATGTCGTAGTGGCATGATCACCCGCCAGGCTTCGACGACTTCGTTGGCGTCCGCGGGGCGCATGTCGATCATGCCTGGCATGGCGCGCAGCGACGCCAGCTGTTCGACCGGCTGGTGCGTCGGGCCGTCCTCGCCGACCCCTATGGAGTCGTGGGTGAAGATGTGAATGACCGGTAGCTCCATCAGCGCCGAGAGCCGCAGGGCGCCGCGCTGGAAGTCGGAGAAGATCAAGAACCCGGCTTGGTAGGGCCTGATCTTGCTCAACGCCAACCCGTTGGTGACTGCGCCAGCAGCGTGTTCGCGTACCCCGAAGTGCAGGTTGCGACCCGCCCGGTTGTCTGGCTGGAAGTCGCCGGCGCCCTCGAAGGTCAGACGCGACTTGTTGGACGGCGCAAGATCGGCGGAACCGCCGATCAGCCAAGGTACCCGCTGGGCGACAATGTTGAGCACCTTCTGGTTGCTATCTCGGCCAGCCGCACCCTTGGGATCGGCGGGGTATTCCGGCAGATCCGCATCCCAATCTTCCGGCAGCTGACGACGCTGCATCCTGTCAAGGTGATCGGCCAGCTCGGGGTATTCCTCGCCGTACGCGGCGAATAGCTCGTCCCAAGCCGAGCGCACATCGGCGCCACGCTTGCCGACGTCGGCGAAGTGGCTGCGCACCTTGTCGGGAACGAGGAAGCTTTCGTCCTCTGGCCAGCCGAAGAAGCGCTTGGCGCCGCGGACTTCCTCAACCCCCAAGGGCTCGCCGTGCGCGGAGTGACTGCCCTGCTTGGTCGGGGCGCCGTAGCCGATGATGCTCTTCACGATGATCATGGTCGGCCGCTCTTGCTCAGCCTTGAACGCGTCGAGCGCGTTGTTCAGCGCGTCGAGGTCGTTTGCGTCGTCAACCCGCTGAATCGCCCAGCCGTAGCCCTCGAAGCGTGTCGCGACATCCTCGGTGAAGGCAAGATCAGTGCTGCCCTCGATGGTGATCTTGTTGCTGTCGTACAGCCAGCACAAGTTGGACAGCTTCTGATGTCCGGCGAGCGAGGCCGCCTCGGCGCCGATGCCCTCCATCAGGCAGCCGTCACCAGCGATTGCGTACACGTCGTAGTCGAACAGGTCGTAGCCGGGTCGGTTGAACGTGGCAGCCTGCCAGAGGCCTGCCATGGCCATGCCGACGCTGGTCGCGATACCGGTGCCGAGCGGACCGGTGGTGCATTCGATACCCGCAGTCCAGCGGTATTCCGGATGGCCGGGGCACTTGGAATCCAGCTGCCGGAATTTCTTGAGGTCCTCCAGAGGAACGGCCAGCTCGCCGAGGATCTCGTACTGAGGATTGACCGACTTCACCCCGGCCAGATGCAGCATCGAATAGAGCAAGGTCGAGGCATGGCCGGCGGACAGTATGAAGCGATCGCGATTGCTCCAGATTGGGTGGTCGGGGTCGAAGCGCAGTTTCTGCCAGACCGCGTACATCACCGGCGCGAGTGCCATCGGGGTCCCGGGATGCCCGGAATTTGCAGCCTGCACAGCATCGATACACAAGGTCCGGATCGTGTCGATCGCAAGCTTCTCGATGGGATCACTTTCCAGGGCTGGGAAATCTGTGGCGGTCTGGGTCATGGTCAACCTTCCTCGCTGCGCGACCCGGATCTAGAGAGTCGCGGTCATTACTTCTTGGGGGGCAGTGGTCGTCGGCGGACAGGCTGCCTGAATGCACGCTATCGCCCACGACTCTCCGCGGGAAGAATCGGCCCCGGCATCGCCGGCCGAGGCTGTACCGCGCCGTCTGATCTGAAAGGCGGACGAGTCGGTCGATAAGCCGGATTCTGTCGGTCGTTTCCGACCGGGCGATCATCCATCTGCGACCGCTGTTGCCAGCGGCCTGGTGCGATCTACCCGGAGGCTCGGGCGAGCAGCCCTCTAATGCCTCCGCAGACGCGCGGGCGCGTCCTTTTGATCTTGCTCCAGGTGGGGTTTACCGAGCCATCCCAGTTACCTGGGATGCTGGTGGTCTCTTACACCGCCGTTTCACCCTTACCTCCTTCTCAATGAGGTGGCTGGCACCTCATTGTGGTCAGAGGCGGTCTGCTTTCTGTGGCACTGTCCCGCGGGTCACCCCGGGTGGGCGTTACCCACCACCTTGCTCTGTGGAGTCCGGACTTTCCTCAACGACGCCGGAGCGTCGCCGCGATCGCCTAACCGACTCGTCCAATTTCCCAGCCTAGCCAGTCAACGCTAGGGACGGGTAAGGACTTCCGCGCCGTTCTCGGTGACCACCAGGCTGTGCTCGAACTGGGCGCATCGGCTCCCGTCAGCTGTCAGCACCGTCCAGCCGTCGTCCCACATGTACCAGTCGCCGCTCCCGAGGGTGATCATCGGCTCGATGGTGAACGTCATTCCAGGCCTGATCACCGTGTCATAGGCCGGCTCGTCGTAGTGCGGAATGACGAGGCCGGAATGAAAGGTCGTGTGTACGCCGTGTCCGGTGTAGTCGCGTACTACGCCGTAGCCGAAGCGCCTGGCGTAGCTCTCGATCACCCGGCCGATGACATTGACCTGGCGACCTGGTTTCACGGCATTGATGGCGCGTGCCAGTGCCTGCTGGGTCCGTTCGCTGAGCAGGCGACTCTGCTCATCGACCTCGCCGCAGAAGAAGGTGGCGCAGGTGTCGCCGTGTACGCCATGGATGTAGGCGGTGACATCGATCTTGACAATGTCACCATCCTCGAGCGGGCGGGCATCGGGGATGCCGTGGCAGATGACTTCGTTCACCGATGTGCAGCATGACTTCGGGAATCCGCGATAGCCGAGCGTTGACGGGTACGCACCATTGTCGATCAAGAATTCGTGAACTATCCGATCAAGATCATCAGTCGTAGCGCCGGGAGTGATGATTTCGGCGGCGGCGTGCATCGCCCGTGCGGCAACCCGACCCGCGATCCGCATCTTCTCGATGACCTCGGGCGGCTGCACATCGTCGCCTGCATAGCGTTCGGGCGCTGGCTGGCCGACATAGCGTGGCCGCGCAATGCGCCCTGGCACCTCGCGTGGCGGTGAGATGGTCGCGGGTTGGATGGTCACCTGGCGATCTTACTTTCCCAAAAGTGGTCAAAAGCCACAGCAAATTCGGCCGAACTGATGTGGTTGATGACCACTTTTCGCGGAACGTCGGCGGGGAGTAACGTCGAAGCAGGAGCGGCGGAAGGAGGGTTGAGATGGCGCAGGGAGATTGGTGGTTCGACCTCAAGACCCACACGGTGGTACCGGACAACAACGACACGAAGATCACCGACCGGCTCGGGCCCTACAAGACGCGCGAGGAGGCCGAACGCGCGCTCGAGCTTGTGGAAGAGCGCAACGAGGCGTACGACAACGACCCACGCTGGAACGACGATCTCTGACCATCATCCCCACACGTGAACATCCCACGCGGCGTGGGATGTTCACAAAGCCCGATGCTGCTAGGTGAACGTAGGTTCCGGTACCGGGTCGACGAGGTCGAGGCTGGCGGCGGCGGATGCCACGGCCGTGGTGATGCGGACCTGAGAGGCGCCGGCCACCGGCGCGATCCATACCGGCACCCCTATTTCAAGTGCCTTGGCGGTCGCCTCCGCGCGGGTCAAGGTGACCAGCACCGGCGGTGCTGCCTCGTCGCTGGTCAGCCGTACGTCAAGTCGTACTTCGAAGCCGACGCGATTGAAGCGCTCGATTCGACCGGGAAGAGCGTCGCCGAACGGGTGAGTCTCGATCTCTAGATCGTGCGGGCGTACCAGGTTGCCATCGAGCGTGGTCACCGGACCGAGGAAGCTCATCACGAACTCCGAACTCGGGTGGTCATAGAGCTCATCCGGAGGACCTACCTGTTCAATTCGGCCCCGGTTGATCACCACAATTCGATCAGCCACGTCGAGCGCTTCCTCCTGGTCGTGGGTAACGAAGACCGTGGTGACGTGTACCTCGTCGTGTAACCGCCGCAGCCAAGCCCGCAGCTCCTTGCGGACATTGGCATCCAGCGCACCGAAGGGCTCGTCCAACAACAGCACGGTCGGTTCGATCGCGAGTGCGCGGGCCAGGGCCATCCGCTGCCGCTGGCCGCCGGACAGTTGAGCCGGCAGCCGGTCGGCGAATTGGGACAGGTGTACGAGCTCGAGCAGTTCTGTCACTCGAGCGGCGATTTCCTTGCGCGGGCGCTTCCGGATCTTGAGTCCGAAGCCGACGTTGCCTGCGACGGTCAGGTGCCGAAACGCGGCATAGTGCTGGAAGACAAAGCCGACATTGCGCTTCTGCGCCGGCAATCCGGTGGCATCGACTCCCTCAATCTCGACAGCTCCGCTGTCGGCCACTTCGAGACCGGCAATGATCCTCAGCAGCGTCGACTTCCCACCGCCGCTCGGTCCGAGGAGCGCGGTCAGTTCACCGCTTGCGATGTCGAGATCGATGTCCTCCAAGGCAATGAAGTCGCCGAACCGCTTGCCGACGCCTGCGATCTTGATGCTCATTCGGACGTTCCCTTGCCAGGTCGAAGGCTGGTTATGATGATCAAGGCGACCACCGCAATCAGAGCCAAGATGAAGGCTGCTGTGTAGGCAGTGATCGAGTTCACAACTCCAAACTGCTGATATCGCTCCTCGACGAGGAGCGTCGCCGTCTGGGTGCGCATAGCGACGCCGCCAGAGACGATCTTGACCGCGCCAAATTCACCAAGGGACCTCGCCAGGCTGAGCACTACACCGTAAAGCAGGCCCCATTTGATGGCAGGCAGCGTGATGCGGGCAAAGGTCTGCAGGCCGGAAGCGCCCAAGCTGCGCGCGGCCTGTTCCTGTTCAGTTCCAATCTCCTGCAGTACCGGAACGACCTCACGGATGACGAGAGGCAGGCTGACGAAAGCCGTGGCCATGATGATCCCCGGCGGGGCGTAGATGACCTGTAGTCCGGCCTGCTCCAAGCCTTGGCCCAGCCAGCCGGTGCGGCCGTTGTAGACCAGCACCAAGGCCAACCCGACGACAACCGGTGAGACAGACAGCGGCAGATCCACCATTGCGTTCAGTGCCCGCCGCCCCGGGAATGTATAGCGCACCAGCAGCAGTGAGATGCCGACCCCGAAGATGGTGTTGATCACTACTGCCCAAAACGCTGCCGAGAGCGTCAGCTGGAATGCGAAGATCACTTCCGGCTGGCGCAGGGCATTGATCACTGGGGCCAAGCCGTTGGCGAAGGTCTTGGCCGCGACCAGCGCGACCGGCCAGATCACCAGGAACAACAAGTATCCGATGACGATCAATCGCAAGGTCCAGCGCGTTACGCGGTGAGCAGCGGTATCACGCATAGCGGGCTACCCTCCGCGAGATCAGATCAAGCACGACGATCACGATCAGCGCGACGACCAGCAAGATCGAAGCCACTGCTGCCGCTTCGGTCAGCTTGTCGCCCTCGATCGAGGACATGATGCGCACCGAAGCCACCTCAGTGGAGTAGGGCAGGTTGCCGGAAAGCAGCACCAGTGATCCGTACTCGCTGATTGCTCGGCAGAACGACAACGCGGCTCCGGAGGTAATCGCCGGAGCCAGGCTAGGAAGAATGACGAGTCGGAAGGTCGTCAACTGATTGGCGCCCAGCGACGCCGCCGCCTCCTCGACCTCATGCTCAAGCTCGAGGAGTACCGGCTGTACGGTGCGCACGATGAACGGCAGCGTCACGAAGAGAAAGGCCAGGAATACCGCGACCCGCGTGTTTGCCCAGTTGACGCCCAGCGGACTCGACGGTCCGTACAGGCTGAGCAATACCAGGCCGGCAACGATGGTTGGCAGGGCAAAGGGAATGTCGATCACAACCTCGAGCAGTTGCTTGCCTCGAAACTGATCACGGACTAGTACCCACGCGATTGCGGTGCCCATGACCACATTGACCGCCGTTACGAGCACTGCGGTAGCGACGGTGAGCTTGAGCGCGGCCAGCGTCTGAGGACTACTCAGGGCGTCCCAGTACGCTGACCAGCCACCCGCTGAGGCTTGTACCAGCACCGCGGTCAGCGGAATAAGCACAAGCAGGCTGAACCACATGAGTGAAACGCCCAGCCCAAGCGCCGAAACCGGGGTGAGGGAGGTCGCGCTCTTAGTGCGACGCAGGCGGTGTCTATCTCTGGGGCCACCTGCATTGGTGGCCGCGCCTGCTGGCGGAGTCGGGACAAGCTGCTGGGCCTCAACGGTCCCGGAGCTTGGTGTCACTGGGACCTGCCGGTTGCCTTCTGGATCTCGGGCACGATTCCGCCTTCGTCGAAGAACTTCGCGTTCACGGCCTTCCAACCACCCAAGTCAGCGATCGTGAACAACTTGCCCGGCACAGGGAAGGGCTTGGCCGGATCGTTGGCACCTGTTACCTCGCCGATCGGGGTATCCGCAATAACGGGGCGGAAGCCCTTCTTCACGAACTCCTCCTGGCCAGCCTGACTCAGCACGAAGTTCAAGTAGGCATTGGCCTTGGGATCGGCATTCTTCAGCACTGCACCCGGATTTTCGATCTTGAGCGTGGCATCAGGCAGGATGTAGTCGAAGTCCTCACCTGACTGGCGGGCCAGGATCGCCTCGTTCTCGTAGGAGATCAGCACATTCGCCGAACCTTCGAGGAAGGCGTTGGTGGCGTCACGACCGCTGCCGGGAAGCGCGGCAACATGATTGAAGAACTTGGTCAGGTACTCCTTGGCGTCAGCCTCGGTGCCGCCGTTGGCGATCACCTGCTGATAGGCGGCCAGGATGTTCCAGCGCGCCGAGCCGGACGACGCGGGGTTAGGCGTGACGATCTTGACACCCGGCTTGACCAGGTCGGACCAATCCTTGATGCCAAGGGGATTTCCCTTCTGCACCACAATGACGACGGCGGAATCGGAGACGATGCCCTTGGTTGGTCCGGACTTCCAGTTCTCCTCGACCAAACCAGCATCGACCAGCCGGGTGACATCGCCTTCGAGTGAGAAGTTCACGTAGTCGGCCTTCAGGCCGTTGACCACTGCGCGGCTCTGGTCGCCCGAAGCTCCGTACGACTCCTCCCAGACGACGCCTTGGCCTTCCGGGGTCTCGGCGAATTTCTTCTGAATCGCGTTGTTCGCCTCTTTCGGGACCGCGAAGCCAACCAGGTGCAGAGTCGTGGTTCCAGCGTCACCGGCCGGGGCGGCACCGCCGACGCACGCGGTGAGCAGCAGGACTGTGGCAGCAACCGCAGATAGTGCCGCGACGGTGCGCACGCGCAGGAGTTTGCGTATGGACATGATGTGTCGCCTTCGGTTTGAGAGGGAGAGTCCCTCTATCTCTACTAGGTCACTAGAGAATATAGAGATCTCACGATTGCGGATGAGACGGATGTCCCTTATACGAGATTCGCCGAGTGCGGCGGTTACGGTGCCCTGCCTGATCGCCAGATAGGATTCTTACCTCGTAAACTCGCGCAGGTCGGTCATGCCCCACAACAAAGGGAGATGTTGATAGTGGTTCACGACAAGGTGCGCTGGTGGATGTGACGCGTCGAGTGACAGTCGGCTGTGAATTCGTTCACCAGTCGGAGATCGATATGCCCGCGGTGTTCCAGGTCGAGCCGCTCAGTGATCAAAAGGTCGACGTCATCGATGAGCGCTGGTCCTTGGAACCAGACGGACCCACTCATCTCTACACAGATCTGTACGGCAATCCCTGCCGGCGCTTGACGGTGCCGGCAGGGCGGTCAGTGATCAGCTATCGGGCGAGCGTCATCGTCCCAGATGCAACCGAAGACGTCGATGAAGAAGCTCCCGAATTGACGGCTGATCAAATTCCCGACGAAGCACTGATCTACATCCTTCCCAGCCGCTTCTGTCTGCCGGATGTCCTGGGTGACGAGGCATGGAACCGCTTCGGCAGTACGCCGCCCGGATATCGCCGAGTTCAGGCGATCTGCGACTACGTGCACGACCACCTTCGCTTTGAATATGGCGCCAGCAACCCGATGACCACAGCAGCTGATGCCCATACCAGCGGCTATGGGGTCTGTCGAGATTTCACGCACCTCGCGGTCACCTTCTGTCGCGCTCTGAACATTCCCGCTCGCTACGTTTTCGGCTACTTGCCCGAGATCGAGGTCGAACCCCGCAATCTGCCGATGGATTTCGCGGCCTGGATGGAGGTCTACCTAGGTGATCGTTGGTGGACTTTCGACCCGCGCAACAACGAGCGACGCAAGGGCCGGGTGCTGATCGGGCGGGGCCGGGATGCCAGCGATGTGGCGATGGCCACGACCTTCGGTGCGCCACTACTGGAGTCCATGATCGTGATCTCCGAGGAAGCGGTCGAGGACTAGCTGGCAGGGCATGGGGCTCGTGAATGCGGCCCTTCGACAGGCTCCGGGCGCATGTTCAGTAGAGCGCACACGGCGCGTGGATGTGGCCCTTCGACAGGCTCCGGGCGCATGTTCAGTAGAGGGCACACGGCGCGTGGATGTGGCCCTTCGACAGGCTCAGGGCGCAGTGCCCAGCTCAGGGCGCAGTTGCTCGGAGGCCGGAGATCAGCTCGCTCGTAGGCCGCGCGCCGCTCTGGCGAGTACGGCGTCCAGCTGCGCGTTACCGATGGGCACGGCACCGAAGAAGAAGCCCCAGTCTCTGCCGTCGCGTACCACGATGAAGATCACGTGATCTCCGGCGACTTTGACATCGGGCCGGTCGATGGTGATCTCGCTGTCGATCAGCCAACCACTGCGGCCGTCGATGCTCAGGCTTTCGCTGCGGATGTCGGTTCGCGTCGGCCGGTAAGGGCCGTACATGTTGCCGACGATCACACATTCGATCAGGCTCTCGACCGTGTTCCGTGCGTTCTGTACGAAGCCATCCTTTCGGCGCAACTGGCCAACAGCCAGCTGCGCGATCCAGGCAGGATCCTGGCTTACCGGGAGGGACTGCTGTCGCACGTCGTAGGCGAAACTGAATCGCGACTCGACCACGGCATCCTCGAACGTTGGTTGCGCCTCGAACGAGAGATTCCCGCCGTATATCCGACCGTCGCTGGGATGGCGAGCCCGCTGATAGGGGTTCCCCTTCGGACAAGGTTTCCGTGGTGATGCGCTAGGCGTGGCGGAAGGGGTAGCCGTGGTAGTGGGCATGCGGCTGGGAGAAGAGTTTTCAGTGCTATTCGTGGGCGATGCCGGTAGCGGATTGTCGACGGCCGACCGGAAGTTGCCGACAAAAATGGCCGACGCCACCACGCCCAGTGCGACGGCTAGCACACCAATGATCAGGCCGAGCCGGCGCCTGCGCGAGGGTCGACCGGGCGGGCCAGCTTTTCCGGGTTCACTCGGGGTCGCACTGCTCGCCGGACTCTTGGCAGGCTCCGGGCGGCGAGGATCATCGGTGCTGGAGCTTGACCATTTCGCACCGTCCCAGTAGCGGTATCGTCCCGGCACTCCTGCCGGATCGGGATACCAGCCGGCATCTGCCATCTGCGGCTACCGAAGCAGCGGATTCGAGCGCCCCGAGCTCAGAGAGGGGAGTGCAGTCACCTCAGCGACCCTCCCGCCAGCCATTGGTGATCGGCAACCGGCGGTCCCGGCCGAACGCCTTGAAGCTGATCTTGGTACCGGGTGGATACTGCCGTCGCTTGTATTCCGCGCGATCGACCATCCGGATCACCCGATCCGCCAGCTCCGGGTCAAAGCCCATCGCCACGATCTCGTCGTGACCCGCATCGCCCTCGACATAGTCGTCCAAGACATCGTCGAGCAGCTCGTACGGCGGTAGTGAGTCGGTGTCCTTCTGACCCGGCCGCAGTTCGGCGCTGGGTTCCTTGGTGATCGAGTTTTCCGGGATGGGCGGAGTTTCACCCCGCTGTGTGGCCTGCTCGTTGCGCCACTCGGCCAGCCTCCAGACCCAGGTCTTCGGCACATCCTTGATCGGTGCGTAGCCGCCGACGGCGTCACCATAGATCGTGCTGTAGCCAACGGCGAGCTCGCTCTTGTTTCCACAGGCGAGCACGATCGAGGGCGGATGCTGATTGGACTCCGCCATCCAGATCACGGCACGGATCCGGGCTTGCAGGTTTTCGGCGGCAAGGCCGTCGAGATCGAGCATGTCGTGGAACGCGTCCACGGCTGGAGCGATCGGCACGGTCTGGAAATGCAAGCCCGTCCGTGTGGCCAGCTCAGCGGCGTCGCTCTTGGAGTGCTCCGAGGAGTAGGCACTGGGATTGGAGATGCCGTAGACGCGATCGGCACCGAGGGCATCGCATGCCAAGGCCGCCACTAGCGTCGAGTCGATGCCACCTGACAGTCCGAGGTAGACCCGCTCGATGCCGTTCTTGGAGCAGTAGTCCCGCAGGCCCATGACAAGAGCGAGGTAGACCTCGGCCATCGCTTCGAGCGGCTTAGCCACCACGGGTGTGATCAACTCGGTCGGTGCGTCTCCGGCGTCGGAGACGTAGTGGCGGAGGATGATCATGCCGCTCTGTCCGGGTTCGGCAGGCACTGTTCCTTCGGCGAGCTCGGCCTGAATCGGAGCGGTGCCCGGGGCCAGCTCGAGATCAGCAACTACCAGCTCCTCCACGAACTGGAGCGCGCGTACCACGATGGTGCCGTCTTCGCTGGCGATCATAGTGTCACCATCGAACACCAGCTCGTCCTGCCCACCGACCAGGTTCACGTAGGCGAGCGGACAGCCGGCCTCCCGGGCCCGGCGAGTGACCAAGTCGCCGCGTACGTCGTCCTTGTCCCGCTCGTACGGGCTAGCGTTGATCACCGCCAGCAGCCCAGCGTGCGCCTCCGCGGTTGCGGCCACCGGACCGCCGTCTTGCCAGAGGTCTTCACAGATGGCAATCGCGACGTCTACGCCCCGAATCCGCAGCACGTGCAGCTCGTTGCCGGGTTTGAAGTAGCGATACTCGTCGAAGACGCCGTAGTTCGGCAGGTGGTGCTTCGCGTAGGAGCACACCACCTGCCCCTGGTGCAATACTGCGGCCACATTGAGCGGATGCCCGCCCTTGGGATGGTCGGGCTCCTCGGTGCGATCGAGGTATCCGACCACGGCGACAAGATCACCAAGCCCTGCGTCGAGCAGCCGAGTGGCCAGACGATTGATCGAGACCCGCGAGGCCTCGACGAAGCTGCGGCGTAGCGCGAGATCCTCAACGGGATAGCCGGTGAGCATCATTTCGGGGAACAGCACCAGATGCGCGCCTGCGTCAGCGGCTTGCTTGGACCAATCCATGACGAGGTCGGCGTTGGCCGAGATATCTCCAACTGTGGCGTTGACTTGGGCCATGGCAATCCGCAGATGTGGCACGGCACGAGACTACGACGCGACGTGGAGCCAGCGCATCCGCGAGGGCGGGGAATCCGCGGATCACTGGGGAATGCAAGCGCGTTTCGAACCATGCCCGGCCGTAACGCTGCCGTTACATCATGAGCGGCAGACTGGGCCGCGTGGACAAGCAGACCGAGTTCGTTTTGCGGGCGATTGAAGAGCGGGATGTGCGGTTCGTCCGCATGTGGTTCACCGATGTTCTTGGCTTTCTGAAATCGGTCGCTGTCGCACCTGCCGAGCTGGAAGGGGCATTCGCCGAAGGCATGGGTTTTGATGGCTCGGCGATCGAGGGATTCGCCAGGGTCTATGAGTCCGACATGCTGGCGCATCCTGACCCTTCGACCTTCCAGCTTCTGCCGTGGCGCGACATCAGTCCGGCGACCGCGCGGATGTTCTGCGACATTACGATGCCGGACGGCTCGCCCTCGTACGCCGATCCCCGCTATGTACTGAAGCGAGCGCTGAAGAAGGCAGCCGATCTGGGATTCACCTTCTACACCCACCCTGAGGTGGAGTTCTTTCTCTTCAAGGATCCGATCGAGCCGGGCAAGCCGCCAACGCCGGTGGATCAGTCAGGTTACTTCGACCACACGCCGCAGAGCCTGGGCACTGACTTCCGGCGCCGTGCGATCACCATGCTCGAGCAAATGGGAATCTCGGTGGAGTACTCCCACCACGAAGGCGCTCCGGGGCAACAGGAAATTGATCTTCGCTACGCTGACGCACTGTCAACGGCCGACAACTTGATGACTTTCCGAGTGGTGGTCAAGGAAGTGGCGCTATCGCAAGGTATCCATGCCTCATTCATGCCCAAGCCCTTCACCGAGCATCCCGGATCCGGCATGCACACTCATATGTCGCTCTTCGAGGGCGACACCAACGCCTTCTACGACGCGAGTGCGGAACATCATCTGTCCAAGATCGGCCGCTACTTCATCGCTGGCCTGCTGCGGCATGCCGCCGAAATCACCGCTGTCACCAATCAGTGGACCAACTCCTACAAACGGCTGGCCGGCGGTGGCGAGGCGCCAAGCTACATCTGCTGGGGCCGTAACAACCGCTCGGCGCTGGTCCGCGTACCCATGTACAAGCCGAACAAAGGATCCTCGGCGCGCGTCGAGCTGCGCTCCATCGATTCTGCCGCCAATCCCTATCTGGCATTTGCACTTGTCTTGGCGGCAGGACTGGCGGGGATCGAGGGTGAATACGACCTTCCTGAGGGCGCTGAAGACGATGTCTGGTCTCTCACCGAACACGAGCGGCAGGCGCTAGGGATATCCCCGCTGCCGCGCAATCTCGACGAGGCCATTCACACCATGGAGCGTTCGGAGTTGGTTGCCGAAACGCTGGGCGAGCATGTCTTCGACTTCTTCCTGCGAAACAAGCGTGCCGAGTTCGAGGAGTACCGCAGGCAGGTCACTCCGCTGGAGCTCACTCGTCTGCTGCCCGTCCTCTAATTGCCGAGTTGTCAGAATCTGAGCACCAGATATGGTGCTCAGATTCTGACAACTCGGGTTAGAGATAGGTCCCAGGAGCGGGCACAGGTTCGCCGCAAGGGCAGGACGCATCGGGCCGATCCGGGTCGATCATGGTTTCGCACTTCGGACAGCGGAGCCAGCGCGGATTGAGGTGTCCAGGGACCCAGACTCCGGTATGAAGAGTTGTGCCGAGGTTTGCCTCGAACACTTGTCGCACCGCGGCCTTGTGCTGGGCGCTTGCGGTGAGGTGCCGGATGGTCGCGAGATCATCCCACAGGCTGAGTGTGTACAGCCGCTCCGCGATGGCGATTCCCACCCAGCCGATGAAACCGGGCACCCGCGCCATTTCGGCAGCGATCGCCCTGGCCCGGTTCTTTACCTCCTCACCTTCCGCCTCGTCGCGGACATCCATCCAGGTCATAGCCAACGCGCCCGGAACGTCGGTGTTCGAAGTGCGGAGACGCGCGGATGTGCCGAACGCCACCGGCCCGATATTGGCCGGTTGGACGGCGACCTGCACGCCGAGCTGATCGAGCAGAGTCCGCCGGTCGAAATAGCCCTGGACGGTGCGCAGTCCACCCTCGCCTACGGCAATGACATCGATTCCAGGTAGCTTGATACGCGCCTCCGTCGGCGGCAGCCCATTGAACAGCCCGGCCTGGGTGCCTGTCATCGTCCATTCGGCGACAACGCGCGGTTCATCGACGGCGGTGACTTGCAGCTCAAAATGCAGATCTGGGAAGGCGCTGAACAGGCCCGATGCGTACGAGCTGACCCCTGGCGGGGCCAACTGGCCTGAGACTGGATCGGTATAGCCTCCGCCCGAATCAAAGCAGGCGGCAATGGCATCGCCGTCGTGTGAGTTCCATGCGTCGAAGTAGCGCTCTACCTGCTCAAGCAGCTTCATTGATGACACCTCCGAACGGGTTCGGCGCGCTAGATGCGGCCGTCGTACGCAGTGGAGGTTAGGGGCGGGAGTTGTCAGGTTCCCAGGTCGAAAAGTGCTCGATTCCTGTCAGGTTTCCCGTCTAGGAATCCCCGCTACGCGCCCGGGCCGTACAATTCCCGCTGCCACAGCAGTTCCGTCACTCGCTGCGTGCCTGCTCGCAGGTGTGCTCGGTACGTGCTGAACGGCAGACCCAGGAGTTCGGCAGCCTGTTCCTGGGTCGCTGCTGGGTTGAGGAAAGTGCGATACAAGGCGCGGTACAGCCGCTGGTCGCGGGGATGCGTATTGAGCTCCTCCGCACTGAGGCGGACCAGCCGACGGAGTGCCTCGACACGGGAGACGTCGGTGGCGTGATCGGCAACTAAACGCGAGGACAACAAGGCGTTGCCAGCCAGCCGATCCGCCCTGGCGTAGTTGCGTAGTGCCTGACGCACAGCGCCGTCGAACTCGGGATGGGACAGCACGACGATCGGCGTTTGAGTTTCCAGATCATCCTGATCCGACGATGTAGTGATCAGCTCCCGCTCTGCCATCTCGCGCACCCAGGTCAGAGGCGGTTCGGCGCGCCAGTCGTGGGCGAACACTGTGTACGTCCGCCCGCCGACACTGAAGTCCGCTAGGGAGGCATGCTCCTGACGGATGTGGCTGAAGAAGGGTGTCCAACGGACCGCATCTTCGATGGCGACGAAGGACCACGACAACCGTGGAGTGCCGAACCACTGCGTCACATTGACGGTGCAGGTCAGTTCCCAAACCCCCGGAGTGTCACTCGGCACCGGAGTGGTCCGGCTCAACGCCCAGCGACTGTAGAGCACTGGTTCACCCGGTCGCGGCGGAGCGAAATGTGCGGCGTGGGTTCTAGCAGCGGCCACTGCCGGGTCGCGCTGACAGTCCTCCTCTGTCGCCGACGCGATCTCGAGCATGCAGACAAAACCGATTATTTCGCCGGCGGCGTCGTGAAACACCGAGAGCCCATCCGGCTGCCTGCGCATCCAATGCCTCAGGATCTCTGCCGAAGCGTTGCCCTCATGCCGCCGCACGATGTCGACCAGCAGGTCGTGGTCGTGGATCGTTGCCGGAATAGGTGGCGCCTGCCCCAGCGTGTCCCACTGAAACAGCGGGCGCATGATCGGGTTATTGCGATGTAGGAACAGCAGGTCGGAGAATGCCAGCTGCCGCTCGGCGGTGCTGCCGTGCTGGAGTTGGCGGACGATCCCACGGCGAACGTCCTCGTGTAACTGCCGAAAACGCTCCGGGCTGCGCCACCTCAGGTCATCCTCGATGACGTCACGCGTGAGGTCGTGTGGAAATACCCCGCCGGGTCCAGTCTCGATGAACGACAAGCTCCGCAGCCAGTCGAAAAGCTCGCGGGCGTCGGTGATCATGAGGGACTCGGCGAGCCGGTCCTCAGTGGTGACGCGTAGATGCGCGCACACTTCAAGTGCCCGCCGATGCAGCGGTGTCGGGACATCGTCGAGCAGCCGGCGTACCAGCGCTTGGATCACGTCAGGATGGCGGACCGTGAAGCGTTCGGGTTGCAGACGGTACAGGTCGGTGAGCAGAGACAGCGCGAGCGGATTGCCGTGCGTGAAGCCAAGCGCCTCGGCTTGCAGCGGCTCCGGCACCCCACGACTCGTCAGGTAGGCACGGCTCTCCTCGGGCCGGAAGTTGCGCAGCGGCACCACTTGGAGCAGCGCAGTCCAGCCGGGATCGGTGCGCCACTCCATGCTCGGCAACTGTCTGCTGGCGATCATGATCAGCGTCTGGGCCGGAAGGCTGGGCAAATACTGCTCGCGGAGCCAGCCATCGAGGGTCTCCAGCCGTTCGTAGGTGTCGATGAAGATCACGAGGCCACTAGCATCGTCGCTATCAACGTTCGGAGGCGACTTCTCCGCGGCAACAGCCGTCGTGACCGCGTCGGCAATGGCCTGCGGTGACGGGGCGACCGTCCGGCCGTCGATGCGAGCTGTCCGCCAGCCAGCCTGCCTGGCTCGACCGGCGCAGGCCAGCATCAGTGCGGTCTTGCCGACACCACCGAGGCCTGAGAGCCAGAGAACGCTGACACGTTCTGGGCGCTGGAGCACTGCCTCGAACGTTGCCAGCTCCGCAGAACGTCCAATGAATCTTCGACGACTGGCCGCGTCGAGCGTGTCCGCCAGTCGCGGCTGGCGGACGGGACCTTGCTGTTCCATCTCGCTTCAACCCGTCAGAACCACAGCAGTTGCTGTTTCAGATTCTGGCAAATCCAGCGTCAGGAGAGCAGAGGTAGGGCTATAGAGAGGTCGGTACGCAGTCCGGATGCGTGAACCGCGCCCTTGGCCACAGCATCGGTCCATCCAACGCGGCCGGTTGCCAGCCGCAGGAAGGTCAGCGGGTCGGTCTCCACGACATTTGGCGGGGTTCCTCTGGTGTGGGTTGGCCCGGGATCGCCGATTGCACACTGCACCGCGGCGTACGGCGGCACTCTGACTTCCACCGAGCGGCCGGGATGCCGAGCGGCGAGAATTCCGGCGAGGGTACGCGTACCCCGCGCGAGGGCGTTTCGTTGTAGCGGTGCTGGAGCCAGGTCCGGAACTGATCGGTTGAGATCGTCTGTGTGCACGATCAGCTCGATGATCCGGGTCGCCAGATAGTCTTCGGTTGTGCTGGGACCACGTGGGGTCATGATCACCTGATTAAGTCGGACTCCAGCCTCAAGCCGAAGCGCAAGATCGTCAACGGCCGACGCCAGCCGGCCCACGACTTCCGGACCGGAGAGTCCGGCGGAAGCCTTGAGTGTCGAAGCCATGATCATCTCGACGTCGCGCCGGTAGCGCGTCACGAACTCATGGATGGGCAGCGCAGCGTCCTTGGTCGTTTGATCCAATGACGCCGCAAGGCTTACGTGAACCAGGACCAGGTGGCCGCTGAGCTGCCTTACCGTCCAATCCGGTAGCACGGTCGGGACTTCGAAGGACTCCTCAGGCAAGCGCTGCAGCCACCCGAGGACAGTTCGTGACTGATCCAGCAATGCTTCGTGCGGCGGGGTACGTGCCGTTGGCACCATGGACGACCTCCGCGGTGACGCTATCAGAGCGTCACCGCGCAGGTTCGTCATGTTTGATTGCTTTTGCTCGCTCCACGCGGATCGCACCTCAATATGTCGAGCCTCACCACTGATGACGTGGGTCGAGGCTCAGGGCAATGGACGTTATGGAGCTTGATCAGGGCGTGGCGCCAAGCCGGCTCCACCTGCCCTTCGCCAGATCGCGTGATTCGGATGCGTTTCTGGAGGAGATTTCCAATACTCGGGACGAATCCAGTCGGAGCGGTCGCCTCGGCGAGCACCAGCTTCCCGCGCCGCCAGGAACCGAGAAGAGGAAATAGCATCAAACTCATGATCCGGATCGAGACGATGCAAGGCACACTGGCGCGGCGAGGCTTCGTCGACGCGGTGGCGGCAGAACGCATCATCGATGACTGGGCCGACGAATATGAGCCGTTGCTTGATCTGCTCGCCAAGTCTGCCGATCCGGATCTCGCACTCTCAGGCTTGGATCGGCTTTGCGACCGGGTACCGGATTTGCTCGCTCGACTGACAGCTGAGCCTGTTCTGGCCCGGCAATTGATCATGATCCTGGGTGGCAGCAGCAAGCTGAGTCTTCACTTGATCGCTCACCCGGAACATCTGCGACTGCTGGAGACCGAACTGGTCAAGGTTCCGGCAGACGAACTGCGCCGCGAGCTGTTGGATGCGACGGGCGCCGAGCCGGAATCATCGACGCCGGTTGCGAGCGATCCCACTGGCGATCAACTGCGTATTGCTTATCGCGGAGCGCTGCTGCGCATCGCCGCTCGCGATCTCGGCGCGCCGGAGCCGATCGAGGTACTCGCTGACATCGCCGACGAGCTTTCGGACCTGGCAGACGCCACCCTAGAGGCGGCTCTGTCGATCGCTCGACTCAAGCTTGGCGAGAACGCCTTGAAGACGCGGCTGGCGGTGGTTGGACTCGGAAAATGCGGCGCCCAGGAGCTCAACTACGTCAGCGACGTCGACGTACTCTTCGTCGCCGAACCTTTGGTGGACGACGATGGCACATCGCTGATCAGCAACGACCAGGCTGTGCAGATCGCGACCCGGATGGCGGCCGAGATGAGTCGAATCTGCTCGGCGCACACCTCGGCCGGGACGATCTGGGAGGTGGACGCGGCACTGAGGCCGGAGGGCAAGGCCGGTCAACTGGTGCGCACGTTGTCCAGCCATCGCATCTACTACGAGAAATGGGCCAAAACGTGGGAGTTCCAGGCGATGCTCAAAGCCCGGCCTGCCGCAGGTGATCTTGAGCTTGGACAGGCTTTTGTGAACCTCGTGACACCGATGGTGTGGCGCGCCGCGGAGCGAGAGAACTTCGTCGCCGATACCCAGGCAATGCGGAAGCGCGTGGTGGCCCACATCCCGGCTCGGGACCAGGGCCGCGAGCTCAAGCTCGGGGAGGGTGGGTTACGCGACGTCGAGTTCTCCGTCCAGTTGTTGCAGTTGGTGCACGGTCGGGTCGACGAGCGACTGCGGTCGCGGGCCACGTTGCCGGCGCTGAAGAGCTTGATCGACAACGGCTACGTCGGCCGCGAGGACGGCAAGGGTTTCGCGCTGGCGTATCGGTTCCTGCGAGCACTCGAGCATCGCATCCAGCTGTTCAATCTGCGGCGTACCCATCTGCTGCCGAACAATGATCATGATCTTCGCAGGCTGGGCCGCTCCTTCGGCTACAAGGATCCGGTGAACGAGCTGCTCAGTACCTGGCGCCACACCGCCCAGCGGGTTCGCCGGCTACATCAGCGGCTCTTCTATTCACCGCTGCTCGACACGGTGGCCAAGATCCCGTCGAAGGAGCTGAGGCTGACAACTGATGCCGCTCTGGACCGGCTGAGAGCGCTTGGTTATGCCGACCCGACAGCCGCGTTGCGCCACATAGCTGCGCTCAGCCAAGGCGTCACCAGGCAGGCTGAGATTCAGCGCCAGCTGTTGCCCGCGATGCTCGGCTGGTTCGCGCAAGCGCCGAATCCTGATCATGGTCTGCTCGCATTCCGCCAGGTGTCGGAGGCGCTGGGCACCACCCCGTGGTATCTGCGGGCGCTGCGCGACGAGGGCGCTATGGCGGAGCGGCTGGCTCGCATCCTCGCGTCCAGCCGGTACGCCGTCGAACTGCTCAAGCGGGCCCCTCAGACCGTACAGATGCTCGCCGATGATCTTCAGCTCCGGCCCCGGTCATTGGCCGAGCTTAATGCGGAGATGCGCGCTGCCGCTGGCAGGCAGAGCGACAAGGTCGCAGCGGTGGAGGCAATCCGGGCGATTCGGCGCCGAGAGCTGTTTCGGGTGGCAGCCGGTGACTTGCTCGGGGACAACGACGTCCTCAGCGTTGGGGCCGCTCTGGCCGAACTAGCTTCGGCGACGATCGATGCGACTTTGGCTGTGGCGCGCGAAGCCGCCGACAACGGACCCGTACCGCGGATCGCTGTCATCGCGATGGGCCGTTGGGGTGGCCGAGAGATGTCGTACGCCTCCGACGCCGATGCCATGTTCGTAATGGATGACGGTGGTGATCAGGGCACTGACCCCGTCAAGATCGCTGGCGCAGTCGTGACAGAGATGCGCACGCTGCTGACCAGACCCGCTGCCGACCCGTCCTTGAGCATCGATACCGACTTGCGGCCGGAGGGCAAGGGCGGTGCCCTGATCCGATCGCTGAGCGCCTATCGCAACTACTACAGCCGATGGTCCTCGACGTGGGAGATGCAGGCACTGGTTCGCGCCGAGGCGCTGGCAGGCGACGCGGAGCTTGGCAAAGCCCTGATGGCCGAAATCGATGCCCATCGCTGGCCTGAGGGCGGGTTGACAGCGTCGCAGTTGACCGAGATACGAAAGCTGAAGGCCCGCGTCGAGGCCGAGCGACTGCCGCGGGGCGCGAATCCTGCCAAGCACACCAAGTTGGGCCCAGGCGGAATCGCCGATGTCGAATGGACGGTTCAGCTACTGCAACTACAGCATGCTTATGAGCTGCCCGCACTGCGTTCTTCGCAGACGATCGTGGCGCTGCGAGCCGCCCGCGAGGCGGGCATCATCGACGCGATGGACGCCGGACATCTCGAGGCGGCCTGGATGCTGGCAAGCCGGATCCGCAACCAGATCATGCTGATGAGAGGACGCGGCTCGGATTCGCTGCCAAGTGATAATAGGGAACTCGCCAGCCTCGCCGAGCTGCTCGGATACGGGCCGGGGGAGTCATCTCACCTGCTTGCTGATTACCGTCGCGTCACCCGACGAGCCAGGGCGGTCGTTGACAGGGTCTTCTGGGATTCATAGTCCGGCTTGGTTGTCGCTCCGCGGCGACGAGGATGCTTCTACATCGCTATCTTCGCGGCCAGCAACTTCCTCGGCGCATTGCTGCTCAGCCCGCTCTTCGACAGCGTCGGGCGCGTGCGGATGATCTCCGGTACCTACATCGTCTCCGGCGTCCTGCTTGCCGCAACCGGTCTGATCTTGGGCTCGCTGACTGCCGCGACCCTGACCTTGTGCGGCGCGATCATCTTTTTCTTCGCTTCGGCGGGCGCCAGCTCGGCATACCTCACAGTCAGTGAGATTTCCGCTCGAGACCCGAGCGCTCTGCATCGCCTTCTTCTATGCGATCGGCACCGCTGCCGGTAGTATCGCCGGCCCGCTGCTCTTCGGTTCCCTGAGCGAGAACGCCTCCGGATCAGGCGATATCACCGGGATCGCCTTTGGCTACTTCCTCGGTGCAGCTCTCATGATCGCTGGCGGTGTGGTCGAGGCAATCTTCGGCGTCAACGCCGAGCGGCAAGTGCTGCAGGATATTGCGACTCCACTGACCGTCGAGGAGACAAGGGAGCTGAAAGCCAGGCGAGCGCGGAACGGTAGCGCGCGACGGTCAGGCTGCGGGCAACGGGGCCGTCAGAGCTCTGCGGTAGGCCTGCAGCGTGGCGGCCGCGGTGTTGTCCCAACTGAAGGTCGAGGCGTGTGCCGCCGCATTGGCACTCATCCTGATCCGTTCGTCATGATCATCAAGGATCGCAGCCAGGGCATCCGCCCATTTGCGCCTGTCGTGGCCGCTCACCAGCAGGCCGCTGTAGTGATCACGAACGGTATGCCGAAGACCTCCGACATCAGTTGCGACTACCGGGCGCCCGCACGCCTGGGCCTCGAGGGCGACCAGTCCGAAGGACTCGTTGTAGGAGGGTACAGCTACAACGTCGGACACGCAGTACCAGCGGAACAGTTCCGAGCGGGCGGAGTGCGGCCGGAAATCCACCATGTCGTCGATGCCTTGATCAATCGCCAATGGACCGAGGGTCTTGGACCACTCCGGATCAGAGCCGCTCGGACCACCGATAATGATCAACTGCAGTTGGCGACGGCGTTCCGGTTCTCGCCGCACCAGTTCCGCGACGGCCTTGATCAACACATCAGGTGCCTTCAGGGGTTGGATGCGGCCGACGAACAAGATCACTTGGATATCCTGCGGGACGCCGAACTGTGCTCGTGACTTTGGCTGGTCGCAGGGATGGAAGGTGTGCAAGTCAACTCCGGGCGGCACGATCATGATCTGCTCCGCCTTTGCGCCGTAGTGACTGCGCAGCTCCGCGGCCTCATCGCTGGTGCTGGCGGTGAGCACGTCGGCCGCGTGAACAACGGCAGCCTCGCCGCGCTCGCGTACATCGGGCTCGACCGCCTGGTCACGGCCGAGATTGGAGTTCTTCACCCGAGCCATTGTGTGCATGGTGTGCACCAGCGGGATGCTCTGACTGCACCTCAGCTGCGAACCGACCAGTCCGGAGAGCCAATAGTGCGTGTGCATCAAATCATGATCGTCAAGGCGTTCTCGCAGCGCAGCGCAGAACTGATCTGTCAGGGAGGGCAGCGCTTCTTTGGTGACCGGCTCTGCAGGTCCTGCAGTCAGATGGATCACCCTGGTGTGCTCGTGGATCTCGACGATATCGGGAAGATCGGGCGCGTCGCGGCGCGTGAAGACATCCACCTTGATGCCGCGTTCGCCGAGCCGCCGCGCCAACTCGGCGACGTAGACGTTCAGGCCGCCGGCGTCCCCGACCCCTGGCGTCGCGAGTGGCGATGTATGCATGCTGACCATGGCCACTCGATGTGGATACTCGACGCTTGCGCGCACGTTTACCTCCCCTGAGAGGCTACAGGCGAGGCTGGAACTTGGAGCCGGAAGTGATCGATCACCCGCTGACCAGCACCAGGGCGGCCACCGCGAACGATAGGCCGGCTAGCTGGATGGCACGAAGCCGCTCGTGCTCGATGATCAGTGCCAAGATCACCGTTGTCACCGGATAGAGAGCGGCGATCGGCGCGACGACGATGAGATCACCGCCGCGAGTGGCCACAAGGTAGAGAGCGTTCGCCGTCATGTCGCAGGGACCGGCGATGATCGTCCAGCCTAGGGTTGCCTGCCGGGGCCATGGGCCGGGCCGCGTCATCATCAGCAGCAGTCCGCCGACGATCAGGGCGCTGAGCTGCGAGCCGAGGATCGGCCACATCCCTGCTGAGCCACCAGCCGACTCACCAGCAACCGCGATCAAGATGAAGAACAGTGCGAAGCTGATGCCGGCGCCGAGCGCTGCCACGACAAGCCTCCAGGTGATCAGCTGGCGATCTCCTGGCGGACTCGGTGAGAGGCTCACTAGGGCGATGGCTATCAGCGCGCACCCCACACCAACCAGCCGGGAGATCGAGGGTCGCTCGCCGGCGACCAGGCCGACCACGACCGGAATGGCAGCTGAGGTGACGCCGGTCACGGGCGCGACTACCGTCATGGCGCCTGCGGAAAGGGCGCGGTAGAACAGCACCAAGCCAACAACACCCGCCACTCCGGCAAGGCCACCCCAAGCGAGGCCAACCGCCGTCACCGGCACGTACGTCACGATCAGATAGATAGCGAGCAGCGGCATACTCACCAGCTTCGATAACCACACCACAGGAAGCACCGCGGCACGTTGGGTTGCCTTGCCGCCGGCGAAGTCGCCGACGCCCCAGACGAGCCCGGAGAGCGCAGCGAGTGCGACGTAGAGCACCCAGGCACCCTAATCCCTGCGACTGACAGCTCGGGCTGGTCCGTTTCCCGAGCAACCACGCCTGGTGCACTAGACGCATTGCCCTCTGTGGGCGTACAGAGAGGCGTGCTGGCAGCCAATCCTGTCCTTCGTGGACGCCCGCGTAGCCCACCAGAAGTAGGTTCCGTGTCACTGAGGATCGGCTTGGGGCATGGTGGCGGTCCGGCTTGCGTGATCGGGTACGGGTGTATGAGTGCGGCTGTCGCGGTCTTTGATGTCGTGGGGGACGAGGCGGCTGACTAGGGCTGCGGCGATGGCCGCGGTGGCAGTGATCAGGATCCCGAACTCGCCCAGCAGGTAGCCGTTGACCAGTAGCGGTGCAGAGGTAGCGATGAATACCGTGATCATTCCCGAGACACTGTTGTGGGTTGCGTGGGCGATCGAGGCGGGCCAGGTGCTGCCGGAGGCGAGCCGCAGGTAGCCGTAGAAGAAGCTGCCGGCGACGACGGCGGCGTAGAACAAGGGCACGGCGATGACCGGGTTGCCGATCGGCAGCAGCGACGTCAGGAAGACCAGCGGCATATGCCAGGTGGCGAAGATCAGCCCGGACAGCAGCAGGGCGCGTTTGCGGCCCAACCCAAGCAGCTTGGGCAACAAGTAGCCGCGGAACCCGATCTCCTCACACAGCACGAACGTGGTTGCGAGGATCGGCAGCTGCCAAAGGAAGGAACTCACCACCGGAAGCACTCCTTGCGGCGGCACGGTGACCGACGCCAGCGGGGTCAGCCACACCGCGACGTAGGCGACCAGAGTGATCGCCAAGGTGCCGAAGAACGCGATCCACCACACCCGAAGCCCGAGCCGGTGCAGCCCCAGGGTCCGCCAACCATCCTTCGCATACCCGTCGCGGGTCACCACCAGCAGCATGATCACGGTGGCCAGCATCGGGGTGATGGACCAGACCGAGGCCCAGGCAAAGAAGTTAGCGCCCAACCCGAACGTGTTGATCACCAACGCGGCCGCCAAGGCCAACACCAGCACCACCACAGTGAAGATGCCAGCCTTTTGAGGATCGCTGAACTTGGTGTGCATGACGCCACCTCCTGCTGTGACCGGTTCTGGTTATCTTTGATCAGCCGGCCAGCGCCGCTGATGGACTTCTTCACGCTCGCGTCGCCATCGCGACTCCCGGTGATCTCATCCGATCGCCGACCACGACCGTTGAGCACCAGCCTGGCCGCCGCTCCTGTATCGGCGCAGCCGTGCCCGCCGGTCAAATTCAGGTTCGGGTTTCTGGCCTACCAGCCTTCGATCGTCGACTGCACCCTGGCGCGATGGATCACTGTGCTCGGTTTGGCACGAGAGCGTTCGACGCCGGCGAGGCGACCAGAAACCCGCCCATTCGCCTCACTGGTGGACAGGCTGGCGGGCCGGGCCGTGAGCGAGGAACGTCATTGCTGGATCGAGGCCGTGTCGGGTCCGGAAATGGGGAGGTGGCATGTCGTTGGTCATGGGTCATTTGAGGCGGGCGAGGACGATGCCCTGACTGTTGCCCTGCTGCTCGCACCGTCGTCATGTGCAGTCGCCGCCGGTTCGGGCAGGGTCGTCACCGAGACCCGCGAGGTGAGCAGCTTCAGCAGAATCGAGCTGGCGACCAATGGGGACGTGATTGTCGCGGCGGGGCCGGCGGAGTCGCTCACCATCGAGGCGGACGACAACATCATCCCGAGCCTCACCAGCGAGGTGTCAGGAACCACGCTGAAACTCGACGCCAAGCCGATCACCAAGATCAAGACCGGGAACCCGATCACCTTCCGAGTGACGGTGAAGGAACTCCGCGGTTTGGCGCTGTCGGGGTCCGGCAGCATCACGGGCGATAGTCTCGCGCTGCACGACCTCGATATCGTGATCAGTGGCTCAGGCAGAGTGAAGCTCGCCGGTACTGCCGATACCCAGACCATCGCCGTCTCGGGCTCCGGCCGCTACGACGGGGCGGATCTGCGTACCCAACGCACCATGGCTGACGTATCCCGCAGCGGACAGATCGTCGTTGCGGTAGGCCAAGATCTCAAGATCAATATCACCGGAAGCGGCTCGGTCAGCTACACCGGCCGTCCCAAAATCGAACAGCAGGTCATCGGCTCCGGCAGGGTCGTCGAGCAATAACCGTGCCGCAACATCAGCTCGGCTTTGGCTGGGCTCGCGATCTAGGACCATCACGCGTCAAAGAAAGATCCGGCCATGAACACATCGCGCCAACCGGCTGAACAAGCCATCCAACTCGTGCGGATCTACACCCCGCCGGCCGACCCGGTGGCCATCAATTCGCCGTTGGCGGGGGAGTGGCAGACGGTTGCCGCCGGGCGCAGCGTGCTGCTCAGCCATCACTACTCCTACTCGACCCCTCAGGTGAAAAACGCCCTCGACTTCGTGCAACTCGTCGACGGGCGAGGCTACGACGGTGACCCCAACCGCGTGGAGTCCTGGTACGGCTTCGGTGAGCCCGTGCTGGCCCCAGCAGACGGCAGGGTGGTCAGCGTAAGCGATATTCACCCCGACGAACCCATCGGGGAGACCGGGGTCACCCCACCGTATGGCAATCACATCGTCCTCGACATCGGCAACCATCGCTACGCGGTCATGGCGCATCTCAAGCAAGGCAGCGTGCAGGTGAAGAACGGAGAACTCGTGCGGCACGGCCAGCAGATTGCCGCCGTCGGAGACTCAGGCAACTCACTGTGGCCGCACCTACACTTCCACGTCCAAAACAGCCCGGACCTCGACACTCAAGCCCGCACCATCCCCATCGTGTTCCGCGACATCCTTCTCACTCGGAACGGAAAACAGACGACACCCGCGGAGGCGGATCTTCGGCGCGGCGACCACATCCAGCGACTCGATCACTGATCGCAGACCATCCGGCGGAGCTTGCCACCGGGTTGGCGCCGCGGAGTGGCGCCTCCTCGAGCAGCGGTGCGATTTGTCGATCGAGGTGGTGTGCCAGTGTCTGCTCCAGCGCGACTAGGGTGAGCGAGGTTTTCGATCCCACACGAGGAAGTTGCCCATGACTGACGTGCTGCTGTTCCACCACGCCCAGGGCCTGACCGACGGGGTGCGTTCGTTCGCCGAGGAGCTGCGGGCGGCCGGCCACACGGTGCACGTCCCCGACTTCTATGACGGTCGGACGTTCACCAAGCTGGACGAGGGCATGGCCCACGCCGGCGAGATTGGCTTCGAAACAATCCTGGAGCGGAACGTCCGCAGCGCCGACGACCTGCCGAACGACCTCGTCTACGCCGGGTTTTCCCTCGGTGAGATGTCGGCTCAGAAGCTCGCCCAGACGCGACCCGGGGCGCGCGGCGCGCTGCTGTTCTACTCGTGCATCCCGATCACGGGTGAGTGGGCGTTCGGGCCGTGGCCTGACGGCGTTCCTGTGCAGATCCACGGCATGGACGCCGACCCGATCTTCGTCGGCGAGGGCGACGTCGACGCGGCCAAGGAGATCGTCGCCACTGTCGACGACGCCGAGCTCTTCCTCTATCCGGGTGATCAGCACTACTTCGCCGACAGCTCGCTGCCGTCCTACGACCCCGAGGCTGCCGCGCTCCTCACCCGCAGGGTCCTCGAGTTCCTCGATCGCGTCTAGGTCGTACAAGCTGCGTCTCCGCCAAGAGCTACGCGAAGGCGCGCAAGTGAACCAGGTGAAGATCGGGGACAGGGAGGGCTACGTCGGCCAGCCGTTGATGACGTGGAGCAAGTTAGTTTTCTCGCGGGACTCGAGACGCCTTGGCTTAGCCCGCGACCACTGCCCAGCCGTGTGGAGCGACGGCTCCGTCTTTGAGGTCAGGCTCGGCTTCCAACACCTCCGCGCTGTCGGTGAGGGCGAACGGTCGACCTGTCAGGTTGAGGGCCAAGGCCAAGGACTGCTCGCCGTGCCGGGCCTTGGCCCTGATGACGATGCGGGCGTTGTCCACCTGTTCGGTCTCGATCATCGCGTCGACCAGCCAGGGGTTGCGGCGGCGAAGCCCGATCACCCGCCGATAAGCCTGCTCCACTTCGGGGTGGGAGTGGGTGAAAAGCCACCGCTCCTTCGGCATTTCCGGCCGTACGGCGTCGTCGCCGCTGGGGCGGTGTTCCTTGACTGCTTTCAGGCCGAACTCGTCGCCGTAGTAGACGCACGGCACCCCTGGCAGGAAGCCGAGCAGCGCCACCGCGTGCGACCAGTGCCGCGGGTCGCTGATCTGGCTGGCCACCCGGGTCACATCGTGGTTGCCCAGGAACGTCAGCGGAACGAAGTGCTCCACGAACTTGGCGTGACGGCCCAGCGTCCATTGCAGCTCGTGGAAGTTGACCTTGTCGATGGAGGACCAGATCGCCCACCACAGCTCGTACTGCGTCACCGAGTTCAAGCCAGACGTCTTCACGTAGTCGATGTAGTCACCGTGAATCATCTCGCCGACGAACCAGGCGTCGGGGAACTCCTCCCGGACCGCCGGCAACACCGCGGCCCAGAAGCTTGCCGGTACGGCGTACGCGGCGTCCAGCCGCCACCCGTCGATGCCGCGGCGTAGCCAGTGCAACATCACGTCACGCACATACTCCTGCACCCGTGTCGAGCTGTGATTGAGGGTGATGAGATTGTCGTGGCCCTCGAAGTAGTCGGCAGTGATCACCCCGTCGGTGTCGTAGAGATGGGACACCCAATCCTCGGCCGTCGATCCTGGTCCTTCGGCCAGTGCCTGCGCTACCGGCGGAAAATCCCGGCCCACGTGGTTGAAGACACCGTCGAGTAGCAGGCGGACACCCCTGTCCCGGCAGGCCGCGACCAAGGCGTCGAAGTCGGCGTCATCACCCAAACGCGGATCGATCTGGAAGTAATCGATCGTGTCGTAGCCATGACTGCTGGAGGTGAAGATGGGGCCGAGCAGCAGCCCGTTGCCACCCCAGGAAATCAGATGATCGAGCCACCCCTGCAGGCTTGGTAGCCGGTTCACCTCGCCCTGGAATGGGCCCAGCTCCTTCTCGGCTCCGAGGAAGCCGAGGGGGTAGACCTGCCACCAGATCACGTGGTCAACCCACAACACGTCGCGACCTCCTCTCTCGCGGACGGCACCGCGTCAGCTCCCGACTCATACTTTCTCAGCCGAGCATCAGTCGACCGAAGATGGGCCAGGTCACCCGTGGCGACACTGCCATGATGTGAACGAGCTGGATGGTCGTGAGCGGATTCTCAGATGACCAGCGGCTTGCGGCGCCTGAGGTGGACGGAGTTCTGAGCGGAGCCGTTTACGGCCAGAACCGACGCATATAGGGGGTGGCAAATGGTTGAGACCGACAGGAATGTGGTGATGTCCGTCCCGCTCGACCGCTACGTGCTGGGTTTCGAGGAGATTGACCAGACGCAGGTCGCGGTCGTTGGGGGCAAGGGCGCGCAGCTGGGGGAGTTATCGCGGATCGAAGGCATCCGCGTACCGGCTGGTTACTGCGTGACGACGGACGCTTTCCGGCGGGTCATGGCGGGCGCGCCGTCGATCAACGATCGGCTCGAGCAGCTGTCGCGCCTGAACCCGGAGGCGGGGGACGAGATTCGCACGCTCAGCGCGGAGATCCGCGGGAGCGTCGAGCAAATCCCTATTCCTGATGATCTGGCCGCGGCGATCACACGCCCGCTCACCCGACTCGGCGAGCAGGCCGCGTACGCCGTCCGATCCAGTGCGACGGCGGAGGACTTGCCGACGGCCTCCTTTGCGGGCCAGCAGGACACGTACCTGAACGTCGTCGGGCCGGCGGCGATCCTCCGGCACGTCAGCCGGTGCTGGGCCTCGCTCTTCACCGAGCGGGCCGTGACCTATCGCCTACGGAACGGCTTCGACCACCGGAAGGTCCACATGGCAGTGGTCGTGCAGCAGATGGTCTTCCCATATGCGGCCGGCATCCTGTTCACGGCCGACCCCATCACGGGCAACCGGAAGGTTGCCGTGGTGGAGGCCAGCTTCGGACTCGGCGAGGCTCTGGTCTCCGGTCTGGTGAACGCGGACGTCTACAAGGTGCGCGACGGCGAGGTCGTCGCCAAGGCGGTCGCCACTAAGCAGCTGGCCATCCACGCCCTGCCGGCTGGCGGGACGCAGGAACAGGCGATCGACCCGGAGCGGCAGGAGCAGCCCGCGCTGACCGACGCGCAGGTTGTGCACCTCGCGCAGCTGGGCCGGCGGATCGAAGCCCACTTCGGCAGTCCCCAGGACATCGAGTGGTGCCTAGTCGAGGACGGCTTCCAGATCGTCCAGAGCCGGCCGATCACCACGCTGTTCCCCATCCCGGCGCGCGAGGACCGAGAGAACCACGTCTACGTTTCCGTCGGTCACCAGCAGATGATGACGGATCCCATGAGGCCCCTGGGAATATCCATCTGGCAGCTGACGGCCATGGCGCCGATGTATGAGGCCGGCGGGAGGTTGTTCGTGGATGTCACCCGGATCCTGGCCGCGCCGGCCAGCCGCGCCGGTCTCCTCGGGGTCATGGGACGGGGCGATCCGCTCATCAGGGACGCGCTGGAGATCGTCCTTGAGCGCGGTGACTTCATCCCCGCGCTCCCGGCCGACGGTCCCGCGCCCGCGGTGCCGCACGGCGCCGGCCCGCCTTCGCCGGTCGGGACCGACCCGGCCATCGTCACCGGGCTGATCGAACGCAGCGAGGCGTCGATCGACGCCTTGCGACATGACATCCGGTCGAGGTCAGGACCAGCGCTGTTCGACTTCCTCATCACCGCCTTCGAAGAGCACAAGCAAGTCCTCAGGGATCCACTGAGCATGCAGGCGATCATGGCGGGGATGGAGGCCACATGGTGGCTCAATGATCAGCTGCAGGCGTGGCTGGGCGAGAAGAACGCGGCCGACACGCTCACGCTGTCCGCCCCCGACAACGTCACCTCGGAGATGGGCCTTGCCCTCCTGGACGTCGCAGACGTCATCCGCCCGCATCCGGAGGTGGTGACCTTCTTGCAAGACGTCGACGACCAAGACGTCGGGGACGGGGGCTTCCTGAACGAGCTGCCCAAGCTTGCGGGCGGGCAGGAAGCACACGACGCCATCCAGGGCTACCTCGACAAGTACGGCATGCGCTGCGTCGGCGAGATCGACATCACCAGACCGCGCTGGAGCGAACGCCCCACCACGCTCGTGCCTGTCATCCTCGACAACATCAAGAATTTCGAGCCGGGCGCTCGCCAGCGGCGCTTCGAGCAAGGGCGCCAGCAGGCGGAGAAGAAGGAACAAGACATCCTGAAACACCTGCAGGCCCTGCCGGATGGGGAGCGGAAAGCCGAAGAAGCCAAGCGGATGATCGACCGAGTCCGGACCTTCATCGGGTACCGGGAGTATCCGAAGTACGCCATCATCAGCCGCTACTTCGTCTACAAACAGGCCCTGATGGAAGAGGCCGAGCGCCTCGTGGAAGCCCATGCGCTTGCTGAGGAGGATGACATCTTCTACCTCACCTTCTCCGAACTCCACCACGTCGCGCGCACGAACCAGGTGGATGACCAGCTCATCCGTCAGCGCAAGGACGCATTCAGGTCGTATCAGGCGCTCACGCCGCCTCGCGTGCTCACCTCGGATGGCGAGGTCATCGCCGGGGCGTACCGCCGCGACGACGTGCCGGACGGCGCACTGGTCGGATTAGCGGTTTCCGCCGGCACCGTTGAAGGGCGGGCCCGCGTCATCCGGGACATGGCGGAGGCTGATCTCGAAGCGGGCGACATCCTGGTCACGGCCTACACGGATCCCAGCTGGTCGCCCCTGTTCGTCTCGATCAAAGGCCTGGTGACGCAGGTGGGAGGCTTGATGACCCATGGCGCAGTGATCGCCCGGGAGTACGGCTTGCCGGCCGTTGTGGGGGTGGAGAATGCCACCCGGCTGATCCGGGATGGACAGCGGATTCGCGTGAATGGAACGGACGGGTACGTCGAGATCCTGTCCTAGCGATCTGCTGGTCGTCACGCCGAGCCGGGGGAATGGAGGCGCGGTGGCAGGCTCACCGTGGCTTATCGACGGCGCGCTCGTGGTCCCACACGACGCGGCCACCGAGATCGGCCGTGCCGTTCGGGGCTGGGCTGGCTTGGACCACTGACCCGCGTCCGTGCTGGATGGTGATAGCGCGCCCGAGTTGTGCCGCCAGGAGCATCGAGGCGGACCCGCAGGCCTCGTCCTGGGGCACTCCGTACCGCGCAGCGAAGACTCTGGCCCGGACCGCACCGGCCTGCTGATCGATCCAGGCCCAGAATTGATCGGCGTCCTGGTCAGGGTGGGGCGGCTCGGTCATGGCGTCGACTGTGGCGGCGCTTGCAGCCTGGTTGAGACGCCAGAATGGGGCGGCTGCCAAGGGCGCGCGGATCCAGACTCGGTCATCGCTGGTCCAGGTCGGCACAGGCCCGGCAGGTGGATTCAGCTGCGTCACCGGACGGCCGAGGTGGCGGCTGAGGAGCCAAGCGGTGCCGACAAGTGGATGTCCCGCGAAGGGCAGCTCGGCGGCCGGGGTGAAGATCCGGAGTTGGCCGGTGTCCGCATCGTCGACGTAGACAGTTTCGGAGAAGCCGAGTTCGGCGGCGAGGGGTTGCCGCCGCTCGGGCGGTATCGCGGGACCGTCGAGAACCACGCCGAGGGGACTACCAAAGCGACCTTCGCCGTCGCAGAAAACGCGTAAGACATGCAAGACAGGCATATTGAAGTCCTCCTCTAGAGGATGTGAACACGTGCTGAACAGCGATTGGGGCCGAGGTGCAGCCAGGCGCCGATGATCAGAACGCCTCCTCGAGCGGCATTCCTGAGAGGAACATGCGGCCTGGCATCCCGGGCTCACTGAGGGGTGTCACACCTGGACGCAACTCGTGCTACCGGTCTCGAGACATGCCCCTGGATTTGCAGCACTCACAGCCCCTTCGGCCCCGAAGCGGGTGAATCTGCGGCTGACCGTGATGCGTTCTCAGGGCTTCTCCTAAGCGGTGCGCGGCGCCCAGCCGGCGGCGCGGCTGCTGCCGGTGCCATCTTGAGATTCGCTCGCCACCGACTATGTTGCCGTCCGGCCCCAGGACTGGATCACCGTGAACGTGGTACCCCAGCGAGCGGGTTCTTGAAGCTCGTTCTCAGCATCCTGCCGGAGCCGGCGCAACTGCTCCTCGCTCACAAACGACAACAATCGTGGTTCCAGACCGACGCTGAACTGCAGCGGCAGCCACAGGTAGGGATGTCCCGGCGGAAGAGCCAGGACCTCAGCCCGTACGTCGCCCTCAATGCCGAAGCTGCGAAGAAGCTCGAGATGGTTGCGTCCGGCCTCGGCATCACCCCAGCGTACGAACGCTTCCTGGATGAGAGCGATCAGCTTCTGGCACCCCTCCGCCCGCGGGTTGAAGTGCCAGGATCCCCAATCGGGGTCTTCCAGAACGATGGTGCCGCCGGGGCGGAGCAGCCGTACGTAGGTCTCCATCTGGTCGCGGCCGCGACCCAGCGGGGTGAGCTCGAACCTCGCGTGCACCAAGTCGAAGGATGCAGGCTCCAGCCTCGTGTCGAACAGATCGTCGTTCTTGAGCAGTACGTTGCCGAGGCCCTCGTCGGCAACGAACTGTTCGGCGGCGCTGAGCATGGCGTCGTCGATGTCCGTGCCCACCACCTCACCATCCTGTCCCACCCACTCGCTGAGCAGTCCCAGCCAGCCCATTCCTCCGCACCCGATATCGACGGCACGGCCACCAAGACCGTCGCCGATCTCGGCCAGCAGCCGGCGACCGCTCGGCTCCCACACCCGGGACTGGAGCTGAAGCCGCTCCAGCTCGGAAGCCTGACCGGCCAGCAGATATGTCGACGAACTCATGATGTTCCCTCCTCGCACCCGTCCCTCGGGTTCGACCCCAATGTCCAGGTGCTCAGCCATCGCGCCAAGTGCACGTTATGAACCTGTACGCCCATTTACGGCGCGGTAGGCCTGGGGTCACGGTCTAGACCACTCGAGAGGTTCAGAAAATGAACCCCATCCGGTCCTGTCCAGGTGGAAAGATGTGGGGGTGTGAGGACCTACGGGCAGTATTGCCCGATCGCCAGGGCGTCGGAGCTGCTAGCGGAGCGCTGGTCGGTGATCATCCTCCGCAACATCGTCATCCTGGGTTGCCGGACCTTCAATGAGATCGCCGACGGCGCCCCCGGCCTGTCTCGCGGGCTGCTCTCTAAGCGGCTACGGGAGCTGGAGCGTGCTGGCGTGCTGGAGATCCGTCCCAAGCCCGACGGCCCTGGCTCGATCTACCAGCCCACCCAGGCGGGTCGCGAGTTCGCCGAGGTCATGGTGGCGCTCCAGCACTGGGGATCGCGGTGGGCCGATCTGACCCCTGAACAGGCTCACCCGGGCGTGGTGCTGTGGATGTGGGTGACCTTCTACCTGGACCGTGACCGCCTGCCTCGGAGACGGGTGCTGGTCCGCTTCGACTACCCGACGCTTTCCGGACCGGGAAGCCGCGGTTGGCTACTGGTCGAGCGTGGTGATGCCGAGGTTTGTGAGAAACACCCGGGCGGCGAAGAGCATCTGGTGGTAGTGATAGCCGATCACGTGGCGTTCGCAAAATGGCATCTGGGAGAGCTGCGATGGGGCGACGCTCTACGCTCTGGGGCGATCGAGGTGCACGGCGCTCGGACGCTGGCTCGGAACCTGCCCACCTGGCATCGAGGTCATCAACGAGGTCCGCAACCGCTCCACGGCGTCGAATCGCCCAACCACTCCAACAGCGCCGCGGCCAGATTTGCCTGACTGACGGCGCCAGCTAAAACGAATCCTCCCGGCGACAACTTCGAACATGTCGGATGCCTATCTACGCCCGGCCTGCGGAATCCCTCCGAATCAAGCACGCTCGAGGCCCTGGAGAGGCGCGAACCCCCCGGATCCAGGTGTGAGTCCGGGGGTTCGGCGAACGAGGGTGTCAGACGTCGTAGTAGAGCTCGAACTCCCCGGGTGTCGTTGGTGATGGTTGCATGGGCCTGAAATTGCCGGATCTGAGCGTGAAACCTGAGTTGGCGGACGTTGGTCGTGAACGACCTCTAACGAATCGCCTGCGGAATCCCTGCGGAATCGTGCCCGTACACCTGGATCGCGTGCAGAACGGAAGTTGAGCAGGTTGCACACCGATGAGTGCCGATCATGGGTGCGCCACGCAACGCTGGGCAACAGAACGAGTTGATCAAGGGTGTGCAGTCAGCCACGCGATTACTGGCGGCGTCTGCATCAGCTACCAGACTGGACGCTGGCGTGGTTCGCGCGTTGGGCCGTCGTGCTCCTTATCGCACCCACGGTCGCTACCGCCACGGTTCTAGACAGCGCCAGTGGGTGCGTCAGGCTTGCCGCTCGATCGGGACCACCACAACGTCGACCCCTCGCCCGCCGAGGACCTGCGTCTGGCGGACGAGGGTCACCTGTGTAAAGGTGAACAGGTCGGCCGCACCGATCGTCTTGCCCTTGCGTGCGATGCCAAGGACGACGCGTGCCGGCTTGGCCCGAAGGTCGTCGGGATTCCAGCCAGCCTTGGCGACTTTTTCGCGGAACCTCTCCACCGCCTGCTCGTCGTAAAGCAATGCGTCGGTGGAGACGAGGGCCTGCGCCAGCAGGTGGCTGGCCGCGGTCGAGGAAGAGAGCTCCTTGACGTGAACAGGCGTCCCGTCGGGCAGGAGCACGTCGCAGACCTCGATACCGCGGGGGTGAAGATCCGTTCGAATCAGGTTCTTGTCCAGGCAGACACCGCCGAGCTCACGAGCGGCGAGTTTGTTGTAGCCGTCCTCGTGCACCCCGCTGGGCCACTGCGGAAGACTGATCCCGGCGTCTCGGTCGAAGATTGCCTGCACCTGGACTCGCAGCCGCTCGGCATAGTCCTGATTCATGAGGTACCAGTTACCGTCGTGGAGGCAGTAGCGCTTGCCCTCCTGATCATGCTCGAACGTGATCCACCGAATTGCCGGGATGGCCCCGCTCACAGCATCTTCACCGTCAGAGTCGGAAAACAGCTGGACGTGCATCCTCTTAAGCCGCTCCAGGCGTTCGTCGACGGCCAGCGCTTCCAATGGTGCAAGGACGGCAGCCAGGTCAGGCAGCCCTTCATGTGCCCCTGCGAACCTGCGGCCTCCGCTGTGAATTCGGAACGAGGTTGGCGTGCCGTTTTCGTCAATGCGCTCGTGGGGCCACGACAGCCCGATCCGGTGCAGCTCCGGCGCCGCGAGCGCAGCAGCGAGCTCGTCCTCGAGCTCGTCGAGGGCGTCGGCTTGCTTGACCGCCACGAGCTGCTCTAACAATGCGAGCTCCTTGTCAGGCACCGGGCGCCGGAGAATTTTGGCGAGCTCGTCGAGGTCATGTACGAGTTGGTCGGGCCTCTTGCCGAGCGGAACGCTCAGGGCATCGGCCCCCCGGAGCCGGATGGGTTTGGCTCCCCCGGTGATCGTCGAGATGTCGGCCCTGGCGACGAGGCGCGTTACGAGCTCCCCAAAGGCGCTTACACCAAAACCACGAAGGTCGGCCCCGCCAGGTATCGAAGCTCTCTCGGTGCGGGCGCGCTGGTCGAGAGTCGTGCGGGTCAGAGAGTTGAGCTCCCGTGGGTCGGCGGTGCGGAGCGCAATCCGTTGCCCGAAACCGGGATCGACTTTGGACATATCCAGGAGCTGGAATCCCATTCCGTAGGCAACTGCCCACGCCACGGAATGGTCGTCTCCGCCCTCCGTCTCACTGTGTTCCTCTGTGTCTGGGTCGTGCCCGACCCCTAACGCCCCGTCCGCATCCTCGGGAAGGTTGCGGTCGGTCACATTCTCCCTCACCCCAACGTCCGCAGCGTCGTCGACGTCTTCGTGCACGCGCTGCGTACTGACATGAGTACGTAGCAGCAAGACGGCGGCGGCGGTGATGTTGCCCAACTCGATGGTTTCCCCGGTCAAGTTGTGAAGGGCTGCAGCCCAGCCGACAGTCGGGGTCTCCATAGCTCCACGCACGAGCAAGGCGTCTCGACCCTGGATCTGCAGAGGCGTCACCTCGAAGTGTTCGCTGGCCAGGTACTTCTCGCGAACGCCGTCGACGAGTTCGGACACATCTCGCAGGCGGTACAGGCTCGTACGTGAGGCCGAGGACTGAGGGCGTGGCATCGATGCATTATCGCGGGCACCGGCACATTGTCGCGACCCGGATACCGCGCTCTGGCAGGCGCTTTCTCGATGGCGCCGACCGATCGGTCAGATGGCCAGCCACAGCCATGGTCAGCAGCTCTCAGTCGCGCCAGTCGAGCCGCGTGGACAGCCGCCGGCTCGACCGGCTCCTGCCCTGCTGCTTTGGCTGCCACGTCGTCGATCGTGTCAGTCATGGTCTGACTCCTTTCGGATTTCAGACCAGCCAGTTCCACCGTTCAACCGACAGTCCCCAGGGTGAGTAGGTGGTGACCGTGCCAAGTCGCCTCTCATACAAGCGTGCCCGCGATCAGGCTGCGGTCGGGTTAAAGCTTTCCCCCGTAGACAGGGAAGGCGTTGGCCTCGCCGTAGTCGTTGAGGGGTTCGATGGCCTCGAGAGCGTTCATGTCGGCCTCGGAGATCTCGAAGTCGAGGTCCGCGTTGGTCCGCATGTGGTCCGGGGTTGCCGTCCGTGGCAGCGGCAGGGTGTCCAGTTGCAGGCAGTACCGGATGCACAGCTGCGGGACGCTCGCCTCGTAGCGTGCGGCGATGGCCGCGATGGTCGGGTTGTTCAGGATCGCGCCGTGAGCGATCGGTGAGTAGGCCTCGACGAGGATGCCCTTGGCTTGGGTGTAGTCGATCAGGTCGAACGGGGTGTTGCCGACGTGGGCGAGGATCTGGTTGACCATGGGCGCGACGCGTCCGTTGTCGAGGATGTTGTCCAGGTCGGGCTGCTCGAAGTTGGAGACGCCGATGGCGCGGAGTTTGCCCGCCTCGTACGCCTCTTCGAGGGCACGCCAGGCCTCGAGATTCTCCTCGAAGAAGTGCTCGCCCTCGCGGAAGTCGGTCCAGGGCTGCGGGCTGTGGATGATCATCAGGTCGATGTAGTCCAGGCCCAACGCTTGGAGCGAGCCGTCGATGCTCGCCTTTGCACTGGCGTAGGTCTTGTGGGCGGCATCCACCTTGGTAGTGACGAACACTTCATCGCGCGGGACACCGGACCCACGGACGCCCTCACCTACCAAGTGCTCATTGCCGTAGCCCTGGGCCGTGTCGAAGTGTCGATAGCCGAGATCGGCGGCGTCGCGCACTGCCTGTGCGACGCGGTCGTCTTCGATCCTCCAGGTGCCCAAGCCCAGCTTGGGGATCGTCACACCGTTGGCAAGGGTGTAGGTCTCGTCAAGAATCATGGCGCTTTCCTTTCGTGGCCGTTCGGGGAGAACGGTGGATTGTTGGGAAGGTGGTGCAGGACGGTGGTCAGAGGTCGGTCGAGCGGCGGCTGAACCGGACGGTGATGAACAGGACCGACGACACCACCAGGGCTGAGCCGAGGATCTGGTTTCCGGTCAGGGTCTCGGCCAGCGCGATGTATGCGAACAGCAACGCCACCGGAGTCTCCAGGATGCTGATGAGCGAAGCCTTGGTGGCGCCGATACGCCGGATGGCGGCGAGCTGCATCATCACCGGAAGGGCCGCGCTGAACACCGCGATCGCACCGGCCAGCGCCCACTGCTGTCCCGACATGACCGCGAGGGCCGGCAGCGCGGCAGGGAAAGCGACGACGGCGATCAAAGAGCTGACGAGGGTCACCGTGGCGGTGATGGTGAGGGGATGGTCGCCGTCGACGGTCTTCTGGCCCAGGAGGGCGTAGAGGCCGATCCCGATCATGCCCGCGACGGCGTAGCCAAGCCCCAGTGGGGAGAGCTGACCGACCCCGGCGGAGAGGATGCCGGAGATCAGCACGATGCCGCTGAGGGCGAGGACCATCGCGGTCACGGTGCGGGCACCAAGGCGTTCGCGATACATCGGTACGGCCAGGAACGCCACCACCGCCGGGTAGGCGAAGAAGATCACAGTGGCCAAGCCAGCGGAGAGCTCGTTGACCGCGAACATGTACAGGTAGTTGGCGACAGCGAATAGCACGCCCTGCACGTACACCACCGGCTGCCGGCTCAGGAACCGATGCCGCCGCGCCACGGCCAATGCGACCGCCACG